>Ga0075364_10001481_pt1 | contig 12795 bp, 7 predicted proteins | sample EndMetdeltDD1764_FD_71517 | JGI IMG/M metagenome (GOLD analysis project Ga0075364, IMG submission 71517) | Populus endosphere microbial communities from Tennessee, USA - Endosphere MetaG P. deltoides DD176-4 | ecosystem: Host-associated > Plants > Roots > Endosphere | place: USA: Tennessee... | reverse complement strand
GCACTGCAAATTAACTCGCTGGATCGTTCTACAAAAAGCACGCCGTCACAGAATAAATCTGCTCCGACTCCTTGTAGGCATGCAATTTCAGGATCTATTTCACTCCCCTCCCGGGGTTCTTTTCACCTTTCCCTCACGGTACTTGTTCACTATCGATCACGTAATGTATTTAGCCTTGGGAGGTGGTCCTTCCAGATTCAGACAGGGTTTCACGTGTCCCGTCCTACTCGAGAAAACACATATAAGGTTAGCTTAGTTTTCGCGTACCGGGCTATCACCGTCTTTGGCGCAGCTTTCCAACTGCTTCTGCTAACTAAGCAAATTTCTTACCTTATGAGAGACATGACAGATCTCTCTCGCATACCAGAGCGCTCGACGAATCAAGTGCTTTGGCATGGTCTTGTGTAATCTCACAACCCCTTATAGATATTCGTCTGTCAACTTATTTGCCCTTAAGATAATTTACAAGTAAATTACCAGGCAAAAACCTAAAAGGTTTGGGCTCTTCCAGTTTCGCTCGCCGCTACTCCCGGAATCATTTGTTATTTTCTCTTCCTCGCCCTACTAAGATGTTTCAGTTCAGGCGCTTACCTCGCACTTAGCCTATATATTCAGCTAAGGGTAACACGACATAACTCGTGCTGGGTTTCCCCATTCGGATATTCCCGGATCAAAGCTTGTGTGACAGCTCCCCGAGACTTTTCGCAGTCTTCCACGTCCTTCATCGGCATTACGTGTCAAGGCATTCATTGCATGCCCTTGAGTAACTTTTTATGCATTGGTTTAACTAGTGATTGGTACTTACCAATTCACTGTGTGTCTGTCCTTTACAAAAATTTTTCAGCCAAATTGTTAAACTGCAAAACTCCACTTTGAGTTTACACAATGGCGAGCTCATTTCGGAACTCACTCTTGTCTAAGCTCAAACTTCACCCAGGCTACCACCTTGCGATAAGGTTGTAAAGATATTTTGTAGAGATGAGTATATAAAACAACAAACAACTCTTCCCTACAGGTGTCAGAGGTTTTTCTCGTCTCGCAAGAAGAACAGTGACTTACTAGGCTTCATTATACCCATTGACCGTACAAATTGCAAACACTTTCTTGAGTATTTTGCACTAAGTATTGGTGGGGCTACCTGGACTCGAACCAGGGACCTCGTCATTATCAGTGACGCGCTCTAACCAGCTGAGCTATAGCCCCAATTTTTAAAACTGATGGTGGAGCGTCGGGGACTCGAACCCCGGACCCCCTGCTTGCAAAGCAGGTGCTCTAGCCAACTGAGCTAACGCCCCATCAATCGAGATTTATTTTACTTCAAAAACGCATCTAATGCAAGATAAAACCCCTATCTTACCTCAAGGGAATTTGCTAATAGCGCCATAATGACCTATATTTGGGGCATGTCTATAACAAGCTTTTTCCTGGGCCTCATCATGATGGCGCTCGGAGTACTTGGGCTGAAGTACAATTATCAGCTCACCAACAACTTTGGTTCCTTTGGCTCGCTCACAAGCTTCCTGGGGACCGGTAACGAATATGCCGTTTTTAAACTGCTCGCACTGCTGCTTGTATTCGCCGGCTTTGTGACCATGTTTGGACTTGGCGACAACGTGCTTAATTTCCTGCTCTCCCCACTCCGCGGCATCCTCGGCGGCGCTAGTTAGTACAGCTTCGCAACACAAAAAACCGTCTCTATAATGAGACGGTTTTTTGTGTTGGAGTCATTGAGTATTTAGTAGTGCAGTCAACATCAGTCATTTTTGAATCTAAACCTATCTTCGAAAAGATGAACTATTGTTTGGTAGATCCGGCCAAACAATAAGGTCGACCTCGCTCTACATGTGATTGCTCGACGTGTAGGCTAGTACTCCCTAGAAAGGAGGTAATCCATCCGCAGCTTCCGCTACGGATACCTTGTTACGACTTAACCCCAATCATCCCCCCCACCTTAGGCCTTACAAGTAAGGACTTCGGGTGTTGGTGACTTTCGTGGCTTGACGGGCGGTGTGTACAAGACCCGGGAACGTATTCACCGCAGCATGCTGATCTGCGATTACTAGCGATTCCGGCTTCATGCAGGCGAGTTTCAGCCTGCAATCCGAACTGGGACCAGCTTTGATGAGATTTGCTCCCCCTCGCGGGTTGGCTGCTCATTGTACTGGCCATTGTAGCGCGTTTCTAGCCCCGGACGTAAGGGCAATAAAGACCTGACATCATCCCCTCCTTCCTCCCCGTTACCGGGGCAGTCTGGCTAGAAAAATACAACTAACCATAAGGGTTGCGCTCGTTGCGGGACTTAACCCAACATCTCACGACACGAGCTGACGACGGCCATGCAGCACCTGTCACTGCGCTCCCGAAGGCACAAATTCCTTTCGGAATCCTTCGCAGGATGTCAAGTCCGGGTAAGGTTCTTCGATTATCATCGAATTAAAGAACACGCTCCACCGCTTGTGCGGGTCCCCGTCAATTCCTTTGAGTTTTAATCTTGCGACCGTACTCCCCAGGCGGGATGCTTAACGCGTTAGCTTCACTACTGGACGGGTCGAGCGCCCAACAGTTAGCATCCATAGTTTACGGCGTGGACTACCCGGGTATCTAATCCGGTTCGCTCCCCACGCTTTCGTGCCTTAGTGTCAGAAATGAGCCAGTAATCTGCCTACGCCATTGGTGTTCTTCCCAATATCTACGCATTTCACCGCTACACTGGGAATTCCAATTACCTCTCTCATTCTCAAGTTAGCCAGTTCAGATAATAGCCTTAAGGTTGAGCCCCAAGATTTCACTATCTGCTTAACTAACCACCTACGCAACTCTTTACGCCCAGTCACTCCGGATAACGCTCGGATCCTCCGTCTGACCGCGGCTGCTGGCACGGAGTTAGCCGATCCTTATTCATAAGTTACCGTCATATTCTTCGCTTATAAAAGCGGTTTACAACCCGAAGGCCTTCATCCCGCACGCGGCGTTGCTCCATCAGGCTTTCGCCCATTGTGGAAGATTCCTTACTGCTGCCTCCCGTAGGAGTCTGGACCGTGTCTCAGTTCCAGTCTGGCTGATCATCCTCTCAGACCAGCTATCGATCGTCGCCTTGGTGAGCCATTACCTCACCAACTAACTAATCGAACGCGGGCTCTTCCCAAAGCGCATAAAGCTTTAATCCGAAGACCACATGCGGTATTAGACTCCATTTCTGGAGCTTATCCCTCACTTTGGGGTAGATTCCCACGCGTTACTCAGCCGTTCGCCGCTCGCCGCCAAGTAGTAAACTACTCGCGCTGCCGCTCGACTTGCATGTATTAGGCACGCCGCCAGCGTTCATCCTGAGCCAGGATCAAACTCTCCATAAAAAAATGTCCTAAGACATATGTAAACTGACGTTGACTTGCACTACTAAATTATCAATGTACTCCACTCTCCCATCGCCTCAGAATAAAAAGGCGATCAAGCGATCTAGTTCATAGTACACAATTCCCCAGAGAGCGTCAAGGGTTTTGTGCGAACAAAATCAGACAAGCTACTAGAACACCCAAAACGACCCCACCAAACACCTCTCCCAAGGTGTGACCTCGAATGATTTTAGGAGCTTTCACCCCTTTTAGGTCAGGATGATTTGTTAACAACTTGGTAATGAGCGTTCCCTGCTCGCCAACTATGTAGCGAACATTCATAGCATCATAGATGACAATCAGGGCCAGTATAAGGGCGATTCCAAATTCGACTGACCCGAGTCCTTGTGTAAGCCCTGTGGCGGTTGCCAAGGACACCACAACAGCCGTGTGGGCACTTGGCATTCCGCCAGAAAGATACAAGCGTTGAAGGTCGATTTTGCGTGGCTGCCCTCGCCCAAGGATGAGCTTAAGAAGTTGGGCTAATAGCCAGGCACAAAGTGGCGCAAGAAGGTATGGCGAGAAGATGCCACCCATCATAGACTACGCCTCTTCGACATCTTCCTCTTTCACTTCTTCTTTTACTACAGCAAAGGAGGCTACCGCATCATTATTATTGAGGCGCATAATTCGAACTCCTTGAGTAGCGCGACCAAGCACCGGGATATCCTTGATGGCTAGTCGAATAGCTTGTCCCTGAGTCGAGATGGCGATAATACCATCGGCCTCTGGATCAAGAGAGCGAACGCTCACCAATTCACCAGTCTTAGTATTTACAACGGCTGCTTTGATGCCCATGCCGCCACGTTTGTGAGTAGGGAAATTCTCCACCTTGGTTAACTTACCATAGCCATTAGTACTTAATACGAGCAGCTTACGATCTGGGCGAACTAAGTCCATGCCCACCACCTTATCGCCTGGGCGAAGGCGGATACCGCGAACACCGCGAGCCGTACGGCCCATTGAGCGAGTGTCGGTTTCGGTGAAACGCACTGCCTGACCATGTGATGTTGAGATGATTACATCATCTTTGCCAGAACTTAGATGGATCCAACGCAGTTCATCGCCCTGATCCAAGTTGATTGCTATCAGACCTGAAGTTCGAATGTTACTGTAGTCAGTCAATGGTGTTTTCTTCACAACACCTTGCGTAGTAGCCATGAACAAATAGCAATCATCATTCTGACCCTTAGCTACTTTAATAATAGATGTAACGGTCTCTTCAGGCTGTAATTGTAAGAGGTTTACAATAGCCACGCCCTTAGCTGTCAGACTCGCAGCTGGTACTTCATAGGCCTTGAGGCGGAAGACACGGCCCTTATTTGTAAAGAAGAGCAACCAGTCATGAGTGCTAGCCATTACTAACTGATCGATCACGTCCTCTTCTTTAGTAGTCATGCCGCGCTTACCCTTGCCACCACGATGCTGCTGACGATATTCGTTCAAGAGCGTGCGTTTGATGTAATTACCCGTTGTGAGCAATACAACTACCTGCTCTTCAGGGATGAGCTCTTCATCACTAAATTTATCAAGCTCTTGAGCGATAATCTGGGTGCGACGTTCGTCACCATGCTGCTTCTTCATCTCAAGCAATTCGTCTTTAATGATTGCCAAGATCCTCTTCTCATCAGCCAGGATAGCCTCTAATTCGGCGATCACCTTACGAAGTTCAGCTAATTCATCCTCGATCTTCTTGCGCTCTAAGCCAGCGAGTGTTCGAAGCTGCATAGCCAGGATAGCCCGAGCTTGAATCTCAGAGAGCTTAAACTTCTTCATCAAATTGGCTTGTGCCTCTTCGGTGGTTTCACTCGCACGAATAGTGGCAATTACCTCATCGATATGGTCCAGGGCAATACTCAAACCCTCTAAGACATGTGCTCGCTCATTAGCCTTACGGAGTTCAAACTCTGTTCGACGACGAACTACGATTTGGCGGTGTTTTAGATACTCGCGCAGAATCTCTTCTATGCCTAATACTCGAGGCTGAATGCCGTCTATCAAGGCAAGCATGTTGAAATGGAAGCTAGTCTGGAGAGGGGTCATTTTGAAGAGTTGGTTTAGTACCTTCTTAGGGTATGAGTCCTTCTTGAGGTCAACAACAATTCGAACCGAGCCTCTTGAACTTTCGTCACGTAAGTCACTAATACCAACGATTTTCTTTTCTTTTACCAGATCAGCAATCTTCTCAATGAGCGATGCCTTATTGAGCATATAGGGAATTTCGCTCACCACAATCCGCTGTCTATTCTTGGCAAATTCTTCAATTTCAGCTACCGCCCGAATAACTACACTTCCGCGTCCAGTAGCATATGCCTGGCGCATAGAACTGCCACCGAAGACTACTCCACCAGTTGGAAAGTCTGGACCCTTTACATACTTCATGATGTCGTCAAGAGAGGTCTCTTCATGATCAATCATGTGAATGACAGCATCTACCAACTCGTTCAAGTTATGAGGTGGAATGCTTGTTGCCATACCCACAGCAATACCTACTTGGCCGTTTAGGAGCAGGTTCGGGAGCTTAGCTGGTAATACCACGGGCTCTTGCAGTCGGCCATCGTAGTTCTCCCGCCAATCAACGGTCTCTTTGTCGATATCGACAATCATGTCTTCAGCCGCTTTGGCCATTCGTGCCTCAGTGTAACGCATTGCCGCTGGTGGATCTCCGTCCATTGAGCCAAAGTTACCCTGTCCATTCACGAGTAGATATCGCATTGACCAGTCTTGAGCCATGCGAACCATCGAATCGTAAATAGCAGCATCGCCATGAGGGTGGTAGTCACCCATTACTGCACCCACTACAGTAGCCGACTTACGGTGCTTAGAGCCAGAACGGAGACCATCGCGGTTCATGGTGTAAATAATGCGACGGTGCACAGGTTTGAGTCCGTCACGAACATCAGGAAGGGCGCGGGAAACAATGACGCTCATCGAATAACGGAGGTAGCTATCCTCCATGACATTTTCTACTGTACGTAGTTCAAGCGATCTTGAGTGTTCAATGTCCTCAGTAGTTCGAAAGCCCTTCGTCTGAATTTCTCCTTCTACTGGAGCCTTGCTTGGCAGCATTAAATCATCATCTGCGTCGTTGGCTGCGGGCTGGTTTGGTTGTATAGGGGTGTTGTTATCGTCCATATTAAATATCCAAGTCTTTTACAAATTTTGCGTGAGTCTGAATAAAATTCTTACGAAGCTCTACCTCTGTACCCATAAGTTTATTGAAGATCGCATCAGCTTTCTCCGCATCTTCAATACTCACCTTAATTAACACGCGATTCTCGGGATTCATAGTCGTGTCCCAGAGCTGTTCGGCATCCATTTCACCAAGACCCTTGTAGCGCTGAATCTCTGTAAGCCCAGCCTGCTTACGACGGTCGTCCTTAGTGTCAATCTTAACGCCTTTTTCTTTACGAGTAGCAATTAGCCCATCGATGATCTCATCCATTTCACCTTCACTGTACGCATAGTAGCGTTTGCTTCCACTTGCCTTGAGGAGGAAAAGTGGCGGCTTGGCGAGATACAAATGCCCTTCATCGACAATTGGTCTCATGAAGCGGAAAAAGAGCGTAAGCAACAATGTAGCAATGTGCGAACCATCAACGTCGGCGTCGGTCATGATGATGATACGGTCATAACGTAAATTCTTTACGTCAAACTGTTCATCAATGCCCACACCTAAAGCACGGATGAGACTGACAATTTCATTGTTAGCCAACATCTTATCGAGACGAGCACGTTCAACGTTGAGAACCTTACCACGCAACGGCAAGATCGCCTGCGTTTTGCTATCACGACCGCTCTTTGCTGAACCACCAGCCGAATCACCCTCTACCAGATAAATCTCGGAGTTTTTGGGATCTTTAGAGGAGCAGTCAGCTAGCTTACCTGGCAGTGATGTACTTTCTAGAACACCCTTTCGAATGACATTCTCTCGAGCAGCCCGGGCCGCTTTACGAGCACGGGCAGCCAACAAGGCCTTACCAATGATCTTCTTGGCAATAGCCGGATTCTCTTCAAGGTAATAAGCAAACCATTCGTTCATTACCTGTTCAACGTAACGGCGGATCTCTGGATTACCCAGCTTGTTCTTGGTCTGACCTTCAAACTGAGGATCAGGAAGTTTGACCAAGATAACGGCCGTAAGTCCTTCGCGACAGTCTTCACCGGTCAGGTTTTCTTCTTTCTCTTTGAGAAGGCCGCTCTTGCGTGCGTACTCGTTAACTACTCGAGTAAGCGCCGAGCGAAATCCTACCATGTGCGTACCGCCATCTGGATTGAAGACGTTATTCGCAAAAGCCTTGATTGTCTCTACGTACGCATCAGTGTACTGTACAGCCACTTCTACCATCGAATCTTCCATTTGCTTTTCTACATAGAAGATATCTTCACCGACAATGTCTTTACCTAGGTTGAGGTGTTTTACATAAGATCGGATACCACCTTCGAAGAAGAAGCTGTAGCGCTCGCCTGTTGCTTCGTTAACAACAGTGTTCTTGATCCCCTTTGTCAGGTAAGCCTGATGGCGCAGATAATCGATAACCCAACTGTAATCGAACTTGATTGTCTCGAAGATACTATCATCTGGCCAGAACGTAATACTTGTGCCAGTAGTATCAGCCGTACCCACCACCTTGATGTCACTAAGTGGTACACCCTTCTCATAATCTTGCGCATACAACTTGCCATTCATGCGCACCTCGGCATGTAACTTGGTTGAAAGCGCGTTGACCACACTCACACCCACACCATGCAAACCACTAGACACCTTGTAACCACCACCGCCGAACTTACCACCGGCATGTAGTACGGTGAGCACAGTTTCTAATCCGCTCTTACCAGTCTTGGCTACCTTATCAACCGGAATACCGCGACCGTTGTCGTCGACACGAACCCCTCCATCGGCGAGCAAAGTAACGACTACCTCCGTGGCGTGACCTGCAATAGCTTCGTCGATCGAGTTATCGGCAATTTCTTTAATTAAATGATGAAGACCGTCCTTGCCTGTCCCCCCGATATACATACCCGGACGTTTACGAACAGGCTCGAGGCCTTCGAGTACTTGAATCTGACTTGCGTCATATTGTTGTTTTTGTTTGGTCATATCCCCTCACTGACTACTAACTACAAGTGCTGAACATTTACAACCTTCATATTATATCGGGTAATTTTTATTCATTCAACTACTTGCTTTGAACATAATTCTTATGCTAAATTTATAAGAACCAGCGGGGAAAATAAAAATGTTATTCCAAAAAGTTGTCTCCAATTTGCCGTTTAGCCCGGCCTTAGTGAGCCAACTTGGCTTTTATGCCAAAAGACTTCAAAAAGAACAAATGACACGTCGTATTGGACTTTTATTCACGGCGCTGGCGCTCATTGTGCAGTCTTTTGCCCTACTTAGCCCACCAGAACCAGCGCTAGCTGCTAACCCGAACAATATTATTTTTAATGGCATTAACTCCAAAGATGATCTGTTGAATGCATGGGACAAAAACTCCGATGGACATGGTCACAAAGACATCCAGCAGATCTTTAAATACTTCTTGGGCCAAGATTTTTCACGCAAGGATATCGAGGCTACAAAGAAAGGCAAATTTGGCTCACGAGACAAAGTGAATGGTGGTAATATCTTGAGCCTTGGCCGCACCCAGCAAACCAGTGATCCGGCCCAAAAAGCCCATAGCATCAGGGATGCGAATGGCAACAAATCCACTATTTGGTCTCGCCACCTTGCTGCCTTTGACACTGGTGCCAATAAGTCGGGACGTGGCTCCATGTATGAAGCCTACATCGGTAGTCATAAAGGCAAATGGTTTGCAGTCATGTTCGATTGTGGCAACATCGCCTTCTCTGATACCAATAAAGTTCCAACGGTTACTCCTCAGTTAACCGTTAAGGCTACTTGTCGTGAAGTCACAGGCTATGCCTATGATCAGAGCAACCTCAAGGCAGGGCTAAAAGTATACCTCTATCTCGACGGTGGACCTGGAAAAGGCGAGAAACTTAGCACCACTGCCAATCTCACCGCCCCAGACGATGGTGTAGAAGGAAACCATGGCTTTAAGTTTACCGTGCCGAGTAAATACCATACGGGCAAAAAGTATGATTACACCGTGGTAGTCAGCCCAGCGTACAGCGAAAATCATTCCGTACAACGCAGTGGCTCCATAGATACTGCTACCTGCAAGCCAGCGCAGCCAGTGGCTCGTTGTGAAGCCCTACAATTTACTAAGGTACAGGGTAAACGCGATAGCTTCACGCTCAAGACGTCAGCCTATGCAGCCGATGGTGCCAAAATCACCGGCTATCGATACGATGTGACCGACAAGAATGGTGCGATGAAGTATAGTAAGAACTACAACTCTACCGCTACTACTCACTCTTCAGAGGTAATTACTTTGCCAGATGCAGGTGATTACACAGCTAAGGCGACAGTCCTTACTAGTATCGGTGAACAGACAAGTCCGGATTGCGCCAAAGTACTGACTGTGACGCCTCCAGAAAAATGTACACTGAATCCAGAATTGAACGCCAATGACAAGGACTGTAAACCCTGCCCAGGCGACTCCTCTATATGGATCAAAGACGCAGAGTGTAACCCAGAGATCATCCAAGCTAAGCGAGTTACAAACATTACCCAGAACATCCCTAATGCTAATGGCACTACTGCTAAAGCCGGTGATAGATTACAGTATGAGCTCTACGTAGAGAACACCGGTAAGGTCGCAACTACGATTGACCTGGATGAGGATATGAGTGATGTACTTGAATATGCAACACTTACCGACTTCGGTGGTCAAAACTCAGCATACAACGCTGATTCCAAGACGCTCACCTGGAAGAACGTCAAACTCGCCCCTGGTGAGAAATTCAGTAAGACCCTTATTGTGGAGGTGAAGGATCAGATACCCGCAACGCCCAAGTCGGCAGGCAATCCAGAATCCTACGACTGTCGCATGGGTAACGTCTTCGGCGGGGCTAGTGTGGTTGTCAAAGTTCAATGCCCCGAAGAAAAGATCGTAGAGAGTACGGTCGAAAGTCTTCCAGAGACGGGTACCGGCGCAAATATTCTCTTTAGCACTGCTCTGCTCCTAGTTGTCACCTACTTCTATATGCGTAGTCGTCAGATGAATAAAGAAGTGCGCCTGATCAAAAAAGAATTTAACAGTGGAACTGTCTAAGAGAGGTAAACAAGCATGAGCGCTGAACATGGACCCTCAGGTCACGAAAAAGTAAGCCTACCAACCGTTGAACGCCATGAGCGTCCTCACTCACGCGAGAAGGAAGCTCATCAGGAAGCGCTGAAGCCAGAAGAAGCGCGCGAGGAAGTAGGTAAAGCGCTTGAGGCCAAAAAAGCGCCTGTAGAAGCCGAGGACGCGCCAAAGGCTAGCAGATCACGCTCACAGCATATAGTTGGAGCTGCTCAGAAAAAACAAGCATTCACCCACATCATGAAAGACGTACAGAAAGATATGTCTCCAAGTGAACGAACCTTCAGCAAATTTATTCACAATCCGGCGGTTGAAGCGACTAGCGAGGTAGTTGGCAAGACTGTTGCAAGACCTACATCGATTCTATATGGAAGTTTCTGCGCATTTCTTTTGCTCTTAGGTACGTATCTGCTTGCCAAGCACAACGGCTTCGCACTTTCGGGATTTGAGTTTATTGGACTGTTCGCCCTCGGCTGGGTTATCGGACTCTTTGTCGATTTCTTCAGACATATGATTACTGGTCAGCAATAAAACAAAAACGGCTGTACGAGACAGCCGTTTTTGTTTTTTGATTCATTTCCGCTTTAAGGCTTTTTACGAAGGTGCAGCGTATGTTCTTCATCGTCAGAGATATAGTGCAACTGGCCTTGATTATCAATAAGGACTTCCTCGACCTTATTCTCATCACTCTCTGGTTCGACGGCAACTGCCGGCATGCCTGCAGTTTCATCACTAATCCCCTGTTCTTTGGCTTTTTGTGTTAAGGTCTGTTGCACCTCACTCGCAATCTTACTGGCATCTTCGTCGCTGGCTTGTTCAACCCTTGGCTTATTAACATTAAAGGCTACATCTGCTGGCTTATGCAACCAAGAGAGGGACTTGAGATCTTCGCGAATCTTTGACTCCGAGACCACGGGAGCTTCCCCATTACTCCGCTTAATCTGCACTCCCTCACCAAGCTGCTGCGCGCCTTGAGCGTTTTTTGGTAGCTGTTGGGCTAGCTTCTGCTGCTGAGACTGGAGTGATGGCGTAGGCTGTTGCTGAGGGCTCGACGCTGGCTTAGCTTGCGGGCTAATGGGCGGTTTCTTAACAAATGGATTATCTCCCTTGGAGGCAAGCGGCGGTTGGGAGGACTTAGGAGGTACCTTTGGAGGCGCCTTGGCTGCACCCTGACGCTCACGTCGTTTAGCTAACCATTCGTCCAAGAAGGATGAACCGCCAGTTGGGCTGCCAGGCGCAGCCGTCTTGGGCTTATCAAATCCAAAGTTATTTGGCTTAGGCTTAGGGGGCTCTGAGCGTAACCGCTCAAAGATTTCTCGTTCAACCACGGCACGTGGCTTACCGTACTTAGCCGAAGAAAGCCGCCTTAGCGCCAGACCGAGCTGAGGGTTGGGCTCACCTAAGCGAGGAATTAAGCTCATACTAAAGGGTGATGAGGGGACATTATTTACCATAACCTGCGCAATAGCTTCGAAGTTTGGCAAGTGTACGAGGTCTTGCACATCAAAGGTAGGCGAAAATTTCTTGATCATTAGGTCAGCATCAGTAGTACCAACACGAAGTGCTAGAATTGTTCCTACGTTACCAATAACCGACTCACGGATCTGCTCTGTCAGCTGGGTCATAAACTGGTTAGCCACCACTAGACTTAGGCGGAACTTACGAGCTTCAGCCAGGATGTCAGCGAAGGAGTCGGTGGCAAAGTTCTGGAACTCGTCAACGTATAATGCAAAGTCAGTGCGCTGATCCTCAGGAGTATCCACGCGGCTCATAGCGGCTACTTGGAATTTCATCACAAAGATCATACCCAAGAGCTTAGAGTTGAGCTCCCCCGTCTTACCCTTGGCTAAGTTAACTAGCAAGATCTTCTTATTGTCCATAACCTCGCGCAGATCAAAGGCGCTTTTCGTCTGTCCAATAATGTTACGCATCATCTCGTTAGAGAGGAAGGCACCAAATTTACTCACAAACCAGCCCATAACTTCACTCTTATGGTAGTCACTCGTCTGGGCCATTTCTTTGTTCCAGAAGTCCAGCACTGTTTCATCAGTAACATACTTGAGCTTTTGTTTTGAATACTCTTTGTCCGTAAACACCTTGGGGATATCAATAAAGGTGCCACCATTAGGGTCGGCCATAATAGTCAGAGCTACATTACGGAAAAGGTGCTCATAGCGAGGACCCATAATACC
>Ga0075364_10001480_pt1 | contig 12798 bp, 13 predicted proteins | sample EndMetdeltDD1764_FD_71517 | JGI IMG/M metagenome (GOLD analysis project Ga0075364, IMG submission 71517) | Populus endosphere microbial communities from Tennessee, USA - Endosphere MetaG P. deltoides DD176-4 | ecosystem: Host-associated > Plants > Roots > Endosphere | place: USA: Tennessee... | reverse complement strand
GCGTTCGCGGCATCCGTGGACCGGTAGGCGAACGCCGGGAGGGCGACGGTGCAGAAGATCGCCGGCACGGCGACCCCCATCACCAAGAGGGGGAGGAGACGCGAGCGAGGGCGCGCGAGCGACTTCGGAAGTTCGGACGAGGGTTTCGGGATGGCCGTCTCGAGATCAGATTCGGCGCCGGTCGAGCTAGAGAACAATGAGAGACTCCTGCACCGCACCGCACTCTCCGCGGCCCCATCCCTGTCGTATTCACGTCGCGCGGCAGAGGATGGGGAACGTGGCGCCCTGCAGCGCGGCCTCCGACCGGCTTGCGAGGTCGAGAGGACCCGTTGACTATACGTGGCTCTGCCCGAGAGGCAACCCCGGGCTCGCCGTGGGCGATCTGTCTGCCCCCGAACGGGGGGTGGGGAGGACGCGTCAGCGCGCGACGTAGACGTGCGTGGCGACCTCGGGCGGCAGCTCGAGACCGTCGCCGAAACCGTCCACCTGCACGAGCACGTAGCCCCCGGCGGCGGCGATCGTCGCCGCCGCTCCGGGCACGACCCCGGCCGCCCGCAACTGCTCGAGCAGTTCGGGCTCGAACTGCACGGGCTCGCCGAGACGCTTGATCTGCACCGCGATCGACCCGTCGGTTCCGCGCACGCGCTCGACGATGTTGACGACGCCTTCGAGGAACGGCCGCGCCGCCTGGCCGCCGATCTCCTCGAGCGCGGGGATCGGGTTGCCGTACGGCGACTCGGTCGGGTTGCCGAGCACCTCGAGCAGCCGGCGCTCGACCTGCTCGCTCATCACGTGCTCCCAGCGGCAGGCCTCGTCGTGCACGAGGCTCCAGTCGAGGCCGATGACGTCGTGCAGCAGGCGCTCGGCGAGGCGGTGCTTGCGCATGACGTGCAGCGCGCGGCTGCGGCCCTCGGGGGTGAACTCGAGGTGGCGGTCGCCCTCGACGCGCACCAGTCCATCGCGCTCCATGCGACCGATGGTCTGCGAGACGGTCGGGCCGGAGTGGCCGAGCCGCTCGGAGATGCGCGCGCGCAGCGGGATGATGCCCTCTTCTTCGAGGTCGTAGATCGTGCGCAGGTACATCTCGGTGGTGTCGACGAGATCCGTCATGGTGGTGGCCCTCCCAGGAGACCCCAGCCTACCTTTCGGTGCACCGTAGAATCTGGACGTGCCGAACCTCGAGATCCCCCGGAACCTGCTGCCCGTGGACGGCCGATTCGGGTGCGGGCCCTCGAAGGTCCGTCCCGAGCAGATCGCCCACCTGCAGGCGCACGCCGGCCTCCTCGGCACCTCGCACCGCCAGGCGCCGGTGAAGGATCTCGTGGGTCGTGTGCGCTCCGGGCTCGCCGACCTGTTCGCACTCCCGGACGGCTACGAGGTGCTGCTCGGCAACGGCGGATCGACGGCGTTCTGGGACATGGCGGCCTTCTCGTTGATCGAGAAGCGCAGCGAGAACCTCGCGTTCGGCGAGTTCGGTGCGAAGTTCGCCGCCGCGGCCGCAGCCCCCTTCCTCGAGGCGCCCCACGTCATCCAGGTCCCCGGCGGGCAGCGCGCGGATGTCGAGGTGCTCGAGGGCATCGACCTCTACGCGTGGACCCACAACGAGACCTCGACGGGCGTGATGGCCCCGGTCACCCGCGTGCACGGCGACCCGGGGGCGCTCACCGTCATCGACGCGACCAGCGCGGCGGGCGGCGTCATGATCGATGTCGGCCAGGCGGATGTCTACTACTTCGCGCCGCAGAAGAACTTCGCGAGCGACGGCGGTCTCTGGTTCGCTCTGGCGTCCCCCGCGGCGATCGAGCGGATCGAGCGGATCGCGGCGAGCGGCCGGTGGATCCCGGAGATCCTCAGCCTGAAGAACGCCGTCGACAACAGTCGCCTCGACCAGACGCTCAACACCCCCGCGCTCGCGACCCTCCTGCTGCTGGAGAGCCAGCTCGAGTGGATGAACGACAGCGGCGGTCTGGCCTGGGCCGACGCCCGCACGAAGGAGTCGTCGGGCCTGCTCTACGACTGGGCGGAGGCATCCCCGGTCGCGACCCCGTTCGTGACCGAGGTCGACGCCCGCTCGCAGGTCGTCGCGACCATCGACTTCGACGAGTCGGTCGACGCGGCCGCGATCGCGAAGACCCTGCGTGCCAACGGGGTGGTCGACACCGAGCCGTACCGCAAGCTCGGCCGCAACCAGTTGCGCATCGCGACCTTCACCGCGATCGAGCCGGATGACGTGCGCGCCCTGATCGCCACCATCGACTGGGTGCTGCAGAACACCCCGGTCACGGCCGGCTGACGGACGAGCCGAACGACATGCGCCTCTTCTTGAAGGACTCCGAGCGCCGGCCCGACCCGGCGCCGGTGAGGACCGACGACCGCAAGGTGGTACTCACCGGCCTCGTGCTCTGGATCGTCGCCCTCGGCGTGATGCTCGCGCTGCTGCCGCAGCTGCAGGAGTCAGGCCTCGTCTGGCTGCTCTGGACCGTCGTCGGCGGGCTCGTCCTCGGACTCGGGCTCCTCGTCTACACCGCCCGCCGCCACAGCGGCTAGTTCGTCCTCGTCGATGTCCTCGAAGTCGTCGTCGCTGTCGTCGTCGTCGAGGCTGTCGTCGTCATCGAGGGCGTCGTCGTCGAGGTCGTCGGCGTCGTCATCCCCCTCGTCGTCGGCGTGCTCGGCCGCCTCCGCCGCGATGGCGGCCTGAGCCGCGCGGTAGTCCTCGAGGCGCTCCGCCCACGGCACCCAGTCGGGGGCGAGCAACGCGCCGTCGCCGGGCATGAGCTCCGCCTCCAGGACGGTCGGCTCCTCGCCGGCGATCTCGGCGACGCTCACCGACCAGTGCCAGCCGGGATACCCCGACAGCGTGGAGGCGAAACTCAGCTGGGCCATGCCGTCGTCCTGCGAGCTGCGTTCGAGCAGAGCGCCGACGGTGCCGGGCGGGCTGATCTCGGCGAGCGCCGCGCGGGCGACCGTCTCCTGATCGTTCACGCCGTCGCCGGCCACCTCAGGCATCCAGATCGTCGGCGACCTTGCGCAGCACGGCGGCGATCTTGCTGCCGTGGCTGCGGTCGGGGTAGCGCCCGTGGCGCAGCCCGGTGCCGATGGAGTCGAGGAGCTTCACCAGATCCTCGACGACGATCGCCATGTCGTCGGCGCTGCGGCGGTTGCGTTGACCGAGCGTGACGGGCGTCTCGAGGACGCGGACCGAGAGGGCCTGAGCCCCCTTCTTGCCGTCGGCGATGCCGAACTCGAGTCGCGAGCCGGCTTTGACGACGGCGCCCGTGGGCAGCGCGGAGGCGTGCAGGAACACTTCGGTGCCATCGTCGGAGGCGATGAACCCGAAGCCCTTGTCCTCGTCGTAGAACTTGACCTTGCCGGTGGGCATGTCGACTGACCTCTATCCTTGAGCCGTGGCGAACGACACCCCGGTACCTCTCAATCGTATCGAACGCATCCTGCGGAACATGATCGCCTCCGCCGCGGGCCTGTCGATCCTCGCGATCTTGGCCACGATCGTCGCCGGATTCGCGCGCATCGACGTGAATCTGGGCATCTGGCCGGTCGTCGTCATCCTGCCCTTCATCGGCTTGACCCTCGCGTTCGTGCTCATCATCGCGTTCCTCGTCGTGAGCATCGTGCGGCGCCGCCGGCTCGCCCAGGGCAGCCGATGACTCCCTGCGGGGGCTAGCGGCCGGATGGTCGCCAGCGGATCGGCTTTGGCGCTCGCGGCCCGGCTGCGCGCCCTCGACGACGGTGCGCTCGCGCGGCTGGTGGCGCAGCGTCAGGTGCGGGATTCCGGCATCCGCGACTTCTTCGACCTCGCCGAGGCGCTCCTCGACCGCACGTCGGTGCAGAGCGCTCTCGAGCGACTCGACCGCGGCATCCTGGCCCTGCTCGCGGTGGCGGGCGAACTCGCCGAAACCTCGGGCGCCCCGACCGCCGAGCAGCTCGCCGCACGGCTCGAGGTGCCGGTGGGCGAGGTGCGCGAACGTCTCGCGGTCGCCCTCGACGCGGGGCTGATCGGGTCGGAGTCCGGCCGCTACGCGCCGTGGGATGCCGTCGTCGAGCAGTTGCGCGCCTGGCCCGCGTTCGGCCTCCCGGCGAGCCGCGACCTCGAGTCCTCGTCGCCGCCGACGGTGCTCGAGCCGGTCAGCGACGCCGACGTGCGCTTCATCGACCGTGGCGCCGGCGACCGGGCCTTCGGCACGCTCGGCGCCGTGACCGAGACCCTGCTCGCCCTGCGCGACGCTCCGGCCCGGCGGCTGACCCGCGGCGGACTGGCGTTGCCCGACGCCCGGCGCCTGGCCGGGATCGCCGGCGTCGCCACCGAGGAAGTCGAGTTGCTGCTCGACATCTCCGCGCGGGCCGGGCTCGCCGTGCTCTCCGGCACCGAATGGGTGCCGACCCCGGCACTGACCTCGTGGCTGGCCGGCTCGCGCGTCGAACGCTGGGCCGGGCTCGCGACCGGCTGGCTCACCCGCCTGCCCGACGACCTGCGCGACCTGCTCCGCTCCCGCGCGCACACGGTGTGGGGCGACGGCCTGCTCGACTACCTCGGCTGGCTCTACCCGGCCGGCGGGGCGTGGATCCGCGAACGCGCCGCCGCCGCCGCCCGCGAGGCCGAGCTGCTCGGCATCACGGGAGCGGGGGCGCCGAGCACCGCCGGCTCCCGGCTGCTGCTCGACGGCACGGCCGCGGCGGCGGAGGCGATGGCGGATGCCTTCCCGCCCGAGGTCGACCAGGTCTACCTGCAGCACGACCTGACGGTCATCGCCCCCGGGCCCCTGCGCGTCGACCTCGAGACCCGGTTGCGCGGGATGGCCGAGGTCGAGGCACGGGGAGTCGCCTCCTCGTTCCGCATCACCGCGGTGTCGCTGACCCGCGCCTTCGTGGCGGGCGAGACCGCGGACGGCGTGCGGGCGTTCCTCACCTCGCTGTCGCTCACCGGCATCCCGCAGCCGCTCGACTACCTCCTCGCCGACACGGCCGCCCGGTTCGGCACGTTGCGCGTCGGGCGCCTCGAGGAGGGCGCGGGCGCGGCCGGACCGTCCAGCTACGTGCGGTCGGAGGACGCCGGGCTGCTGCGCCAGCTCGCGGTCGACCAGGCGCTCACCCCGCTGGGCCTGGAGACGGACGGGCCGCACCGGCTCACCACCCGGTTCGACGTCGGGCTGCTCTACACGTCGCTGCTCGACGCCCGGTATCCCGTCGTCGCCGAAGACGCGACGGGGGAGATCGTCGCGCTCACGTCGACCGAACGACGCGCGTCGTCGGGCGGCGGCGTGGTGACCGACGACACCGCCGTGCTGCTGATCTCCCGCGTGCGCGAGAGCGCCGCCGCCGCGCCCGAGGAGGCCGACCGGGCCTGGCTCGCCCGTCAGCTGGAGCTCGCGATCAAGGGGAAGGTCACGGTGTCGGTGACCGTCCGGCTGCCCGACGACACCCTCGCCGAGTACACCCTCGAACCCGCGGCCCTCGCCGGAGGGCGCCTGCGGGCCCGCGACCGGCGCTCCGACATCGAGCGCACGCTCCCCCTCTCCTCGATCGTCGCCGTCTCGGACGCCTGAACACTCCCTGCCGCTGCCGTTTGTTGCACGCGCGCCCGGAGTCCCGCCGCGCGTGCAACAAACGGGAGCGCAAGCGGGCCACCGGACACGGACGTAAACTTGCAAGTTATGTCCGGCCCCCTCATCGTGCAGAGCGACCGCACCGTGCTGCTCGAAGTCGCGCATCCCGACGCCGAGGACGCGCGCCACGAACTCGCGGTGTTCGCCGAGCTCGAGCGGGCCCCCGAGCACGTGCACACCTACCGGATCACCCGCCTCGGGCTGTGGAACGCGCGCGCCGCCGGGCACACCGCCGAGGCGATGCTCGACACCCTGGAGAGGTACGCGAAGTTCCCCGTTCCGCAGACGGTGGCGGTCGACATCCAGGAGACGGTCTCGCGGTACGGGCGGCTGGTGATCGACCGGGATTCCGAGGGTGACCTCATCCTGACGACGACCGACCCGGCGGTGCTCGCCGAGATCACGCGGTCGAGCAAGATCGGCCCGCTGCTCGGGGTGCGCCGCACGAGCACCGAGTGGACGCTCATGCCGTGGGCCCGCGGCCAGGTGAAGCAGGAGCTGCTGAAGCTCGGCTGGCCCGCCGAGGATCACGCCGGCTACACCCCCGGCACCCCGCACGTCATCGACCTCGTCGAGACCGGCTGGGCGATGCGCGGCTACCAGCAGAAGGCGATCGACAACTTCTTCGAGGGCGGGTCCGGCGTCGTCGTGCTCCCCTGCGGCGCGGGTAAGACGATCGTCGGCGCCGGGGCGATGGCGCAGGCCGACTCGACGACCCTCATCCTCGTCACCAACACGGTGAGCGCCCGCCAGTGGCGCACCGAGCTGCTCAAGCGCACGACGCTCACCGAGGACGAGATCGGCGAGTACTCCGGCGAGCGCAAAGAGGTCAAGCCGGTCACCATCGCGACGTACCAGATCCTCACCGCGAAGCGGAAAGGCGAGTTCGCCCACCTCGCGCTGCTCGACGCGCTCGACTGGGGCCTCATCGTCTACGACGAGGTGCACCTGCTGCCCGCCCCGGTGTTCAAGCTCACCGCCGAACTGCAGGCCCGTCGCCGCCTCGGCCTGACCGCGACGCTCGTACGCGAGGACGGACGGGAATCGGATGTCTTCAGCCTGATCGGCCCGAAGCGCTTCGACGCCCCGTGGAAGGAGATCGAAGCCCAGGGCTACATCTCCCCCGCCTCCTGCTACGAGGTGCGCATCGATCTGCCCGCCTCCGACCGCCTGGAGTACGCGGCCAGCGCCGACGACGAGCGCTATCGCCTCGCCGCGACGGCGCCGGCGAAGCTGCAGGTCGTCAAAGACCTGGTCGCGAAGCACGACGGCGAGCGCATCCTCGTGATCGGGCAGTACCTCGACCAGATCGAGGTGCTCGCCGAGACCCTCGACGCCCCGTCGATCACCGGCGCGACGCCGACCGCCGAACGCGAGCGGCTCTACGAGGAGTTCCGCGAGGGGCGTCTGAAGGTGCTCGTCGTGTCGAAGGTCGCCAACTTCTCGATCGACCTCCCCGAAGCCACCGTCGCCATCCAGGTCTCCGGGTCGTTCGGATCACGCCAGGAGGAGGCGCAGCGTCTCGGGCGTCTGCTGCGGCCGAAGGAGTCGGGCATCCCGGCCTCGTTCTACACCCTCGTCGCGCGCGACACCGTCGACCAGGACTTCGCGCAGAACCGCCAACGGTTCCTCGCCGAGCAGGGCTACAGCTACACGATCCTCGACTCGCACACGCTGAACGCGGCGTAACGCCTCAGAAGTCGACGGCGTCGGCGTGGCCGTGCGTCTGCTTCGTCAGCATGAGGCGCTTCTCGCCGAGCCAGTCCATCAGGGCGAACAGCAGGCCCGAGATGACGAACGTGAGGTGCAGGATGACCCGCCACATCAGGTCGACCCATTCCAGCTTGTCGGCGTTGAAGAAGTCCTGCAGCAGTCCGATCGCCGAGATCGCGACGATCGAGCCGATGAGCTTCATCTTCAGACCCGAGAAGTCGACGTGACCCATCCAGTGCGGGCGGTCCTCGGAGGTGCGGGCGGCCACGATCTTCGAGACGAAGTTCTCATAGCCGGCGAGGATGACGATGAGCACGAGGTTGCCGAGCAGGGCGAGGTCGAGCAGCGACAGCACGCCCAGCATGATCTCGTCGATGTCGTCGACGACGGTGCCGGCGACGAGCGTCCACAGCTTCTGGAAGAACTTCACCAGGATGACGACGAGCGCCGCGACCATCCCGAGGTAGAGCGGCGCCAGCAGCCAGCGGCTGCCGAACAGCACGACCTCCAACACGTGCTCGACGCCCGAGGTCGGGCGGGTGCGGTCGGGGGCGGGGGCGGAGGCAGACATCCTCTCGATGATAGGGATCGTTCGCTGAGCGCCCGCCGCACAGCAGGGAGCGGGATACTCGCTGCGTGACCTCCCTCTCCTTCACGATCGACATCCCGCAGTCCGAGGTCGACGACCTGCGCGACCGCCTCGCCCGCACCCGCCGCTCTCCCGTCACGGTCGCCGACGACTGGTCGCGCGGGATGCCTCCGGCGGTGCTCGACGCCGTGCTCGCGCACTGGGGTGGCGCGTACGACTGGCGTGCGCACGAGACCCGGATGAACGGCCACGACCACTCCCTCGTCGATGTCGACGGCCTGAGCATCCACGTGATCCGCGCGGGCACCCCCGGGAAGACCCCGCTGCTGCTCGTGCACGGCTGGCCGGACGGGTTCGTGCGCTTCGAGAAGGCCCTGCCGCTGCTGGCGGACCGCTTCGATCTGATCGTGCCGAGCATCCCGGGGTTCGCGTTCAGCGGCAAGCCGGATCACGCCCTCGGGCCCGTCGGGGTCGCCGACCTCTTCGCGGGCCTGATGACGGCGATGGGGCACGTGCGGTTCGGGGTGCACGGTGCCGACCTCGGCTCGCAGATCGGCGAGCAGCTGGCGCTGCGGCATCCCGACCGGCTGCTCGGACTGCACCTGGGCGACATCCCGCTGCGTCGGCTGCGCGCCCTGGCGGCCGACGCGTCGATGGCGCTGACCGACGCCGAGCGGCAGACGCTCGCCGACCTCGTCGAGTGGGAGACCGCCGAGGGCGCCTACGCGCGGCTGCAGCGCACGAAGCCGCAGACCATCGGCGCGGCGCTCGACGACTCCCCCGCGGGACTCGCGGCCTGGATCGTCGAGAAGTTCCAGGCATGGACGGATGGCGACGCCCTCGACGTCTACACGCTCGACGAGCTCTGCACGAACCTCTCGATCTACTGGTTCACCCGCTCGGCGATGTCGGCCGCGCAGTACTACTACGACAACGGGCACGCGACGCTCTCGAACGACGCCGTGACGGTGCCGACCGGGGTGGCGATGTGGCCGCGGGACATCATCCACGGCTCGCGGGCATCGGTCGAGCGCTGGTTCCCCGTCGTGCGGTGGACCGAGATGCCGCGCGGCGGGCACTTCGGCCCCTGGGAAGCGCCCGGACTGTGGGCGGCCGACGTCACCGCGTTCTTCGACGACGTGCGAGCGGGCGCGTGACGGTCTACCTGTCCTGGAAGAACCTCGAAGACCCGCGTTCCGGCGTTTCTACCTCGGGCTCTGGATCGTCATCGCCCTCCTGGTGGGCGCGTTCCTGACCCATCTGCTCCCCACCGGAGTGATCGAAGGCTGCACGGTCCGGAGCGTCGAACGCACCCGCTTCGCGGCGCAGATCGACTCCAGGGGGTCTTCGTGCGCCATGCCGACACCTGGGAGCTCTCGACAGGCTGACCACCGCCCCGCGCCGCCCGATCAGACTCCGGAGAACCGCGCGATCGCGACGAACGCCAGCAGCACGATCAGCACGATCGCGACCGGGATGTTCGGCCGTTCGTTCCGGCGGATGTGGAACACGAGCGCGCCGACCATGATGAGCGCGAGGGCGACGGCGGCGATCGGGCTGAGAATCGGGGCGATGCCGGTTAGCGCCGGCAGGACGAGGCCGAGCGCACCGAGGATCTCGGCGACCGAGATCGCCACGACCCCCGCCCGGGGCACCGCCAGGATCCACTGCTGGTTGGGCCAGGTGCCGTAGCGGTCGGCGGGCACGACGAGTCGCACCAGTCCGCCCGCGATGAAGGCGAAGGCCAGCAGGCCCGACACGATTCCGACTGCGATTCCCACGGCATCTCCCAAAACTTGAAGCGTCAACTTCTGGCCAGGCTAGGACCCAATCACTTGAAGCGTCAAGTTCTTGGTAGCGTGATCCGGTGACCGAGCGCGCGAAGTTCCCGGGGCAGGATCTCGGCGCGCTGCAGCGCATGGCCTGGATCCGCTTCGCCGGCGTCTCGGCGGGCATCGGGGCCGAGATCACCTCCCGGATGCTCGCCGACACCGGCCTCACCCAGTACGAGTACCTCGTCTTCAACCACCTCAACCTGAGCGAGGGGCGCGCGATGCCGATGTCGCGGCTCGCCGTCCTGCTCGCGTCCTCGCTCTCCCGTCTCTCCCACGTCGTCTCACGGCTCGAAGCGGCCGACCGGGTGACCCGCTCGCGGTCGGCGGACGACCGGCGCGTGCAGATCGTCACCCTCACCGACACCGGGCACGCCGCGTTCCGCGCCGCCGCGCCCTTCTACTTCACCGCCGTCGGCGAGCTGTTCTTCGACCGGCTCGACGACGACGACCTCGCCGACCTCGATCGCGTGATGACGAAGCTGCTGCCCGGCATCGACGCGGGCGGCATCCTCGCGCCCCTGGCCGATCGCATCGCAGCGGACGCCCCGGCGCCGATGAGCCCGGAACGATAGGGCTCCCAGGAATCGCCCAGCGAACGCGCAGAAACTGAGGGCATGAGTGACGGCCCCCGCATCCTGATCGTCGACGACGAACCGAACATCCGCGACCTGCTCACGACGAGCCTCCGCTTCGCCGGATTCGCGGTGCGGGCCGTCGGCAACGGCGCCCAGGCGATCTCCGCCGTGCTCGAAGAGGAGCCCGACCTCATCATCCTCGACGTCATGCTGCCCGACATGAACGGGTTCGGCGTCACCAAGCGCCTGCGCGCGTCCGGCTACACCGCGCCCATCCTGTTCCTCACCGCGAAGGACGACACCGAGGACAAGATCACCGGGCTCACCGTCGGCGGCGACGACTACGTGACGAAGCCCTTCTCACTCGATGAGATCGTCGCGCGGCTCAAGGCGATCCTGCGCCGCACGATGCACGACGAAGAGGATGCCGTCATCCGCGCCGGCGAACTGACGATGGACCAGGACACGCACGAGGTCTCCGTCGGCGCCGAACAGGTCGAGCTCTCGCCCACCGAGTTCAAGCTGCTGCGCTACCTGATGCTCAACCCGAACCGGGTGCTGTCGAAGGCGCAGATCCTCGACCACGTCTGGGAGTACGACTTCAACGGCGACGCCGGGATCGTCGAGAGCTACATCTCGTACCTGCGACGTAAGCTCGACCAGCACTCGAGCGAGCCGATGATCCAGACCAAGCGCGGCTTCGGGTACATGCTCAAGACCGCCAAGGCCTAGCCTGGCCGCACCGCCCGGGAGGAGCCGCGTGGCGAATCCCGTCTCGGCGTCGTTCGACCGCTGGTGGAACGGCATCTCGCTGCGCGCGAAGGTCACCGGGGTGACCGTCTTCCTGCTGACCCTCGGCCTCACCGTCGCGGGCGCGGGGACGATGACCGTCCTGCGCACCTACCTGGTCGAACGGGTCGACGAGGGGCTGGTCAAACAGGGCAACGCCGTCGAGACCGGGCTCGACCTGGATGACGTGCGGGAGCATCCGAGCACCGAGGGCTACATGTGGGCCGTGTCGCCGTCGGGCGTCGTGCTCGCCGACAACCTCGACGCCGAGACGGATGCCATCGGACCCGTGCTCGGCGAGCTGACGCTGACCCGCGTCGTGGAACTCTCCTCCGGGCGCCTCCCGACCGCGACCACGCTGCTCGACGAGAGCCAGACCGTGGAGTGGCGGGTCGTCGCCTACCCGACCGCCGTCGGCACCGGCGTCGAACAGGCGACGCTCGTCATCGGCCGCAACCTCAGCGACACCAACGCGTTGCTCGGGCGCTACGCCGCGATCTTCCTGCTGTTCGCGATCGCCGTCGTCGTGCTCGGCGCGATGGCGACGCAACTGCTCGTCACCGGCGCGTTCATGCCGCTGCGGGATGTCGAGCGCACCGCGGCCCGGTTCGCCGCCGGCGACTACAGCCAGCGCCTCGGCGGCGCGACCCCGAACACCGAGGTCGGCCGACTCTCCCGCTCCCTCAACACGATGCTCGCCCGCATCGACCGGGCCTTCGCCGACCGCGCGCGCACCGTCGACCAGATGCGCCGGTTCGTGGGCGACGCCTCGCACGAGCTGCGCACCCCCCTCGTCTCGCTGCGCGGCTACGCCGAGCTGTACCGGATGGGCGCGCTGCAGAATCCCGACGACGTCGCCCAGGCGATGGACCGCATCGAGCGCGAGGCGATCCGGATGGGCGCGCTGGTCGAGGACCTCCTCGAGCTGGCCCGCCTCGACGAGGCCCGGCCGCTCGAGCGCGTCGCCGTCGACCTGCTGCCGATCGCCCAGGACGCCGCCCTGGATGCCGCCGCCTCCGCCGCGGAACGGCGCATCACCGTCGTCGTGCCCGAGGAGGCGGATGCCGAGCCGTCCGAGATCCTCACCTCGGAGGGCGGCGCCCCGGCCGTGACCTCCGAGCCGCGGCACGCGGACGCGGAGACCACCGAGGCCGACGCCGCCGTCGCCGGGGTCGCGCCCGCCGCGCGGCGTGCAGGCGCGACCGCGGGCGCGTTCGCGTTCGCCGGGGCCACCCTCGCCCGGCTGCGCCGTCGGCGCCCGGCCCGGGGCACCAGCGACCCGGCGCCCGCGCCCGCGCCCCTGCCGCCGGTCGGACCCATCGTCTTCGCGGAGGAGAACAAGATCCGCCAGGTCGTGACGAACCTGATGGGCAACGCGATGCGCTTCACGAAGGACGACAGCCCGATCGAGATCGTCGTCGACGTCGACCGCACCGCCGGCTACGGGGTCATCGCGATCGTGGACCACGGCGACGGCATCCCGCCGCAGATCCGGGAGAAGATCTTCCAGCGCTTCTGGCGCGCCGACTCGTCGCGCACGCGCGACACCGGCGGGTCGGGGCTGGGCCTGGCGATCGTCGCCGGCATCGTGGCGAACCACGAGGGTCATGTCGAGGTCGTCGAGACGCCCGGCGGCGGAGCGACCTTCCGGGTGAGCCTCCCGCTCCTCCCCACCC
>Ga0075364_10001479_pt1 | contig 12800 bp, 8 predicted proteins | sample EndMetdeltDD1764_FD_71517 | JGI IMG/M metagenome (GOLD analysis project Ga0075364, IMG submission 71517) | Populus endosphere microbial communities from Tennessee, USA - Endosphere MetaG P. deltoides DD176-4 | ecosystem: Host-associated > Plants > Roots > Endosphere | place: USA: Tennessee... | reverse complement strand
TCTGCACATCGACGGATTACACACTTACGAGGCGGTGAAGCATGATTTCACTACGTGGCTTCCGAAACTAAGTGAACGCGCGGTGGTAATTTTTCACGATAGTGCGGTCGAGGGGCGTGGCTTCGGTGTGAGCCGCTTCATTCGTGAAATATCGCCGCATTATCGTGTGTTCGAGTTCCTGCACAGCAATGGGCTCACAGTAGTTGAGGTTGGTGCAGATTCGCCGGCACCATTTCGCATGTTCATGGAATCGGCGCTTGCCAAGCCCACCGAAACGCGCCGGTTTTTCGAGGCTGTGGCTGGTTCCATTCTGGATCCCGAGCGCGATGTTCCGCAACGTCAGGAAACTGTTCGCCACGTTGAGGCTCGGTTGTACTACAGGTCGAAAGATGAGCCTTTCGATGAAAACAGATCGGTTGCATGCATGCTGCCTCTTGAAGGCAGGGTCATGCTGCGCTTCGGGTTGCCGCCGGGCAGTCGCGCTGACTTCATCCGCCTTGATCCTGCGGATGTTGCTTGTCTTGTCACGCTGCGTAGCGCGAAGGTGGAATTCGGCGTGGACGGCGGGGTTCCGATGGATTTGCCGGGCTCGGCGCGGCATACGTCCTGCGAGATGGTGCAGACCGAAATGGCGGGTGCACTCCGCTTGCTCGCATTTCATTCCGATCCGTATATCGAGTTCGCATTAGATAGTCATAGCATCGAGATCATCCGTACGGTTCCAGGTGCCGTCTTGGCATTCGACGCCGAATTTGAGTCGATTGCAGTCGAGCCGGGCTTGATCCGCATGACGCAGGCATTCCAGCAGGGCGTCGTCGACACGGCAGATACATCTGATCATCGTTGGGCTTTCACTGGGATCAGGCGTGATTTAGCCGGAGTCCTTAGCGAGGTCGGCAAACTCCACGCTGGACAAGCACTGCAGAAGTCTCAACTTGACCAGTTGGCTACCAGCCAACCGCAAGCGGACGCCGTCTTGGTGAGTGCGTTCCAGGATGCGGCTTCAGCCATAAATGACACCTTGCGACGGACGGCCGACGAAAGCGCAGTGCGGATGCGGCAGCTCGACGACAGATTGGCAGCAGTCGAGCGAAAATCTGATGCGCTGATCCGTACCGTGCAGACCTATGCGGGCCAACAAGCCGTTGACGAATCGATGCTCGCCGTCGGGTTGGTTGGTCGGCTGAAAGGGAATCGAGGGCCTGTCCTGCGGATGCAGCTGCGCGACTTCGCAGAGGTCGAACGCGGGGCGGTCGACCAGGCTCCGATGCAATGGCGGGTGACTGGCGCGGATTCGAGGTTGGATTTCAAGGCGCCCGGTGAGCGGCTGTTACCGGCGGGCTGGTATTTGGTCGAAACCGATCTCCGTGCGCTTGCTGGAACTAATCTTGTTGTCCCGGGGCTGTACGCTGACTACGGCGCAGGCTATTCCGAAGCGACATTCATACCGTTGCCACTGCAGGCCCGCAGTGGCAATCAGAATGTGCAGAGCGCGGTCGTACTGCTCTATGCGCCGACATCCTCGGTGCGTCTCGATCCGACCCAAGGTCAAGGCGAGTTCCATTTCAGCGGTTTCAACATGCGGCGCCTGTCCGCTAGTCGGGCGGCTTGGCTGATGGTCCAAGCGCTGTCGACTCGCGAGCGGCATGGAGTCGAAAAGAAAAAGAGCATCTCTACGATGGTCGCTTCGGCGCTCCGCGGGGGTATCTCGGCTGCTGGATCACAGCTCTACTGGCGGTACGCGCACCAGTGGCGTTGTAATGAAGAGCAGGCTGGCTATGTCGCTTGGGTGAACCGGTATGGTGGCGCGAGGGCGCCCGGCACGTTGCCGGACCTCCTATTGACGACCGAGTCACCACTGATCTCGGTGCTGGTACCCGTTTACAACACGCCTGAGCGCTGGCTTCGCCGTTGCATTGAAAGCGTGCGGGCCCAGTCGTACCCGCATTGGGAACTGTGTCTTGCCGACGACGCTTCGCCGGATGCGGGCGTACGAGCGGTGCTTGAACAGTATCGGCAGATGGATTCGCGCATTAAGGTCGTCCTGCGGGAACGCAATGGTCATATATCGTTGACCTCGAACTCGGCGCTGGAAGTTGCATCGGGTGAATTTTCGGTCTTGCTCGACCACGACGACGAGCTTCACCCCGACGCTCTACTCGAGGTTGCGCTGGCGGCGAAGCGACACCCCGAATGGCGGCTGATGTATAGCGATGAGGACAAAATTGACGAATCGGGACAACGATACGACCCCTATTTTAAGTCTGATTGGAATTATGATCTTTTCCTTTCACACAACTGTATTAGCCATCTCGGGGTGTACCAGACGTCATTGCTACGTGAGATCGGAGGGTTTCGTGCAGGATATGAAGGTAGCCAAGATTGGGATCTCGCTCTCCGTTGTATCGAAACATTGTCTGCGTCCGAGATCGGGCATATTCCGAAGATTCTCTATCATTGGCGGGCAATACCTGGCTCCACGGCGCTAGCGCCGGGAGAAAAGAACTACGCTCATCTTGCAGGTATGAAGGCTATTCAGTCCCATCTCGATAGGGTGGGGCGTTATGCGAAAGTGGAAGAAATTCCGGGATTCTCTGGTAATTATCGAGTAGTTAATCATATTTCAGATCCGCCGCTGGCGTCGATTATCATACCGACGCGCGACAGCCTGTCTCTGCTTACGCAGTGTATAGATTCTATCTTTGATAAAACTACCTACTCTAATTTCGAGATCGTTGTTGTCGACAATGGCTCGGAGGAAATGGAAACGCTCGAATACTTCGAGCATTTGAAGCTTGATGCACGCGTGTCGGTGCTTCGCTATGACCAACCCTTCAACTACTCTGCGATCAACAATTTCGCGGTGGGTCAGGCTCGGGGTGAGGTTCTGGTGCTGATGAACAATGATATCGAGGTCATCTCACCCGGATGGCTGGAAGAGATGGTGTCGCAGGCGATGCGTGAGGACATCGGCGCTGTCGGGGCGATGCTGTATTACCCGAATGAAACCATTCAGCACGCTGGTATTTTGTTGGGGTTCAATGGTGGTGTTGCGGTGAACATGTACGGGTTCAAGCCCCGAGGTTGGTTGGGGCAGATGATTCGAGGCAGGCTTCTTCAGAACTATACCGCCGTTACCGCGGCCTGCTTGGCGATTAAGAGATCCGTTTTCGAGAAGGTTGGGGGCTTTGACGAGCGTCTGGCGGTGGCATATAACGATGTCGACCTATGCTTGCGTGTTCGCGAGCGCGGATATCGCAATCTATGGACGCCGTTCGCCGAATTCTATCACCACGAATCAGCGAGTCGAGGTAGAGAAGATTCTCCAGAGAAGCAAGAGCGATTCCGGCGCGAGGTCACTTATATGGAAGAAAGATGGTCCGACCTGATCGCTGATGATCCGGCCTATAATCCGAATCTTGCCAATTCCGGTGAGTTTTGTGCATTTGCGTTTCCGCCTAGAAGTAGAGCAGTAGATTAGAGCGCGTTTTGCCCGGTGCAGAGATCGCTACTATGAGTAGCGACCTCTGCATAATCTAGGCGGTGGGCCAGGGTAGGTTCTCTCTCGACAGCGAGGCCGCGAGCCTGGTGCTCGCAGAATCCATCAGTCCGTGTCGGCTTCGACCCTCAAGCGCGCGTCTTCTCTGCAAGTTGCCAATTCTGGGATGACGGTTGTGCCACGGGAGAAGAAGCCCCCGTCTGCCATGATCTTTCGATAGGTTGGTCAGCTGATGCCGGAGTGCCGCGTCGCATAGGCCACGCAGGCATTTCCTGCTGAATCAACGTGCGGTCGACACCTAGGTCGTTCCGGTACGTCTACGCCTACTATTCCGCAACAGGCGGGGGCGGGGGCGCCGGAAGGGGCTGCGTCCAGTGAAGGGCTTCGCGAATGGCCGGCGTGTCGAGCACGAGCTTCAGCCGAGCATGATCCGGGTAAGGGAGCGCAAAGAACGGTGCGTCGAACACCGCGGGATCATTCGATCGCAGGTATTGCAATGTGTTCTCGCGTTGAACGGTCAATGCTGCCGAACGCACGCGCAATTCGTGCAGATCACCTGGCGTTCTTACCAGAAGGCCTCCCAGCAAGACCAGGAAAAATGCGATCGAAACCAAGAGCGCCGGTACACGGATCCGAAGTGTCACGCGATGTTGGTCATGCAGTAGTGACAGTGCAAACCAAGCATTGGCAAAAAGCCCGGGTACGAGAAGCTCGATATAGCGCGAAGGCACGTCGACAAGACCCTGTCCCCGACCAGCAGCAATTGCGAGTCCCTGCGCGAGGCTCCAACCGTACAGGCCTGCCATGACAACGTCGGCACGAGTAATCTGCCTGTGGGCAAGGTGCCAGAGGAGCATGATTGGTGTAGGCAGCCAGAGGCAGATCATTGCCCACCTATAGCTGCTGGCCGGCCAGCTCAGTATGTGGGTCACGGCATTGAGAAATTCGGTCGCGCTGGCCGGGCGAAGGGCCTGATGTTGCGGGATCTGTGGTGTCGTCGCGTAGGTTGCCAAGGCAAGGACCAGCAAAATGCCCATGGTCAAGAGTGCGGGCCAGCGGCGTCCGGGCAGAAAGATGCATGCCAGTGTGTAGACGCAAATCGCGACTAGTGGTGTGATCAGCCCGGACGCCATCGTCAAGCAGGCAAATGCCGAAAGCGCCAGCACGGCTGCTGCCGCGAGCAGATTGTCGTGCTGGCGTGCAGCGAGAATAACAACCCCGATCCCGGACGCCAGCATGAAATAGAACTGGCTCTGAAACCCGATAAGCATGTTTTCCCAAGAGAACGGCAGGACCGCGAAAAGCAAGACGACGACGGCCAGCGCAAGCTGCACCAGCGCTGGAGCGCGCGGGCGGTCATCGGCGAAAATGCTCCAAATGAGCATGGCTGGTATCACTCCGTATAGGACGGCGGTGAATCGAGCCTCATCCATGTTGCTCCAGCGACCGGTGAGCTCATAAAGCGCGATTGTGACGAGCTTGGTCGGAACGATTCGATGCTCATTATGGGCAAGCAGAAGATGTCCAAGGTCGAAATGCCCCTCGATCCACGGTCTCAGGACGCGGTCGGCCTCGCCGTCCCACTGGTCCCAGAATGGTATCGGCGATGAGAACAGCTGCACATAGACGAGGCGAGCGAGCACCGCGCACACCGCAATCAGCCCGATGAACGCCCAAGGGTAGGGTGCGCGACCAATGGTGGGCAGGGGCCGGATCCATCTGTCGTCAATCTTGTCGGTCATGACCTGATCCTGAAGGTGAAGGCCTTGTGTCCGAGGTAACTGGTGACAACCGGTACGGCAACGCCGAACGCGTGCGCGATGGTTTCAGGGTAGAACGTCATGCCGATTGCAGGAAACAGCCAGCGTGCCAGTAATAGGCTCAGTGCCAGGGTCTGTACTACTGCAAGCAGATTGATCGCAACGAACCAGGTCGCCTGGGTATGCAGTGGGTTATTAGCTTCGGAAAACACGAAGCGGCGATTCAGCGCGAATGCCGTGAGCATGCCGATACAGTAAGCGATGACGATTGATGAGATATAGGACAGCGCGCCACTGAGCAGGATCCGCGAGAGGAAGTTTGCCGCCGCTGCGATGCCGCCTGCGAGCAGGAACATCAGGAACTGCCGTGAGGCCATCAGGCAAGCGCCGTTTCGGCAAGACGGCGGCCGACGTCGATACTTTCTGAGATCGAGCGATCCTCGGGATAGTAATAGCTTGTATCTGCCATGAAAAACCCTTCGAGCGGCGCACGCATCGAAGGGAGCATGCCCTGAAAGCCCGGCGGGCAGATCGTTTGTGCAAACTCGTAACGATGGCAGGTCGCAGCCAACACCCAGTCGCGATCGAACTTGGGATTGAGCAGGGGCAGGTAGTCCAAGACCTCGTCAATCAGTATGCGGTTGTCGGCGCTCCACTTCGGATGCGTTTTTGGCATATAAAATGGAGCGTAAAGAATGTGTTGCTGGCCATCGAGAGGGTTGAGATTTGTATACTCGATAACTCCGGGAATATCGATCCGCGGATCACTGATATTCATCCAGAAGTTTTCCGATACCGCGTGCTTAAGCTTGAGGATCACGCAGGCGACCGGAATATTCTCGATCATTCCGATTTGAGCACGATAGTCATCTGGCAACTGCGGCACCATCCCCGGCACGTACTGGATCGGGGAAGTTGACAGGACCGCGTCATAGGGCTTCCAGCCCTGCGGCGAGCGGACACCGGTCACTCTGTTGCTCTCTGCGGTGACCTCCTGTACTGGCGCGCCTAGTAGAATGCGTCCACCGCGCGCCCTCACATCGGCAGCAAGTGCCTCGAGCACCAGATCAGACCCGCCTTCCAGATATCCGAGGCTTTCTTTGAGCAAACTTTCGCGCGACAAGGCGATGCGTTTGATTCTGGTGCCGATCCAGCTCGCTGACAGATTATCGGCATATTCGAAGAACTTGAGGCGGAAGGAGTCCTTCCACATCACGTCATAGGCCTTGTGTCCTATCCACTTTCGAATCCAGGCACCCGCTTCGGCTTTATCCAGCGTGCTCCAGTCTTGGATGCTTTTGGTGTACATGACATGCAGGGCATATCGGATTTTTTGCACAAGGCTCAGATGGGGGAAGCCGAGCAATGCAAATGGCGAGCCCCATTTGTAGAGCTTGCCCTGGTAGAAATAGCCCATCTTCGTGTTCGTCCACTTCAGCCGGTCGGACAGGCCGTAGCGCTTGAGCAGCTCGAACAGCGGATGGTCGGTCTTGCAGACAAAATGGTAATAGCGTTCGATGTCCAGGCCATCGAAATCGAAGTGTGCCGACATGCCTCCGATGCGGTCGTCGCGCTCGTAGACATCGACCGCGTGGCCGGCATCGAGCAGGGCGGTTGCAGCGCGCAGGCCCATGGGACCGGAGCCGATGACAGCCATGTGTCGAGGAGGTGATTGCGTCATTTCGTGTCGTTTTGATTAGGGTGGGCGGGTTGCAGAAGTACGATCTCGTTCAGCCCGCCACCGGCGCCCCAGTAATCGAGGATGGATAGTTCCACCCGGTCGCCTCGTACAGGTGAATCATAAGAGACTCGATTCCAATACGGGTGGGCCTGCAACTTCAACGTGGTCTCCCGCTTTAGGGTCTGTCCTTCAAAGAGGCGGACCATGATGTGCTTTGCTGCGCGATCACCGTACATGCGGTTGCTGGTATTCAGGATCATGATAGTTTCGAGTGGACGCACCTCGTCTAATCCCAGTGTGACGGTGCCCAGTGTCCCGTCCGGCAGCAGCCAATGATCCGAGCAGGTATCTTCCGTCAGGCTCCGGTCAACGAGATTCGACGCCTTGAACTCCGAGCCATCGCCACCGTAAGTCGCTGATGCCGAAATGGACTGCGGAGCCACGACCCGGCTCGAGACCTCTGCAACCAAATCCTGCCGTAACCAGGTCACAGGACAGGCTGGTGAAAGCGAAGCGGGATTGATCCGGACATAATCTCGCTGCAGGACCGCTTCGAAACCGGGGAAAGTTGCGGGCCCCTGTGTATTCGGGTCAGAAAATCCGAATGATTGTCCATGGACGCCATCAACAACGATTTCTGGGCGCGTGTCCGCAAGATCTGCGAGAAAACGTTGGCGGAAGTAAGGGCGTAGCGGACTCTCATGAATCTGGCCGTATGTATGCGACTCGCGGGTGGCAGGTGAAACGCCAGCGAGGAAGTGCCACCTGGGCATCCATCCCCAAACCAAAGTGTGTTTGATTTCGAATGGCAGCCACTGATGGATATGCGGCGAGCGAAAATGTGTTGCGTGAAGCGGAGAGTCGCGTGTGCTTCCTGGGGAAGTATTGGTACGTGACAGCGTCGCGAGTGCGCCGAATCCAAGAATCGCGAGTGTTCCAAAAACTGCGATTTTCTGATTCCCAATTCGCCAGAGCGTATTGTGGAGGATCGAGATTGTCAGAATGGTGGCGATGGGGGGGATGAATAGGGTGTAGTGCAGAAACTCCCGCCCTGGGTGGGCGATCACCCAGATGGTAACTAGTAATGCGAACGTGCCGAAGACGAGGTCGAGACGGCCGTCCTTCAGTGGTGCGGCGTCCTTTTCGCCCTCGGTACGAGGCGCCATCCTGTCGATAACGACAGCGCCCAGTGAAAATGTCGCAAGAAGTTGCAGCGCAAAGCTGAGCTGCGGGTCCTGGGCGATGAGCGTCAATAGCTGCGTCGCTGACAGCGGAGTTCCGACATAACTCCCTGACCAGATGATGTAGCTCTTCCAGAAATCTGAGAACCCCCCCGCCGCAGCCAGTGGAACGAGAAAGGCAATGGCAGGCAGCAGGCCGGCGACTACGTAAAAGCCGATGTGCTTGGCGCTTGGGCGCGGGTGAGAAACCAAGAGTCTCATCGCGAACCAGATCGCAAGTACAACCGCGATCGGAGATGCTTGTAGCTTTGCGAACGGCACCAAGCCGAGCAGGAAGGCAGCGATCAGTTGTGGTGCCGGCACACCATTCCTGCTTCGCCAGTCGGCCAGTCCGAACACGCAGGACCACGTCAGTAACAGCAACGGAAAGAGTTCACTGCTGTAATGGAGAAGATCCGGTTGGGATGCCGCCATTCCAGCGTAGAGCAGCGGAATCGTTACCAGTACGCCTCGGAGCATGCCGATGCGACTCGTCGCGATGAGAGCAACTGCGCCCCATGCCGCCCATTGCAGAAAGGCTGCCGTGAGTCGAGTGGTGAAGATCGTTGGTTCAAGGCCCAGCACATATGGCCAACAGAGGACCAGGGAGTTGAGCGGCCCAACGGTCGTGCCATCCAGGCTGTTCCAGTTCAGCCCGTGAAATGCGATGCGGTAGGCGTTCGCCAGCGCCTGCTCCTCGTCAGGATTGAACGTCGCGCTGCTGGTAATGGTGGCCCATCGCTGCCAGAGCAGCAGAACAAATCCGGCAAGCAGAACAATTGCCGTCAGGGGGCGGAAGCGGCGCGTGGATAGGTTCATCAAAGCGTTCAAGAGCGTGGATGGATCGAAGGCGAGCGATACGTCCAGCTGCGATGGAGGACAAACGACGTAGGCGTGACTAACAACACGACAAGCAATACTCCGGCGCGATAGTCGATTGCGGCCAGATGTGCCAGCTTCGAGATGAGGAACGCTAGGCTGGAACAGAGCAGGCTGACCGAGATATATCTCGCCGCAATCAACGGCTTGGGTAGCTGACCGAACGACCACCGGGTATTGAGGAAGAACGACACCCCGGTTGCGACCCAGAAGGCGGCAACATTGGCCAATGGCGCCACCGATTCGCCGCCGCCACGGACCAGAATCACGACTACACAAAAGTGTATCGCGGTGGCAAGAAAGCCCGTCAGGCAGAATCGTAGGATCTGTTGACTGGCCGACCTTGGAAGAGGGGCGTGGTGGGGACTACTTGCGGGCATGGACGAAGACGCTCAGTCCACCAAGGCGGTTGTGCTTGAAAACAGGAAGTTCCGCCGCGCAGAGCCCTTTGAGCAGCGAGTTGATCCCCGGCGAATGCATCCGCAACTGCGAGCGCGGTGGGCCGGGTGTCTGCGTTTTCCCTGCTGCGCGCGTGGCCGCGGCAAGTGGAAACACTGAGCCGAAGAAATAGCAGCCGCGCTCGATGTGCAGGCCTGCCTGACGGACGACGCTTTCCATCTGCGGCAGCGTATACCTGCGCTTATGCTCCAGATAATCGTCGTGACCACTCCACATGAAGTCGAATGCCGGGACTGTGATCAGCACATTGCAGCCCGATGGCACCTTGTCGACATAGGTAGACAGCAAGCCGAGGTCGTCGTCCACGTGCTCCAGCACGTCCATCAGCAGCATGAGGTCCGCATCGATGCGGTCCACACTCCGTCGGAAATGCAACGTCTTGCCCGAACCGTCCCTCTCGTCGTGTTCGTGCTCATAACTGGTATCTACGCACCACGAAGCGGTGGCAGCAGTATGGTCGAGCAGGTGTCGGGAAAAGAATCCCGATCCGGCACCGATGTCGAGAATAGTCCGGGCGTTGCAGTCGGCGATCATGCGCATCATCGCCTTGGCTTTCGAGGCGTAGTACCAATGGTCCTGGATGCCGTTTCCAAGAATGTCGATCTCTTTCAGGTCCAAGACTCAGGCTCCACGCGGTAGGTACGACGGATCAGGTAGACGGGGCGTCGCTTTGCTTCGATGTAGGCTCGCCCCAGATATTCGCCGATTACACCGATGCCAGTCAGCTGGAGGCCGCCGAAGATAGCGATGGCCACCATGGTGGAGGCGTAGCCGGGCACATCGACACCGAAGAACAGTGTCCTGACCATCAGCATCGCTGCATACACGAAGGCAAGTATCGAGACCGCGATGCCTAGATAGGTCCACACGCGAAGCGGCGCCGTGCTGAATCCGGTGAAGCCCTCGACTGCGAAATTCCAGAGCTTCCAGCCATTGAACTTGCTACTGCCTGCGGCGCGTTCCACGCGATCGTACTCTAGGACGGTAGTGCGGAAGCCGACCCATGCGAACAGGCCTTTCATGAAGCGCCTAGACTCGGGAAGTTGTCCCAGCGCGTCCGCGACCACCCGGTCCATCAGCCGGAAATCACCGACGTTGTCAGGAATTCGCGGCTCTGCAATTGCATTATGAACACGGTAGAAGATACCCGAGCTCAATCTCTTCGCCAAAGAATCAGTACTGCGACTGCGGCGTTTCGCAAGCACGACCTCGAATCCGGACAGCCAAGTCTCGATCATCCGCGGAATGAGTTCAGGAGGGTCCTGGAGGTCGACGTCCATGGGTACCAGCGCATCGCCTGTCGCAATGTCGATGCCCGCACTCAGCGCCGCTTCCTTGCCGAAATTCCGGCTCAGGTCAACGACGACTACATCCTGACGGGTGCGGTGCGCGTCTACAAGCAGGTGAAGCGTTCCATCATCACTGCCGTCGTTGACGAAAACGATTTCGGGGTCGATGTCCTGCAAGTCGACGAACACCGCATCGATGGCCTTCAGGAAAATGCCAATTGACGCTTCTTCGTTGTACACGGGAACAATTAGCGAGACCCGCAGCTTACTGGCTGGATTGCCTTTGCGGACTTCCCGCTGCGGTAACAGAACTTGGCTGCGGTCCACTCAGGTGCGCCTCAACGTGATCGCGGAATACGTCGAGTCGCAGTAAGCCTCACGGAAGGCGTCCTCGAGCGGGGTCTGACGCACACCGAACCGCAGTTCAGTGTCGACGCCGGTGAAATCATCGCCGGCAGTCAATGCCTTGAGCTGGTCAGCTGTGAAAGGCGGCTTTCGGGAAAAAAGAGCATACACACGGAGCAGCAGCGCGAAAACACCGATGGGGATCGAGATGATCCAGGTGTTGAGCTTTTTCACCCGTTTGATCGTCTTGATGATGTCGATGTAGTCGATACGGGTATCCCCGACGATATCGAAGGCGGCGCCGTCGGGTTCGGTTTCGATGCACTTGCTGATGCAGCGACAGAAGTCTCGCTCGTAAAGCGGTTGTCTCATGAATTTTCCGTCGCCAGGGATGGGGAACACAGGGGTCTTCGCCATGAAGCGCGACAGCCAGCCCAGATGCTTGGGATCGAACCATCCGAACATCAGTGTGGGTCGAAGCACGCAATGGCGAAGGCCGCTGCCGACCGCCATTTCTTCCTGGGTGCGCTTCGTGTCGGTGTAATCATCCTTGGCCATCGAATTGACGACCGAAGAGCTCACATGTACAAGAAAAGGAGATCCCGATTTGCGGCACGCATCCAGAACCTGTGCCGTGGCAGTCAAGTTATTGCGTACAAATTCCGAAGCGGTCTTTCCGGTGATCTGGGCGTGCAGCTGCACGACGCATGCGGCACCTGCAAACGCGCTCGACCAGGCGCCGGGTTCTGCAAGGTCCGCTTCGATCGCAAGGATCTCGGGGTGAAGCTCGCGAAGGATGCCGAGGTTGTAGCCATGCTTGTCGATCGCCACAAGCTTGGTGTACCCCTGGCGCTTGAGCTCGACGATCAGATTCTGGCCGACCAAGCCGGCGGCGCCGGTGATGACGATTTTGGCGTGCTTGTCGTGCATGTCAGAACTTGATCCGGCGAAAAATGAACTCGGGAATGGATTTTATGACGAACATGATCGCCCACCAGAACCCCGGTAGATAGGCGACCGCTTTGCGCGCATCGATCGCACGCATGATTCCTGCAGCCACGTGATCTGGCTTGGCCCACAACGGCCCCTTCTTGAACGCTGCGGTCATAGGAGTATCGACAAATCCCGGTTTGATGGTGAGGACGTTGATCCCTGATGGCCGCAGTGCCTGCCCCAGCCCGCTGAGGTAAGCACTGACCGCGGCCTTCGCGCTGCCGTAGACGTAGTTGCTTGCGCGGCCGCGGTCGCCGGCCACAGATGAGATTACGGCCAGCGTTCCTCCGGCCTGCAATCGCGGCGAGATTGCGGCGCACAAGGCAATCGTCGCAGTGCCGTTGGTCGCAAACTCCTCAAGCGCCAGCGTACGGGATGCATCGCATGCGAGCTGTTCTGGAAGCGTGCCGTGCGCGATCAATGCGACATCCAGACCGCCCAGCTGTTGGATTGCGTCGTGCAGGACGGGCTCGTGGTCGTCGAACGCATTCACGTCCAATTGTGAAAACGACACGCGCGCGCCGCGCACGGTCAGGTCTTCGGCCAAGGTCTTCAGTCGCACTTCTCGACGGCCGAGAAGATGGACCGCCGCGCCTCGCGATGCAAAGCGACGAGCGACGGCCTCTGCAATCGCGGATGTTGCGCCGATGATCAGGATGCGTTGCATGGTTGCTC
>Ga0075364_10001478_pt1 | contig 12801 bp, 12 predicted proteins | sample EndMetdeltDD1764_FD_71517 | JGI IMG/M metagenome (GOLD analysis project Ga0075364, IMG submission 71517) | Populus endosphere microbial communities from Tennessee, USA - Endosphere MetaG P. deltoides DD176-4 | ecosystem: Host-associated > Plants > Roots > Endosphere | place: USA: Tennessee... | reverse complement strand
ATTATATGCTGAGAGAGCTTACTTGTTCAAGGTATATCTGTACAGATTTAACGTAAAATAAACCTTACACTCATACTCGGAGCAAGGTTTTGAAAAAACAAAAAAATTGAATGCGCCCGGGGCCGCACGTCCAGGCGCATTCCAAAAGTTTGTTTTAGTAAAATCGTGGGTAGGTACGACGCCGTTGAAGCGTTGGTATTTTATTCATGTAGGGGTTTATTGGCATTGTGAGCGGCCTATGTAGACCACCGGTCTGCAGTGCCAGATTGCCGAGCAGTATACCCGCTGTCCGTTCATCCGCTACCAAGATGGGCTGCACTTGCTGGACCATCGTGTGGTATTGCTGACGCAGCTCGAGCATTTTCTGCTGTGTATAGTTCAGGACCTCTCGCAAATGGTACTGACTCCAGCTGCTAAAGTGTAGTGTCTTATTGGGCGTTATGACTTTAACGGTGCTAATTAGCAGTTGTGTACTGTAGTCTATTTCGGCGATCATATCGAAGCGAATATCCTCGATCGCCATGAACATTGGCTTGTGGTCGACGAGCAGAAGTCTCTGGTCGGTTACGCATAGCATTGCGAAACCCCCTTCATATCTACCGTTTACACAGTGCGCGATCTGTTCGTCTGTTGTTAGGACACTGGCAAGCGCGCGAATCTCACCCCGTCCCCAGAAGCGGAAATGGCACCCTACCTTTTTGAGTTGTTGCTCAACCTGGCTAAGGCTCATCATAGTTCCCTCCTTACTCCAGCCTTCTCCTCGGCTGGTTATCTTAAGTATGCACTATGTTTTCTCATCTGTCGGTTATCTTTGTCACGCTGTGGACAAGATAAATATCACACTTGCCTACCCCTGTTATGTGTAGAATTTTGAACAGATATGTCCCCTGTGATACTATGCAAGTATGTTGGCCGCAACCAGCCCACCAAACGAGTTTGTTAACTTGTTCCATCAGGGTAAGAAGTTAACATTCAAGAAAGGCGAGTTTATCATCAAACCCGGCGGCTCCCCGTCGGGTATTTTTTATATTGCCACTGGCCTTGTAAAGGCCTACGACATTACAAAATATGGTGACGAGAACCTGCTGATCATTCGAAAAGCCGGCGAAATAATCGGCCTTACTATGGCTGTGTCTGGCCGAGCGCGCAATATCATCTATACTGCGCTTGCTCCAACCACCATGTTCTATGTAGAACGGGAGGTTTTTGAAGATTACCTCAAACAACATCCGCAGGCCGCCCTGCCCCTTGTGGACATGCTTGTGGACATGTACCGCTTGCACTCCGAGCGCATTATTACACTCGAGTATCGCACTGTTCGCGAACGCCTCGTCTCATTTTTGCTCACCATGCAAGAACGCTTTGGACGACCAATAGACGACGGTACTCTTATTGATGTGCCGCTTAAGCACCAGGATATCGCTAGTTCCATTAGTGCTACACGCGAAACTACCAGCCGCGAGCTGGCTAGCCTGGAGCGTCATGGGTGGCTACGACGCCAACAAGCCTACATCATCGTGCTCGATAAGCAAAAACTACGTCAGTTCCTGGAATAATCACCGCCAGTGGGAGACAATTTGCTCAATGGTCTTCACCACTTTGTCGTGTGGAGGTACATCTTGCGTATTGTAGTAGTGGTCGGTGTTAATATAGTCTTCGACGACGTTTAAACAGTAGATTTCATCGGCCAAAATGTGCATGCGGTCTACGGCCGGCACGCTGGCTAACGGTGTTGCTATAATCGTCCGCTTGGTCTTTACTGGCTTAAGATATTCTGCCGCCAAATCGAGCGAAAACCCGTTGCTTAGGCCGTCGGCCACCAAAATAACATTATGCCCCACCAATAACGACTTGCGGATCAGCCCGCCTCGTCCTTCCAGGCGGTGCATTTCGCGCATTTTAGCCATTTTTTCCTGCTCAATAAAGCTATGGTACTCACTGACGAATTCTTCTATTTCACCTGGTGAATAAAAATTATTGTATGTAAACGAACCGTCTTGGTTAATACCAGCGATGGCTGTTTGTTCGTGTGGCAATTGTATAGCATCGGTTAGCAGCATTGTAAGCACACAGTGCAGCTCCATGGCGATCTGAGCGCCGACCATCACCGCGCCATCACTCAACGCAACTACGGCACATTTTTCGTTTTTATACTTTTTTGCTATTTGCTGGGCGAGAAGTTTGCCGGCCGAAACGCGGCTATCAAAATACATATCAGCAGTTTACCATGCAGCCTAGGGTAAGCTCTAGCTTTTTGCGGTCTATTCTTGATGTGTTTTTAATTACAGTGGTAGGCTATGCCAATTTACGCAATTTGTAGAAACGCTCTCGATTACCCTTAGTGCCAGCGACATCGGAGTCTGCCTTGTCTTGGATCACAAAATGCCGAGTAGCCCAGGTTTCAAAATCTTTTAGGATATCCCGCCGCATCTTATCGTTCTTAATAACACCTTTATGTTTGAGATTGCTCTCACGAGCCTCAAACTGTGGCTTTACCATAGCAGCGATAACTGTTTGTTTGTCACTCAATTTTGCCACATGCGGCAATATATCACGCAAACTAATAAACGATACATCAATCACTACTAGGTCTGGCGTATCTGATAACTCGTGCATATCCCGGATATCAGTTTGTTCGTGTAATTCAATTTTAGGATTGCCGAGCAAAGTGGGATGCAGCTGATCGGTACCAACATCCACAGCAATAACTTTGCGAATACCATGCTGTAGTGCGTAATCAGTAAAGCCACCAGTGGAGCTACCCACGTCCAACATCACTTTATCTTTAAAATCAAGCTTTAGCGTTTTAGCTACCGATGCCAACTTAAGGCCGGCACGAGACACATACTGTTCATCGGTTTTAAGTTCAATCTGAGCCTCTGGGTTGGTAAAAGCCCCGGGTTTAGTCACCTGTTTACCGTCAACATATACTTTACCTAGCCGAATCCAACTTTCGGCCTGGGAACGCGTGCTGACCAATCCTTTGGCGTGTAATAACTGATCTAGACGTTCTTTCATCTGTTAACAGTATACGCTATCTGGTCATAAAGGCGTTAATCTGACTCGTAATGTCAGCAATCGCCTTCCAGGAAGATCCAGAACTGGTCATGATCGAAATTACGTAGGGGCCCTTGGAGCTGTATACAATGCCTGCGTCGTGAGTAACGTTATCCAAAAAGCCTACTTTGTCAGCAACACTAGCGCCACCGCTACCCGCTGGAATACCCGAGCGGTAAATCTGGCGCTTCATGGCGTCAATGAGGCGGGTTTGGTCAGCGGGCTGCAGCAGCGAACCGTCGTTTAGTTTGCGCAAGTATAAAGTAAGGTCATTAGCCGATGTAAGCAGCGGCTGCCCATTGAGCCGTGTATTGCTCAGGCCAAGTTCATTCATATGGTTCTGGACGGTCTGCCAGCCAATCTTTTCGGCAAATGCTTTGGCGCATGGATTGTCGGACTTAACGATCATGTCATCAAAACATTGCTCGGCGGTTTTGCCGTTAATTTGATCCGTCCAGTGCATAAAGCCTGCCTGCATTTGCTTAAATACGGAATACGCCACGTACAATTTATAGGTACTCGCAGCCTCAAACTGCTTGGAACCATTAGCACTACCCACCAAACTACCGTCAGCGCTAGCTACAGACACACCATAACCCTTAGAACCAGCAATATCCTGAAGAAGAACAGCCAAACCTTCGCTGGTGTGACTATATTGGCGATCATAACTCTGGGCGGCAGCCAGCTGCACGACTGGAATAGAAAGTACTTCGTCCTTGCCATCACGCAACATTTCGCCAATCACTGCGATAGTCTTGTTCATGTCAATGCCCTGGCCGGGCGCACCTTCTTCACGGCCTACTTCATGACCGTCCAATAAGTGAATCGTTGTCGTACCCGGAGCTTTATAAACTTTCTTTTGGATAGTAGTCAGGTATTTTTTGACCTCATCGGGCTTAACTGACAGCGTCAGTTTCATAGTCTTAGGGTCTTCGGGGAAATCCAACCAGCTAGCGATTACGTCCTTAGGGACAGTACTTTTATCATTGTCAATCTTGAGAACAAGTGGCGTGTCGACGGCGCGCTGGGCATCCTTAAGCAGTTCTTTAACTTCGTCATCTGAGCGATCTGCGGCTTTAGTAATTGGTTTGAGGGTAATATCAGTTTTGTCCATGAGTGCAGCTCCCCGTATCGCATCTATGATATTTTTATAATCGTAAGATTCACTCGGCTTAGCCGGTACCAGCTCGACTTTATCATTCTTGATAGTAATTGTGGCATTTATAGCAGTCACGTAGCCATCCTTGCTAGCTTGCTTAGCAAAATAGGCCAGCCGGTCGTCGTCATAGCGAACCTGAAGGGGTTCGTTGCGCGTCATAACAAATAGTGAAGAAAACGGAATAAATCGCTGCCACAAGGGATAATGAGCAGCAGCTTTAGCGGTGGTTTTGCTGGCAATTTCAATACCCGCCTCGCTAAATGAGCCCGTAACAACCTTCTTTTGCATGGCTACGCGGACCGAAGCGTTCTTAAACTGACTATCTATCTGTTTTTGAGTAGCGCTAACACTCTTGCCGCCTACCGGTTGCCCGCCAACTCGCACAAATGGCAATACTCTACCCGATGGGTATACTAACTGAAAAACTAGAACCAGTGCTGTCAGCCCGAGTAAGCCATAACCAGTGCGCCGCACGAGTTCATGGTGCGTCTGGACCCACCGCTTTAGACGTCCTGTTTCATATTGCTGCTGTTGCCGTAACCGCTCCATCCACCCTCACTTCTTTTTTTGGAACACATACTATTCTAGTATACATGAGCCAAAACGCGCGCAGCTAGTCCTTTGCGCGTTCTAAGTATTCGCCTGTACGAGTATCTATTTTGAGAATATCGCCTTCTTTGATAAAGGCTGGAACCTTAACGGTGATACCAGTCTCAAGCTGAGCGTCCTTTAATACAGAACTAGTTGTGTCACCCTTGACGACATTTTCTGTGTAGGTAACTTTAAGTGGTACATTCTTTGGCAGCTCAACATTAATAGGTGTGTCGTTAAAGAATTGGAGTTGGATGCGGTCACCTTCTTTGAGGTAGCCTGCGCCGTCACCTACGAGATCAGCCGAAATCTCAAACTGTTCAAAGGTATCCTCGTTCATAAAGTAGAAGACAGTGCCGTCGGTGTAAAGATACTGGACGTTCTGGTTTGAGACGTCTGCACTATCTAGTTGTTCGTTGCCTTTATAGGTCTTTTCTAGGACCTTACCATCGATCAAACTTTTGATGCGGACGTTCACAATAGAGCCACCGCGACCCATAACTTTTTGGTTGTAATCGGTTACGCGATACGGCACGCCGTCAATCTGGAAAAGTGTGCCTTTTTTGAGGTCAGTAATGCTTAGTGCCATGGTAGTCTCCTATTGTAATTGTGCAATAATTTGTTGAATTTTAGCCGATATATGTGCCACGTCGATAGCGCTAAACAAATTGTGTTCGCTGGCTTGCAGCACATGTTTCTGGATGGCTGCAAACGACTCCCGAGCCGCTTTGGCATACTGTAATTGTTCGACTCGAGTTTGGGCGTATTCGTAATCCCGAGCGTCCAACCGGCCATCGGTTAGCTGACGCTTAATGAGCGCAAGAATCTCGCGCTCATCCGGCATCAGGGCATCTATGTCCACTTGGGACAAGATGCCGTTTACATGGATATCAAGCTGTTTGGCTTGTCCGAATAGTGATGCATTATCCACCCGTGCCTGCTCCGATTAGTTGTTTGCAACAAATGGAAGCAAAGCGATGTTGCGAGCGCGCTTGATGGCGGTAGCCAAACGGCGCTGCTGGCTTTCGGTAAGACCGGTCTTCTTGCGAGTCTCGATCTGACCGTAGACGTTTACATAGCGCTGCAAAGTCTTAAAGTCTTTGTAGTCAAAGTATGGAACATCTGTCTTGTGCTTAAAAATCTTAGCCATTGTTATTCTCCTTAGAATGGGATGTCATCGAGGTTGACTGGCTCGTCGCCAATGTCTTCAATCACTACGTCATCTTTTTTGCCGGAACCGTTAGAAGAACCGCCATTGCTAGAGCCGCCGAATGATCCACCTTGTGAACCTTCGCCGCCTTCGCCGCGACCATCGAGGAATGTTACATCGTTAGCGAGAACTTCCACTTTGGTGCGCTTCTGGCCTTCCTGCTCCCATGAACGGCTTTGCAAGCGACCCTGTACGAGTGCGCGGCGGCCTTTAGTCATGTATTGAGCAACGCGCTCAGCGAGCGGGCCCCAAGCTGCTACGTCAATGTAGTCGGTAGCTTCTTGCCACTCGCCAGATTGGTCTTTGTACGAACGGTTAAGCGCTAAGCTAAAGCTTACAACGCTCTGACCGCTTGGTGTCTGACGCAATTCTGGGTCGCGTGTTAGGTTCCCCATTATGATGACTTGGTTGACACTTCGTGCCATAGTGATTACCCTCCGAGAGCTCTCAGGATTCCTCCTGTGTCCGCCACATCTTGCGGACTAGCCCTGCATTTCCCTTAATGAATATTTTTAGTATAGCTTATTCAGCTGGTTTTTCAGCTTCTTCGGTGTTTTCACCGCGAGCTGCAGCCTTCTTGGCTTTTTCTTCTTTCAAAGCTTCTGCCTTAGCGATAGCTTTGAGGTCTGGGCGAGTAATCATAAAGCGGATTACTTCGTCGGTAATGTTAAGTACAGACTCAACTTTGCGAACTGCTTCGGCTGGGAATTCTACAGTGTAGAATACGTACACAGCGTGCTCGTTCTTTTTGATTGGGTATGCGAGCTTGCGCTTGCCCCAGTTGTCAGTGTTTTTAATTTCACCACCGTTGTCGGTAAAGATTTTCTCGATACGACTGGTAGCTTTTTCCAGATCAATTTCAAGATCTGGGTGGTAGAGTACAGCAACTTCGTACTGGTTCTTCATCCCTTGCTCCTTTGGCTTATAGCCCACGCAAACATGTTTGTTCGTGAGCTGAGTTATTAACAGAGGTAATTATACCGTATAAACCTCTAAATGACAAGCCTCGTCAGCGACACTAAAAAGAGCCCGGGGTGCGGGCTCTTTAGTTTTTAGCTAGCCTACTAAGGCTATTGAAGCTTTACTGTGTAGCTATTATTACCATTTTGAGTAAAGTCTACGATCTGGCCAGGCTGTAAGTTACGGGCTTGCTGGTCGGTGATGCCAGCGGCAGCTACGGCGTTAGCAGCGGCTGTAGGATCGATGTTAGCATCTTGGGCAGCGCCTAGAATGCTACCACCGGGGCGCAGCTTAGCTGTTACGGTCTTACCATCAGCGCTAAAGGTCAGGACTTCGCCATCATGGGTTTCGGTACGTGGACCAGTGTTGCCACCAGTGCTACCGTTACCGCCTTGGCCGGGCTCTGGAGCGTCAGGACGGTTAGGATTTACTGTCGCCGGGCTAGAAGGCGTACTAGATGGAGTAGCCTCTGGGGCAGTCGTAGATGGGCTACTAGAAGCACTCGGCTTGGTAGATTCACTAGCGCTAGCGCTTGGTGAAGCTGACTCTGTAGGTGTCGAGCTTGGGCTCTGAGTTTCGCCAGGGGTTGGGCTAGCGCTTACACTAGGAGCACTGCTATCATCCATCATATTTTCAACAGATAGCTTCGTGGCACCCGTAAGACCAGCGAATGCAGCTAAACCTAGGGCTGCTCCAGCGGCAAAGCGACGTTGGCCCATTCGGCTACGAAGTCGCATGTAGTTATCGTGCCGTGCGTCATTAGCCTCGGCAGCGTTAGCAAATCGAGGTGTGCCAGACTCGTTAGCGGCCATTCGGGCAATCATGTAATCGGAGAAAGTTTGAGGGTTAACTACTTCGCGAGCACCTTCTGCGGTAGGCTCACTTAGAATGCCCTGTTGGGTAAGATAGTCGGCTTCTGCATCGCTAAGGCCAAGTGGACTACCGGTACTATTTTCTGGGGTCTGTGCCTCTTGGCTGTCCCGTTGGCGGCGAGCTTCACGACGTTGGCGACGGCCTTCGCGGCGCTCCTCACGACTACGGCGATTTTCAGCAATTCGGGCATCCAAACGTGTGCTGTCACCGTGCCAGGCATCAGCTTCGGCAGTCATGTCGTGCCAGACATTTTCACCACTTTCAATTACGGGGCGGCGATCATCCCAACGATCCTGGATCTTTTCCATTTTCTTTTCGGCCCATTCATTAGCAACTACCTGTTTTACGGCGCTACCGATGAGTCGCGCAGCCTTTTGGCGGCGAGTCATGGCGTTTTCAGCCATGCTATTTAGGGCATTCATAGCATCTTCGAAGGATTCAGGATCATCGAGGCTATTAAGATTGATCTGAGCAGACTCGTCGGTCTTGGTGTTAGAAGCAAGTAGGACGGTGCCCTCTGGTAGGTCCTCGTAAGTAACGATGATATTCTTGTTTTGTTTTAGACGGGCCGCCATGTCGTCAACCGCCATGCGCTCGTGTGAGCCGGGGCCGAATGGAGCAGGTTCAGGCGCTTCTGGAGTTTGAGCAGTACGGGGGCGGAGACCGAATAGGTCAAAGTCATCATCGTCATAAGGGCGATACAAGTGACTATAGTCAGGGTCACTACTGTAGTCATAACCTTCTGGGTATGTAGTGTTGGGCGTAGCTGGAGCAGGTTCAGTTGTACCTCGGATAACAGGAGTGACAGGTGGCGTAGGCCCTGCTAATCGGAGCCAATCACCAGTTGCATCTGAATGAGGTTGGCCGGGCTGGCGGCCAGGCTCTGTCATGCGGCGGTCAGATTCGTCTCTACGCTCTTTGTCGGTCATTGGTGTAACAGGTTCGGCGACGTTAGCTTCGGGAGGTGCGGTATGGCCGGTGCTGTGCTCAGTAGTCTCCGCAGGAATACGTGGCACGTCGATACGTGTTTCACCAACCTCAGGTGCTGAAGACGCGTTAGCTGCAGCGGCGGCTGCTGCTTGCGCGGCCCGCACAGCGGCTTCAGTATGACGGCCTCGGCCTCCACGACGGCGTCTAGTGCGCGGTGCTTCCGGCAGGCCACCGGGTAGGTCATCAGGATTTACCGCTGGGATTTCTTGGGTCTGTGTAGCATCAGGCTCAGCTGGTTTTTCAGCCTTAGGTGTAGCAGCTGCGCTTGGTGCAGGAGCTGCGCTGCGACCTCCTAATGGTCGAGCCTGAAGCTCTTCTATAAGAGGTGTTTGTGTCGTACTCTCAGGTCGATCTTCACCATTACGGTGTCGACGAGCAGCATCGCGGGTGTTTCGTTTTCTCGCACGCGTCTCCTCATCGATCCCTAACCGACTACGTATGGTTTTTTTGGTAGTAGACGCTTCCTCTTGAGACTGATCTGCTGCCTGTGAAGGCTCTTCTGCGGTCTCATTAGACGTTGCAGTTGTTGTTTTTTCTTTAGCCTTAGGCTCGGCAACAGGCTTTACTGTACGCTTAATATAGTCTTCTAGTGATTCACCTTCTTTAGGAGTGGTGTCCTTCTGCTTAGCTGGTTCAGAACTGGAGTCTTCACTACTTCCTTGGGCTGTAATACCGAACTTGTCCTTGGCACGTGGTAATGCCAAGAGTTGCTCTTTAGTCAGGATGTCAACTTTTGGAATATAGTGGATCTTGTGTGCTGCACTAGCCGCAGGATTAAAAGAGTCGTCATGACGATTATCGTGTTCAGTCTTAATGGCATCTAGGCGAGCGTTAAAGGCTGCTAGATCTGCTTGGGCACCAGCCTCTGCATCAAAGTCCTGATAAAGATCAGGGCTGAATGCTGAGTTATCATTTTGTTCGTTTTTGTTTTGTGGAAGCTGTTCACTCATGTGAGGCTGAGCCTTTAACTTACGATATTTTTATACTTCATATAGTACCAAATTATTTACGTTTTGTCAATATAAAGGTTACGTAACCATGAACTAAAACCACCTCTTTCGAGGTGGCTACCGTTACTGGTATCAAGAGTTTTTATCCGCGAGGGCCGTTCACGCTGTTGTTGAGTAGCTTGAGGGCGCGCGGGTCGTTTTCGTGTTGCAGATTGCCCAATGCTGCCCTCATGTCCACAGTGAGTGCCTGGAGGAGCGTAAAACGGTCTATTGGGTCGGTTATCGGCGTGGCCTTAGGGGCGTTCCTGCTGTCTTTAAGGCGTTCGCTAATTTCCAGCTGGCCGCGGGAATCACTCACGAAGCTATATACATAGCCCGGCTTGGTATTTTGCAAGTCAGTTTCTACCTTAAAGTACGTGAGGTCGCTGCTTACAATACCGTCTACCTCACGGCTCCTAAAGCCCACCTGGGCGTGCATTTCTGGCTCAATAACACCGTGCTTATTGTCGCGGAAGGTACCGGTGTGTGCCCGCTCGGCGATGGTATCGGCGTCCACATAGGTGGCGCGGGTGTAAACTCGACGGTCTTTGCCACATTCTTCAAAAAATTGGAGCGTAATGCCTTCGAAATAGATTTGTGGGTCGCGCATTACTTCGGCAACGTCGCCAAGATGGAGTTCACGCAAGAGGTCGATGCGTTGGCGTTGTAGTTCAGCGATCCGGGCGCGTTGGAGGTCGGTAGGGTCAAGGACGTCAGGCTCCCGGAAAGATTGGTAGACTTCTTCCCTGTTACAGAGGATCGAGCCAATTTTGCTGGCTGCCTCATAGTCGATGGGCGTAATCTCCGGCGGATAGATTGCTTCCTCATCTGTTAAAAATTCCTCAGTTGTCACTGTTGCTATCAGTGACATTGCGGGACTATACCCCTCTAGTGCACCCATTTTTTGACCCTTCTTGAAACAAATTCTTGTGTTAAGTGTTTGTTAAATGTAAACACTACCTATGTTTTACACCTAGGCTATGTACAGCGCAAGCAGTTTGGCAACAATTATTGGACAAGAAATGTTTCGCGTGGAGACTGGGCTGGTGGCGTACCGTCGTCGTCTGAGTCAGAGCCGCTTGGAGCACCGCCAAATACTTCGTCTAAGGAGCTCACCAGTACTTCGCGGGGACGAGATCCATCTGCCGGGCCTACGATACCCTGCTCTTCCATAGTTTCGATAAGACGGGCTGCACGGCCATATCCAATGCGCAAACGGCGTTGGAGCAAGCTAGTAGAGGCCTTTCCACCTTCGATAACCACCTTAACGGCGTCTTTCCACATGTCATCGTCAGCATCGCTGGCGTCCATGCTCATAACGTTGCTGCCGCCCTTACCAATCTCAACTTTTTGGCTGATGATGGCTTCGTCGTACTGCGGCTCACGCTGGTCACGGATAAACTGGGTGACTTTTTCGGTCTCTTCGTCGCTAATAAAGGCAGCCTGGACACGCTTAGGCTTAGGCATATCAGAGGTAGAAAGCAGCATGTCACCGCGTCCCAGGAGCTTTTCGGCGCCCATTTGGTCAATAATAGTACGGGAGTCAACCTGGCTGGCCACCGTAAAGGCGATGCGAGCTGGTACGTTAGCCTTAATCAGGCCAGTAATAACATCTACTGACGGACGCTGCGTAGCGAGCACTAAGTGAATACCAGCGGCACGGGCCTTTTGAGCCAAACGCACAATCAGAGCTTCGACGTCGCGAGCAGCCATCATCATCAAGTCGGCCAACTCGTCGATCACAATCACGATATATGGCATCCCCTCTTCTTTTTTGAGGTTATTGTACTCGCCAATGTTGCGCTTACCTACTTCGGCCATGGCCTTGAGGCGGCGTTCCATCTCGTCTACTGCCCACTTAAGCGCGCTGATACATTTTTCTGGCTCATTAATGACCGGGGTTAAGAGGTGCGGAATATCATTGTAAGGGGTAAGTTCTACCTGCTTAGGGTCGACCAGGATAAGCTTGAGCTCAGATGGACTATTGCGGTACAGCATGCTGGTAAGGATGTCGTTGATCATGACTGACTTACCGGAACCAGTCTGACCAGCCACCAAAAGGTGTGGCATTTTGGCTAGATCTACTACTACAGGGTGGCCGCCGATGTCCTTACCAATAGCAAAGGTCAATGGGCCTTTGGCGCCGGTCCAGTCGCGAGACTGCAAAATAGAGTTGAGGCCCACTAAAGCTGGCTTAACGTTTGGCACTTCGATACCCACAGCGCGCTTGCCGGGGATTGGTGCTTCCATACGAATGGCATGGGCAGCGAGGTCGAGCGCTAGGTTGTTCTCCAATGCGGTAATTTTAGTTAGCTTAACACCGGTTGGTGGTTTAAGCGTGTACTGCGTAACGCGCGGGCCAACGTTGGCGCCTTCCATCTCAACATCAATATTAAAGTTAGAGAAAGTGTCGTGAATAATCTGGGCGTTGCCATTAACATCGCCAGGGTCGGCTTTGTCCTGTTTTTGGTCGAGTAAGCTTACGCTCGGGAACTTCCAATCTGGATCACTGGCAGCGGTAAGTGCCTCTTGCGGCTGCTCTGGCGTAGCGACTGGCGGTTTAGCCGCGCTGTTCTTAAGAGAAGAGAGCCGTGGACGAGGTTTAACTTCCTCTTCGTTATGCTCTACAGGCACACCTTCGTTAAGCTTAAAGCTGTTAGCTTGGGCACGCGCCTTAAGCTTGCCAAGATCAGTCTCGCCGTCGGCGGATTCATTATTCTTAAATACATCGCCGAGCTTAAGCAGTACTTTGGGCGAAATACCAAAGGCAAAGAACACCGCCATTGTCATAAACACCAGGAATGTAATGGATGCTGGCAGAGCATCAAGCATACTGAGCACTGCTCCTCCAATTAACTCGCCAGTTTGTCCGCCATGGCCGCCTTGCCAGATGCCGGCAGTCTTGCTGGCAAATGCGCTGAACAAAAATCCGCTCGTAGAAATGAGAATAGCCAGCATGCCGAGTAATTTCC
>Ga0075364_10001477_pt1 | contig 12802 bp, 11 predicted proteins | sample EndMetdeltDD1764_FD_71517 | JGI IMG/M metagenome (GOLD analysis project Ga0075364, IMG submission 71517) | Populus endosphere microbial communities from Tennessee, USA - Endosphere MetaG P. deltoides DD176-4 | ecosystem: Host-associated > Plants > Roots > Endosphere | place: USA: Tennessee... | reverse complement strand
GCGGTGCAGCCCGGCCGCCGGATCACCACCGTCCATCATCAGGAGTTCGGTATGTCGGTGCGGACCGCGATGCTCTCGGCACCTATTCTCAGCACATGACCGACGACCCGGTGGTGATCCACACCGACGGCGGGTGCCGTCCGAATCCCGGTCCCGGCGGATGGGGTGCGGTGCTGCGACAGCGACAGCATGTCCGCGAGATGAGCGGCGGCGAGCCCGGCGAGACCAGCAACAACCGCATGGAACTCACCGCACCGATCATGGCGCTGGAAGCGCTGACCCGGCCGGTGGTGGTGCACCTGTACACCGACAGCACCTACGTCCGCAACGGCATCACCAAGTGGGTGCTCGGCTGGGAGCGCAACGGATGGCTCACCGCGGCAAAGCAACCGGTGAAGAACGTCGACCTTTGGCAGCGCCTACAGGCCGCGTGCGCTCGACACCAGGTCGAATGGTTCTGGGTGAAGGGTCATTCCGGTGTCGCCGACAATGAGCTCGCCGATGTGCTGGCGACCCGTGGGCTGGAAGAAGCCATCGCCAACGCGTGAGGAGGAGGTGCCCACGGCACCCCCTCCTCGACCCGGACGCTAACTCACCGCTTCGGCAACACGATTCGCCGCCAGCATCGACGCGTAGCCGGACTCCTCCAGCTCCCGGCAGTGATGCTGATAGACCTGGCCGCCGCCCATGTAGACCAGGAACGCCTCCGGCTTGCCGGGCACGTTCTCGCCGAGGAACCACGCCTTGGCCTTCTTGCCCTCGGTGTACATCACGGTGGCCTTGCCCGTGCGCTCGGTCTCCTGTGCCCACCATTCCTCGGACTCGGGTGTGGCCTCGAAGACATCGACGCCGTTGTCCCGCGCCCAGCTCAGCGCGCGCTGCAGCCACTGGGCGCCGAGCTGGATCGGCACCACCAGGTTGGAGTAGGGCGTCTGCGGGCCCAGTGACATGAAGAAGTTCGGGAAGCCGTGCACACCGATGCCGAGGTTCGAGCGCAGGCCGTCGCGGGCCCACCTGTCGCGCAGTGTGATTCCGTCCCGGCCGATGATGTCGATATTCGTGAGGGTGCCGGTCATGGCGTCGAAGCCGGTGGCGAAGATCAGCACATCGAGCTCGTACTCGGTGTCCCCGACGCGCACACCGTTGGGGGTGATCGCCGTGATGGGCTGCGCCGCGGTATCGACCAGGCGCACGTGATCGAGGTTGAACGCGTCGTAGTATCCGTGACCGGTCGGTACCCGTTTCCCGTTGAACGAGTATGTCTTCGGGCACAGCAGATCGGCGGTGGCCGGATCCTTGACGATCTCGCGGATCTTGGACCGGATGAACTCGGCGGCCAGTTCGCTGGCCTCGTGATTCACCGCCAGGTCGTTGAAGCATTCGTTGGCGAAGTGGAATCCGCCCTCGTTCCATTTGCCCTCGAAGATGGCGCGGCGCTGTTCGTCGGACACCTCGAGCGCACTGAACTGTGCCGGCTCCATGGCCACGCCGAACGGGTGGTTGGCGGCCTTCTCGTAAATCGCGTCGTAGTTGTCGCGCAGCCAGGTCATATCGGCTTCGGTGACGGCGTCGTTGGTGGTCTCCACCACGAAGTTGGGGGTGCGCTGGAAGACCACGAATTCGTCCACCTGCGGCGCGATCTCGGGAACGATCTGGATTCCCGATGCGCCCAGACCGATCAGCCCGACCCGCTTTCCGGCCAGGTCCACACCCTCGCGCGGCCAGTGCGCGGTGTGGTACTTCTGCCCGGCGAAGGTCTCGATGCCGGGGATGTCCGGATAGATCGCCTGCGACAGCACACCCATGCCGCTGATCAGGTACTTGGCGACCACGGGTTCACCACCCTCGATCTGCACTGTCCAGGTGTTGGTGTCCTCGTCGTAGCGCGCGGACTGCACCCGGGTGTCGAGCCGGATGTCGCGGCGCAGGTCGAGCCGGTCGGCGACGAAGTTCAGGTAGGCCAGCACTTCCCGCCCCGCGGGGTAACGCTGGGTCCATGACCATTCCTCGCGCACCTCCTTCGAGAACGAGAAGGAGTAGTAGCTGTATTCGCTGTCGGTGCGGACCCCGGGATAGCGGTTGGCCAGCCAGGTGCCCCCGACACCGTCCTGGGCATCGAGAACCAGGGTGTCCAAGCCGATCTCGCGGAGGTGGTGCAGGATCGCCAGGCCGGAGAAGCCGGCCCCGATCACGATGGCGTCGCGGGTTTCAGTGGTCATGTTCGGATCCTTCGGCTCAGACGGTTTCGGTGGTGCGCTGATGGGCGTTCGCGGTACGGCGGGCGTGATACCAGTCGGCCATCGTCGCGATGGCCGCGTCGGCGGCGTCGTGTTGTCCGGCCTGCAGTGGGAAGACGTGCTGCTGACCGGAGGCCACGTCGAAGGTGACGTCGACGCCGGCATCACGGGCCAGCATGTGCAGGCGGGTGGCGTCGGCGTACAGCGATTCGATATCGGCCGCGGTGATGTAGAGCGACGGGAAGCCGCTGAAGTCGGCGTACAGCGGATTCACCAACGGATCGGTCGGAGCGGCGCCGCCGCTGAGATACCGGTCGATGTTGCCCTGCAACCCTTCCCGGGTGATGAGGAAGTCGGTGGCATCGTTGGTCACCAGGGTCTTACCGGTGTTCTCCATGTCCAGCCACGGCGAGATCGTCATGACCAGCCCGGGTGTGCGCTGACCGTCACGCAGCAGACGCACGGTGGTCGAGATGGCGATATTGGCCCCGGCACTGTCGCCGACGAAGGTGATGTCCGACGGGTCGGTGCCATCCTCGACGAGCGCCTGGAAGACCGCGGTGGCATCGTCGAGTTGGGCGGGGTAGGGGTGCTCAGGGGCGCGCCGGAAATCGGCGACGAAGGCGACGGCGCCGAAAGCGCTCGCGACATGGCCCGCGAACTTGCGGTGGCTGGCCGATGAGCCGAGGGCGAATCCGCCACCGTGCAGGAACACCAGCACCTGCGCCGGGTCCGCCGCCAGCGGCCGCACGAGAATGCCGGGCACACCGCCGATCTCGGTGGACTTGTAGGTGACATCCTCGGGTTCGGTGGTGACCCGCTGCCAGTCCTCGAACAGCCACCGCATCAGCCGCAGCGACATCTCGGGATTGGCGATGAATTCCTCGGTCCACTCGGCGTAGATGCGGCCCAGCGGGTCCGTCGGTTGGGGCGTCATGGGTTCTCCTGATCTCGTCAGCAGCGGCTGTGACCTGCCGCACTGCAGCCAGTCTGTGGTCGCCCCGGACACCCACTTGCAGGTGTCGCAAATTGACGCAGTGCTGTCTCACCGTGACGCAGGTCACTGTGACACCGCGCCCGCGCGACAGGCTTCGTAGACCCACTCAGAGGAGAAACTCATGAACCGTCTGCACGACAAGGTCGCCCTGGTCACCGGGTCCTGCCGGGGTATCGGGCACGCCATCGCGGAGGCCTTCGCCCGTGAGGGCGCCACCACCATCGCCACCGGGCGGTCCAAGACCGACGAGGCGTTCGGCCCCCGTTCGGCGGGTATCGACTACCGCCAACTCGATGTGTCCGCCGAGGAGGACTGGGCGACCGTGGTCGACGATGTGCTCGACCGTTACGGGCGAATCGACGTGCTGGCCAACAACGCCGGCATCATCGCCTACCAGTCACTGCACGAACTGAGCGTGGCCGAGTGGGAGCGCGTCATCGCCACCAACCAGACCGGCACGTTTCTGGGGATGCGCTCGGTGATCCCGCACATGGTGAGCCGGCGCAGCGGGTCGATCATCAACGTGTCCTCGATCTGGGGTAACGCGGCGGTCGCCGGGGCGCACGCCTATCACGCCACCAAGGGCGCGGTGCGCAACATGTCCAAGAGCGCGGCGATCAGTTACGCCAAGGACAATGTGCGGGTCAATTCGGTGCACCCAGGGTTCATCAAGACCCCGCTGACCGACTCGCAGGAGGCCGAGATCAACGAGTTCGTGGTGGCGCAGACGCCGATGGGCCGCGCCGGCCTGCCGGAGGAGATCGCCCACGGTGTGGTGTTCCTGGCGTCGGACGAGTCCAGTTTCGTCACCGGTTCGGAGCTGGTGATCGACGGCGGCTACCTTGCGCAGTGATCATCCAGAGAGGTTATAGGTCTTGAGCTTTCGGTGGATCGTCGCCCGCGAGACACCGAGCAGCTCGGCCGCCCTGGACCGATTGCCACCGGCCTCCTGCAGCGCGCGGCGGATGGTCTCCATCTCGGTGCGCTCGATCATCGACCAGGAGCGGTGCGCCCGCAAGGAGTCCGGCAGCTGGTCGAGTTGGACCACGCCGCGGCTGCCCTCCCCCACCAGCTGGCCCACCAACGTGCGGAGCTCGGCGAGATTACCCGACCAACCTGCGGCCTCCAGTGCCCGGCGGGCGTCGTCGCTGATCGTCAGGCGCAGGCCCGGGGAGCGTTGGGCGACAAAGGCAGTCCACAGTGCTGCGATATCCGCGGTGCGTTCCCGCAGCGGCGGCACCCACACCATCGCGACGCCGAGCCGGGTGGCGGCGGCCTCGGCATCGGCCTGGGTGGGCGCCGTCGCCGTCATCAGGATCGACCCGTGGCCGTTGTCGGCATCGATGAGTCCGCGCAGTGCGGCCAGCGCCTGCGCGTCGAGATTCTCCACCCCGCGCACCACGACCCGCGCCGGCCCGGTGACGGCATCGGAGAGTTCCTGCAGCCAGACCTGATCGCCGACGATCTGTCGCTGCGCGGTGTGCACCACCGTGACATCGTCGTGCACCGCACCCGGCCGGTACGGACGGCCCAGGGCCAGCGAGGTTTTCCCGGTTCCCGGCTCCCCGGCGATCAGCAGCGCGGTGCGGGCCGAGATGTGTCTGCTGACGTGATGTGCGGCCGTCAGCCATGACTTCGACTGCCCCACAAGCCCGCCCGGAGACGGGCGGCCGTGGGACACGCTGACCCGGGGCGCCGGCCGCAGCGCGGCCACCACACCGGCCGCGCCGTCGAGCACACTGGCATCGATGGCGGTGGTACCCACCGACAGTTCGGCGGTCAACCGGGCATCGTGGCGCAGGCCCGCGGTCAGGTGGCCGATCAGGTCGACATCGGTCTGGGTCAACTCCCCCGCCCGCCGGCTGCGCATCGTCAGCCCGTCGGGGCCGAACGCCACCACCGGCCCGTCATGCCGCGCGGAGCCATCCAGGAAGGCTGCAAGGATGGCCCGCGATCCGGGCTGGGCCACGTCGAGCACATGCTGTTGCAGTTGCGCGGCAAGTGAATTCGTCAGTGGTAGCAGCAGCCCGCTGCGCTCGTCGATCTTCGTCGACATGGTCACCGCGGCCAGCAGCTTCCCGGTGATCGGATGCCACACCGGCGCGCCTGTGCACAATGCGTCGGAGTAGACGTCGGCGAAATGCTCGGCGCCCTCGATCAGCACACTCTTCCCGGAGGCCAGGGCGGTGCCCACCCCGTTGGTGCCGACGACATCCTCGGCCAGCACGGCGCCGCGGACGGTGCCCAGCCGGTCCAGCTGGTTCATCGCCGACGAGTCCAGCGACCACCGCTGCACGATGCGGCCCTGCGCATCGGCCAGCAACAGGCCCATCCCCGACCCGGCGAGGTCCTCGGCGGCGCGGGCCATCGGCGCCTGGAACATCTCCAGCAGGTGATTGTCGATCAGTTCCTCGTCGACCCGGGGCACGTCGCGGACATTCGCCGGGGCACCCAGTGCGCTCTTGGACCGACGCCACGATTCGAGCAGATCCGGGGGCACCGCGAGATCGGGGTCGGAAGCGGTCAGGAACTGCGCACGAAGCTCCTCGAGCCTCGATCCGGTGGGCCGTGCCGACACGAACAACTCCTAGCGTCACGCGCTCGGGACATCGTCCCGGAATGCGATCTGGATCACAAAATCTTAGCCCCGATCCTGCGGCCGTTCGGCGGCTTGCTCGCAGACTGTCTCAAAAAGATGCAGTCGTATCCGGGGTCACATCTGCGCCCTAGCGTGATGCAGCATGACAACGACGCTGGCAAAACCCTCCGAGACACCCTCCGGGACCGCGCTGGTGCACGGCCGCCACGTCCCCACCGGACTGTTCGTCGGCGGCCGCTGGCACAGCACCGACGAGACCTTCGCCGTCCTCGATCCGGCCACCGGCGAGCAGATCGCGACCATGTCCGACGGCGGCGCCCTGGACGCGGAGGCCGCGCTGGACGCGGCGGCGGACGCGCAGGATCGGTGGCGCCGTGTCGCCCCGCGCGACCGGGCCGAGCTGTTCGGTCGCGCCCACCGGCTGCTGCTGACCCGTGCCGAGGAGTTCGCCGATGTGATGACTGCCGAGAGCGGCAAGCCGCTGGCCGAGTCACGCGCCGAGTTCGCGCTGTCCGCGGAGTTCTTTCTCTGGTACACCGAGCAGATCGCGCATCTGCACGGCAGCTATGCGCCGGCCTCGCACGGCGGCTACCGGGTGATCACCACCCATCAGCCGGTGGGGCCCGCCCTGCTGATCACCCCGTGGAACTTCCCCATGCTGATGATCGCCCGTAAGGCCGGTGCGGCGCTGGCCGCGGGCTGCCCGGTGATCGTCAAGTCCGCCAAGGAAACTCCGCTCACCTGCGCGCTGTTCGTCGAAACCCTGCGCGAGGCAGGCTTTCCCGACGGTGTGGTCAACCTGATCCACACCACGGACTCGGCCGCGGTCTCGGCGGCACTGATGGACGATGACCGGCTGCGCAAGGTGAGTTTCACCGGGTCCACCGGGGTGGGCGCCACCCTGCTGGAACAGGCCGCCCCGGGCATCATCAACACCTCGATGGAACTCGGTGGTGACGGCCCGTTCATCGTGCTGGAGGACGCCGATGTCGAACTCGCGGCGCAGCAGGCCGTGGTGTGCAAGTTCCGCAATGCCGGGCAGGCCTGTGTGGCCGCCAACCGGATCATCGTGCACAGCGCGGTGGCCGAGGAGTTCACTGCGCGATTCGTCGAACTCACCAGGGAACTGACGGTCGGCAACGGTTTCGAGCCCGGCGTGGACGTCGGTCCCATCATCTCGGAGCGCCAACGCGACACCGTCGTCGACCTCGTCGAGACGCTGAAGGCCACCGGCGCCGAACTGCTCGTCGGCGGCGATGCCCGCCCCGGCGCCGGCTATTTCTTCGAACCCACCGTGTTCCGGGTGCACGACCGTCCCGAGGAGCTCTGCAGCAGAGAACTTTTCGCCCCTGTCGCGACCATCTATCAGGTGCACTCGACCGCCGAGGCGATCGCCTTCGCCAACGACACCACGTACGGGTTGGCCGCCTATGTGTTCAGCAGGGACCTGTCGCGCGCCGTCGCGGTCGGCGAACGACTGGACTTCGGCATGGTCGGTATCAACCGCGGCATCATGGCCGATCCGGCGGCGGCGTTCGGCGGGGTGAAGGCCTCCGGCCTGGGCCGAGAGGGCGGGCACGACGCCATCTATGACTACCTGGAGCCGAAGTACCTCGCCGTCACCGTCAACGAGGAAGAGGGTCTGTCATGACCAGCACGGTCACAGCGCCGGTGCACACCGCCAATGACCTGGGCATCGGACTGCTGCGTCAGCCGTCCACGGTGCTCTTCGGTCCGGGGCAACGCCGTCAGATCGCCCGCGTCGTGCAGGGTGTCGCCGAACGAGTCCTGATGGTCACCGACGCCCGGATGGCGGCCAGTCCGGAGTTCGTGCGGATCGTGGAAGAGATTCAGCAGCAGGGTGTTTCGGTGTCGGTGTACGACGGTACCGAGCCGGACCTGCCGCGGCGCAATGTCGTGGACGTGGTCGAGCGCTTCGGCGGCAGTGCCGTGGAGGCCATCGTCGGCATCGGCGGCGGATCCTGCATGGACCTGGCCAAGGTCGCCTCGGTGGTGCTCCGGCACGGCGGCGACGTGCGCGACTACTACGGGCAGTTTCTGGTGCCCGGCCCGGGAATCCCGGTGATCACCGTCCCGACCACCGGCGGCACCGGAGCCGAAGTCACCTGCATCTCGGTGGTCTTCGACGAGGAGCAGGGCATGAAGGTCGGCGTGGCCAGCCCGCATCTGGAGGCCCACGCGGCGATCATCGATCCCGAACTCACCCTGACCTGTCCGGCCGGCCTGACCGCCGCGTCCGGTGCGGACGCGCTGTCCCACCTGATCGAATCCTTCACCGGCCGCGCAAAGAATCCGGATGCCGACCAGTTGGCCGGCACCCTGTACGCCGGTAAGAACGTGCTGGCCGACGTGTACGCCCGCACCGGGCTGGCGCTGCTGAACACCTCACTGCCCGGGGTGGCCGCCGATCCGTCGGATCTGGCGGCACGTTCTGACACCCTGTTCGGTGCGTATTGCGCCGGTATGGCGATCAACACCGCGGGCACGGCCGGGGCGCACGCCATCCAGTCCCCGATCGGCGGCCTCACCCACACCCCGCACGGCTTCGGCATCAGCGCGCTGCTGCCTTATGTGATGCGCTACAACCTGCCGACCCGCATCCCGGAGTTCGCCGAGATCGGCCGTATCGTCGGCGCGGCGGATGCGTCGGATTCCCTGGAAAGCCAGGCGCGGTCGGCAATCCTGCGGATCGAGGCCATCCTGGAGACGTTGGGCGCGCCGCTCGATCTACGCACCCTGGGACTGCAGCCCGCTGATTTCGAGTTCGTCGCCAAACAGGCCATGCTGGCCACCCGGTTGACCGCCAACAATCCCCGCGACCTGTCCGCGGACGCGGTGGTGTCGATCCTGGAGCGCGGCTATGACGGTGACCGGAGCTGGTGGCAGCTGTGAGCGTGACCGTGCTCGGTGCGGGTTCCATCGGGGTGTCGTTCGCAATCCTGTTCGCCTGCCGCGGTTTCGACGTCGCGGTGTACGACCCCTTCGAAGACGCGCTGCCGCGGGCGGCTGACGATCTGCGTGAGCGCCTCAAGCAACTGGACCTCACCGACCCCGCCGTTGCCGAGGCACGGGTGCGGTTCACCGCCCAGCTGGATGACGCACTCGCCGGCGCGACGTTCGTGCAGGAGTGCGCACCCGAACGCGTCGACCTCAAACAGGAACTGTTGGCACATGCTGCCGCCCGGACCGCCGAGGATGTGCCGCTGGCCAGTGCCAGTTCGGCGATCGTGCCCAGCCGGCTCGCCGAGGGCCTGGACGCCTCGGTGGCCAAGCGGATCCTGGTCGGCCACCCCGGCAACCCGCCCTACCTGTTGCCGGTCATCGAGGTGGTGCCGTCCACGGTCACCGCGGAGTCGATCACCCGGCGCGTCACCGAGATCTACCGCTCGGCCGGGTTGCGTCCGGTGCTGGTGCGCCGCGAGGTCGAGGGGTTTCTGTTCAACCGCCTGCAGGGTGCGCTGCTGCGCGAGGCCTACTGCCTGGTGCGTGACGGGGTGGCCGGCGTGGACGATATCGACGAGGTGGTGCGCAGCGGGCTGGGTTTGCGCTGGAGCTTCATCGGACCGTTCGAGACCGCCGATCTGAACACCCGAGGCGGTATCGAATCCCATGCCGCCAAGATGGGTCCCGCCTATGAGCGCATGGGGGCCGAACGCGGGCAGCACGATCCGTGGACGCCGGACCTGATTGCCGAGGTCACGGGGCAACGTCGGGCGCTGTTGGACCTCGACGACTGGGACGAACGGGTGCGCTGGCGGGACCGACAGTTGATCCGGATGCGCGCGCCGAACGCGGTGTGATATCCATCGCCTCGCGCCCATCTGGCTTTGCAGACCGTCACCACCGGTGTCACGCTGGATGCAATGTATGCACGGTTAGCTGGACGACTTCGCTGGTACCTGCGTGCGCTCGGCTTTCATCCGCTGGTCCGCACCGTCGACCGGCTGGAGGCCTTCGCGGTTCTCGGTGTGCTCGTGGCCGCGCTCTTCGCCATCCCGGTCGCGGTGTCCGCGGGCACCGTGGTCCATGACGCGGGTGTGCGCACCGCGGAGCAGCAGGCCCAGACCCGGCACTCCGTGCAGGCGGTCGTCGTGGCGGGCGTGGGTGCGCCCACCGAGCTGGACACCCCCGCCTATGTCCGCGCCCAGTGGCGCGAGGGAACCCAGATGCGCACCGAGTCCGTCGTCAGCCCCGCGACCATCAGGCCGGGCGATCACATGAAGGTCTGGCTGGACAACGGCGGCAAGGTCGTCTCCGCGCCGCTGCGGGCCGAAGACGCCACGGTGACTGCCACTGCCGCCGCGGTGTCCTTCTGGGTCAGCATCGTGATGTGCGGCGCACTCGTGGCCTATCTCATCCGCCGCGGGCTGGACCGCTCGCGCCACCGCGCGTGGGACCGGGAGCTTCTTCTGTTGGCGCACAACGACGACGGCTGGGCCAACCGGCGCAACTGAGGCCGGATCAGTGCGGCGTCACCGCGGCAGCGATGACGAGTTCGGCCGCCGCATCGACCCGCGCCCGGTCGCCTGTGACGAGACCGTCCTGACACAGGCCACGTAGCCCGGATACGACAAGCGAGGCACGTACCTGGGCGTCACGCCGCGGGTAACCGAGGCCCACAAGCGCCCGCGCGATCGGATCGAGCATGATCGTCACGGCCTGATCGGCGTAGGGCTGATAGGTGTCGGGATCGGTGACCGCCAGACTCAGTACCTGCAACATCAATCCGACGGTTCGGCGTTGCGCGCCACGGGTGATCGCCCGCCACAATGACCGCGCCGCAGTCACGAACTCGGCCTCGGTGTCGATGCCGTCGAACATGCCGCCGACATCGGGCCGGCTGGCATCCAATGCCCGGGCGAGCAACTCGCCGCGGTCACCGAAGTAGTACAGCAGCATTCGCTTGCTGGTACCGAGTGCCTCTGCCATCGGGGCCAGCGACATGTCCGCCACGCCGTGCTCCTGCAGGTAGCCGATGACGCTGTCGAGCAACTCGGCACGTCTGGCGGGATCGGCTGTGCGAGGCATCACTTGAATGTACCGAACGGTACGCGTATGGTCAATGTTGTGCCGATCGGTACAACAATTGGTCCAGGGAGGTCAGGGTCGTGAATGACAAGCGAACGCTTCGGGTGGCGATCGTCGGGGCCGGGATCGGAGGACTGACCGCCGCCATCGCGCTGCGCGCCCACGGTGTGGACGCCCGCGTCTATGAGAGGACCTCCGAGCTGAAGGCACTGGGCGCCGGAGTGTCCATCGCTCCCAACGGCTCACGGATCCTGACCCGGCTCGGGCTCGCCGAACAGCTCGCGGCGGTCGCCGGACCGCTCTCGCATTATGTATTCCGCACCTGGCAAGGCGAACCGATCGCCGAAGAGCCGTCGACGTTGTCGTTCGGCGACCCCGCGCACACCTGGTTCCTGCACCGCGCCGAGTTCCAGCGCGTGCTCTGCGATGCTCTGCCCACCGATGCAGTCACCTTCGGGTGCACGGTCACCGGGGCAACCGAAGGTCCTGACGACGTCACCATCCGGTTCGCCGACGGCAGCACGGTCGAGGCCGACCTACTCGTCGCGGCCGACGGCATACACTCCGTGCTCCAGGGCGCGGTCAGCGCGCCGGCACAGCCGGTGAGCGAGGGAATCATGGCCTACCGCGGGCTGGTTCCCGCCGAGCGGCTCACCGGGATTCACCCCGTGGGTGATCTCGATGTCAGCGGGATGTGGATGGGACCCGAGCGAAGCTTCCTGGTCTACCCGGTGTCGGCCGGCCGGCTGCTCAATGTGGTGGCGTTCGTGCCGACCGACCTCGATGTGCTGGAGTCGTGGACCGCCCCGGGTGACGTCGGCGAACTCGCCGCCTCCTACCGTGGATGGGACCAACCGGTCCTCGACATCATCGGCGCGATGGATGAGACATTCCGCTGGGGCATCTATGACCGCGCGCCGTTACCGCAGTGGTCGACTGAACGCATCACGCTGCTGGGCGATTCCGCGCACGCGGTCGTGCCCCATCTCGGTCAGGGCGCCAATCAGGCCATCGAGGATGCCATGACGATCGCGGTCCTGCTGGACGGCTGCGACGCCGCGGACGTGGCGTCCCGCTTGCGGGTCTACCAGGAACTCAGGATGGCCCGTACCCGGCAGGTCCGTGACGGTGCGCGTGAGGCGGGGCGAACCTACCGGTCGCCCGATCTCGCCGCAGCCAACCGCGCCGAGAAGATCGACGCCATCTTCGCAGGCATCGCGGTGAACACCTACGACGCCGAGCACGTCGCGCAGCAGGCGCTGGCCGCGGTCTAGCGGATCAGTTCCACGGATCCTTCTGCAGCACCGCTGCGCCGTCACCCGCGAAGTCCATGATCTCGTCGGACACCGCGTCGTAACGCCGCCAGTACGGGAAACCGGCTCCGTTGGGATCTCCGGCACGCGCGACGTTCACCACATATCCGCTCGCCAGTCGGCCGACACGGATATCGCGTGCCGTCGTCTGGTCGCCATAGCGAATCGACTCGGTTCCCAGGAAGAAGGGCACGTCGGTGGCATGTTGCGCGCCGGCCGCCTGGTCGCCAGATTCGGCGACGTAGGAGAACCGGTACGCGTACACCGGGACACCCTGTGCAGCAATCTTGTTCGCGATCTTGCGGGCACCGGCGACCATGACGCCGTCGGGACCCCCGAGATCGGCGCCGGTGGCGCCGATCATGACGGGAACGCGGGCGAACGAACCCGCGTCATAGGCGGCGTCCTGATCCACCACCACCGTGCCGTCGACGAACGGGCTGGCAAAATCACGTGGCGATCCGTCGAACAACCGGTTCATGCTCAGATCCCCGCGAATCTGCCGGGCAGTCAGCGAACGCAACTTCGCCAGGGCCACCGGGTCGTCGGCAGCGATTCCCTGGGTCCGACCGAACTCGACGCCGATCCGCTCCGCGCTGTCCAGCGT
>Ga0075364_10001475_pt1 | contig 12805 bp, 10 predicted proteins | sample EndMetdeltDD1764_FD_71517 | JGI IMG/M metagenome (GOLD analysis project Ga0075364, IMG submission 71517) | Populus endosphere microbial communities from Tennessee, USA - Endosphere MetaG P. deltoides DD176-4 | ecosystem: Host-associated > Plants > Roots > Endosphere | place: USA: Tennessee... | reverse complement strand
CGGGATCGGCGCGAACGTCATCACCGGGTCGAGCAGGGTCAGCGACGTCACGCGCCCTGGCATGCGGAGTGCGTAGTTGGTGGCCGACCAGCCGCCGAAGGACACTCCCATCACATGCGGTGCCGTCAACCCCAGCCCGGTGAGCATCTCATCGAACCACCGCGCCTGGTCCTCGGGACTGCTGATCTCACGCTTCTGCACCGAAAGCCCCGGCTCACCGAGCAGATCAACCGTGTACACCGTGCGATGGGCCAGCAGACCGGGGAGGTTGGCTTCCCACATCGGGGTTGACGCGTTGCGCCCCGGCAGCAGCACGACCGGGCGTCCTTCGGGCCCCGGGAAGCGGTAGACCCGGACGCTGCCGAAACTGGTTGGAATATCGAATGTCTGGTCGTACGCAGGGAGGTCGGCCAGGCACTTCTCGTAGGTCGCGAGGAAATGTGCGCGGGCCGCATCGCTGCGGAAGTGCCCAATCCTGGCTGTCAGCACTACTCGACGGTGACGGACTTGGCCAGGTTGCGTGGCTTGTCGACGTCGTAACCGCGGGCCTGCGCCACACCCGCGGCGAACACCTGCAGCGGAATGGTCGACAGCAACGGCTGGAAAAGCGTTGACACCGCGGGGATCTCAAAGAGGTGGTCGGCGTACGGCCGAACGGTCTCGTCGCCCTCTTCGGCGATGACGATCGTGACCGCTCCGCGGGCCTGGATCTCCCTGATGTTCGACAGCAGCTTGGCGTGCAGCGTCGGCGAGTTCTTCGGCGACGGCATGACCACGATCACCGGCAAGTCGTCCTCGATCAGTGCGATCGGGCCGTGCTTGAGCTCACCGGCGGCGAAGCCCTCGGCGTGCATATAGGCCAATTCCTTGAGCTTGAGGGCACCCTCGAGCGCTACCGGATAGCCGACGTGGCGGCCCAGGAACAGGACGGTCTGGGACTGGGCGAAACGCCGCGCCAGATCGAAGACCGGCTCGACGCTGTCGAGTACGCGCGCGACGAGGTCGGGCATGGCCTCGAGGTCGCGGAACTCCCGTTCGACCTCTTCGGGGTACTTCGTGCCGCGGGCCTGCGCAAGCGCCAGTCCGACAAGGTAATTGGCGGTGATCTGAGCGAGGAACGTCTTGGTCGACGCCACGCCGATCTCCGGTCCCGCTCGGGTGTAGAGGACCGCATCGCACTCACGAGGGATCTGTGAGCCGTTGGTATTGCAGATGGCCAGCACCTTGGCCTTCTGCTCCTTGGCGTGCCGAACCGCTTCCAGCGTGTCGGCGGTCTCGCCGGACTGCGAGATCGCCACTACCAGCGTGTGACGGTCGAGAACCGAATCGCGGTAACGGAATTCGCTCGCCAGCTCGACCTCGACGGGCAGGCGGGTCCAGTGCTCGATCGCATACTTGGCCAAGAGTCCGGAGTGATACGCCGTACCGCAGGCGACGATGAATACCTTGTCGATCTCGCGCAATTCCTGATCCGACAGGCGCTGCTCGTCGAGCACCACGCGGCGGTCGGCGAAGTGGCCGAGCAGCGTGTCGGAGACCGCCGTCGGTTGTTCGGCGATCTCCTTGAGCATGAAGTACTCGTAGCCACCCTTTTCGGCGGCCGAGATGTCCCAGTCGATATGGAATTCACGGGCATTCGCGGAGTCGTCGACGCCGTCGAAGTCGGTGATGCGATACCCGTCGGCGGTGACGACGACCGCTTGGTTCTGGCCCAGTTCGACGGCGTCGCGGGTGTATTCGATGAACGCGGCGACATCCGACCCGACGAACATCTCACCGTCGCCGACTCCGACCACCAGCGGTGTAGACCGTCGCGCCGCGACGATCGTGCCTGGATCGTCGGCATTGGCGAAGACCAGGGTGAAGTGCCCTTCGAGCCGGCGCAGTACGGACAGCACGGCGGCCGGGAAGTCGCCCGCGGTCGCGCCCTCGCGGTACTCGCGGGAGACCAGGTGGACGGCGACCTCGGTGTCGGTGTCGCTGGCGAACTCCACACCAGCGGCTTCGAGTTCGGCGCGCATGGCAGCGTAGTTCTCGATGATGCCGTTGTGGACGACGACGATCTTTTCGGCCGCGTCACGGTGCGGGTGGGCGTTGCGATCGGTGGGCCGGCCGTGGGTCGCCCAGCGGGTGTGCCCGAGGCCGGTACTGCCGACCAGGGTGCCTGCCTCCGACTCGGCGAGCGCGGTCTCGAGATTGGCGAGCCGCCCGGCCCGGCGGCGCACGGTGAGGCCGCCGTTGCCGTCGAGCAGCGCGACGCCCGACGAGTCGTAACCTCGGTATTCCATCCTGCGCAACGCTTCGACGACAACGTCGCAGGCAGGGCGCTGCCCGACATAGCCGACGATTCCGCACATAGCCTTTCAGGGTAGTGCAAGAGCGACGGGAGACCGCCTGCGCTACGGTCGTCTGGTGGCGAAGACGGCGAAGCTCTTCAATGCGTTGAAGCGCCGCGGCCCGCACCGTGTTTTGCGCGGTGACCTGGCATTTGCCGGACTTCCCGGCGTGGTCTTCACCCCGGAGTCGGGGATGAATCTCGCAGGTGTCGCATTCGGTCACGATTGGCTCACAAGTGACGACCGTTACTACGGAACGCTCGAGCATCTGGCGTCCTGGGGAATTGTCGCCGCGGCGCCCGCCACTGAGACCAGCCTGGCGCCGTCGGTGCTCAATCTCTCCTACGACCTGGGCACGACGCTCGACATCATCGCGGGCGTGCGGTTGGGACCCGGAAAGATCAGCGTCCATCCCACGAAGCTGGGAGTGGCCGGGCACGGTTTCGGGGGCTCTGCGGCGGTGTTCGCCGCGGCGGGGATGCCCGGCAGGTTGAAGGCCGTCGTGGCGGCTTTCCCGACGGTCACCAAGCCTCGCGCCGAAGAGCCGGCGTCGACGCTGCAGGTTCCCGGCCTGATCCTCTCCGATCCCGGAGACCCCATGTCGTTGCGCTCGAACGCAGTCGAGCTGGCGCGAGTGTGGCAGAGCGGCACGTTGCGCGCGGTGAGCAAGGTGAAAGCCGGCGGGCTCGTCGAGGGACGCCGGTTGGCGAAGGTCGTCGGATTGCCCGGCGCCAATCGCGGCACGCAGAAGATCGTGCGTGCGCTGATGACGGGATACTTCCTGCACATGCTCACCGGCGACAAGGCCTACCGCGACTTCGCCGACCCTGAGATCGCGCTGCCCAAGGCCACGACAATGGACCCGTTCGCCGACGATCCAGTGGAGCTCGAGAACAAAGTCATCGCGCTCTTGAAGCCCTGAGGACAACCAACCAACCGGTTGGGTGTATAAAACTCACATGTCGATGCGCACCGGGATCTTCCTCAACTACGCGGGCGGCTTCCTCGAGGCCGTCGACCAGATCGTCGAACTCGAGAAGGTCGGCGTCGACGTCGCGTTCGTGGCGGAGGCCTACTCCTACGACGCGATCAGCCAGCTCGGCTTCCTGGCCGCCAAGACGTCGCGTATGGAATTGGCCACCGGCGTCGTCCCGATCTACATCCGCACACCGACGCTGCTGGCTATGACGGCGGCTGGGCTCGACTACGTGTCCGACGGCAGATTCCGCCTGGGCATCGGCACGTCCGGCCCGCAGGTCATGGAGGGCTTCCACGGCGTTCCGTTCGACGCACCGTTGGGCCGTACCCGCGAGGTCGTCGACATCTGCCGGCAGGTCTGGCGCCGCGAGCGTGTCACCTACGACGGCAAGCACTACCAGATTCCGCTGCCGGCAGATAAGGGCACCGGCCTCGGCAAGCCGTTGCAGTTGATCAATCACCCTGTGCGCGATCGCATTCCGATCAACATCGCAGCGCTCGGTCCGAAGAACGTCGAACTCACCGCCGAGATCGCCGAGGGCTGGCAGCCGGTGTTCTTCCTCCCGGAGAAGGCCGATGACGTGTGGGGCGACGCCCTGCGCGCAGGCTTCGCGAAACGCGATCCGGCGTTGGGCCCGCTGGACGTCACGGTCAGCGCGCCACTGGCGATCGGCGACGACGTCGACGACCGGCTGGCATGGACGAAACCGCAACTGGCGCTGTATATCGGCGGCATGGGCGCACGCGGCAAGAACTTTTACCACAACCTGGCCACGCGCTACGGCTATGGCGGAGTCGCCAACGACATCCAGGATCTGTACCTGGCGGGCAAGAAGACTGAAGCCATTGCGGCCGTTCCCGACGAGTTGGTACGGGCCGTATCGCTGGTGGGCCCGCGCGGCTACGTCAAGGAGCGGCTGGCGGCATTCGCCGAGGCGGGGACCACCACGTTGCTGCTGCAGCCGCTGTCGGGCGATCGTGCCGAGACCCTGCGGTACGTCGAGGAGCTGCACTCCTTGCTGCCGTAACCGATTACGGGGATCGCCGCTATACCTGTAGACTGTGTCCAGCGGCATCGTCTGTTCTGCCTTTTGCCGTTTCTCGATCGTCATACCGAGCGCCGCGGGATCGTCCGCGCCGGGCAGGACGACCACACTCATACTTTCGGAGCTTTACTTTGTCTGTTCAAATCCCCGGTGGCTCAACCGTGCCCACCTTCGCCGACCTTGGCCTGCCTCAGGCCGTGGTCTCTGTTCTCGACGCCAACGGCATCGAGCGCCCGTTCCCGATCCAGGCGGCGACGCTGCCTGATTCATTGGCAGGTCGAGACGTACTCGGCCGTGGCCGAACGGGATCCGGCAAGACCTATGCGTTTCTGTTGCCTATGGTGACGAGACTCACAGAGAGCCAAACGAAACGGGCGCCCGGCCGTCCGCGCGCGCTCATCCTGGCACCCACCCGCGAGCTCGTCGCCCAGATCCAGGCGTCGCTCGCTCCGCTGGCCGAGGCCACGAATCTGCGGTCCGTCGTCGTTTTCGGTGGCGTCGGGCACCAGCCCCAGATCGACAAGCTTCGCGCCGGAGTCGACATCGTCATCGCCTGCCCCGGCAGGCTCGAAGACCATGTGCAGGCCGGTCATGCCGACCTGTCCGCGGTCGAGATCACCGTGCTCGACGAGGCCGATCACATGGCCGACCTCGGATTTCTGCCTCCGGTAAAGCGCCTGATGGACAAGACGCCCCGCAATGGACAGCGAATGTTGTTCTCCGCCACGCTTGATCGTGGTGTCGATGTTCTCGTCAAGCGGTATCTGACCAATCCGGTCGAGCACAGCGTTGACTCCGAGCAGTCGCCGGTGACCGCGATGGAGCATCACGTTCTGCATGTCGAGAAGGGGTCGCGCATCAACGTGCTGGCCGACCTCGCCGCGTCACCCGGTCGGACAATCGTGTTCGCTCGCACCAAGTACGGCGCGAAGAACCTTGCCCGGCAGCTGAATTCACGCGGCGTGCCGGCGGTCGAGTTGCACGGCAACCTGTCGCAGAACGCCCGTACGCGCAATCTCGCGGCGTTCTCCGATGGTTCGGCGTCGGTGTTGGTGGCGACGGATATCGCCGCGCGCGGCATCCATGTCGACGAGGTGAGCCTGGTCGTGCACGCGGATCCGCCGGTGGAGCACAAAGCGTATTTGCATCGGTCCGGTAGGACCGCGCGCGCCGGCAACGAAGGCACCGTCGTCACGCTGATGCTCGATGACCAGGTGTCCGATGTCCGGCAGCTGACCCGCAAGGCCGGCGTGAAGCCGACGATCACCCGTTTCAGCGGTCCGTCGCACCCGGTGCTGCACGAGATCGCTCCGGGTGAGCGCACCTTCGGTAAGCCGATCGTGCCCGCAGCTCCGAGCCGGCCCGCACCTAGCAAGCCCGAGCAGGGTCGTCGGCCCAAGCCCGAGCAGGGTCGTCGCCGCCGGTCGAACAACAACCGTCGCAGGCAGCCTGCGAACGCGTAGCGCGGATTCCGCCGACTTGTCGGTGGGCTAGTTTATATTCGAACATATGTTCGAGTCACTGTTCTCGGAGGCGGACGACGCCGCAGTTGTCGCCGCCATCGAGGACGGTGCGCGGGCCGAGGCTGTGGCGGGGGCGCGGCGGTTGGCGGCGATCGCGGAGCTCAAGCGTCGGCGGGTCCTCGATGACGACGAACGCGCACGGTGGGCGTGTGATTGGTGGGATTGCGCGGCGGCGGAGGTCGCGGCGGCGATGAACGTGAACTCGCGTCGGGCCTCGGGTCAGATGCGCCAGGCGGTGGCGTTGCGGGACCATCTGCCCGCGGTAGCCGCGATGTTCGCCCGGGGTGAGCTCAGTGCCCGAGTGGTCGGCGCGATCACGTGGCGCACACAGTTCATTACCGAGGAGTCGGTGTGGGCCGTGATCGATCGCGCGATCGCCGACCGGGCGGGTAAGTGGGGTCCGCTGGCCGAGGACAAGTTGGTTGCCGCGGTGGATGCGTTGGTGTTGGAGTTCGATGCGTCTGCGTTGATGGTGGCCAAGACGATGGCGCGCAGCTGTGATTTCGTGGTCGGCGATCTGGAGGATGAGGCGGGCACGACGTCGGTGTGGGGTCGGCTGAATTCGGCGGATGCGGCGGTGTTGACGAAGAAGATCGCGGCGATGGTGGCCACGGTGTGTGCCAATGATCCGCGTTCGGCGGGTGAGCGTCGCGCGGCGGCGTTGGGGGCGTGGGCGCAGGGCAATCATCATCTGCCGTGTGCGTGTGACACCCCGAACTGTCCGGCCCGGGAAGCCCATCCTGCGCCGCGGTCGTCGGTGGTGGTGAACATGTTCACCAATCAAGCCACTATTGACGGACTGAAAGCCGGCACACCCAAGACTCCCGCGTCCTCGGGCACCGCAATACTGTCGGGCACCGAAGTCATGCCCACCCCGCTGCTGGCCGAATTGCTGCGCAACGGCGCCAAACTGCGGCCGTTGTGCACACCGGCCGACGAGCCCGAGACCGGCTATCGGCCGTCGGCGGGGCTGGCGCGGTTCGTGCGGACCCGGGATCTGACGTGCCGCTTTCCCGGCTGCACCACGCCTGCGGAGTCCTGCGATATCGATCATGTGATCCCGTATCCGCTGGGCGCGACACATGCGTCGAACCTGGCGTGCTTATGTCGAAAACATCACCTGCTCAAGACGTTTTGGACCGGAGACTGGGAACTCGAGTTGCGGCCTGATGTAGTCGCAGTTACTTCCCGGACTGGGACACCAACACCGGCGAGCTGCCACCCCCACCCGAACCGCAGACGTTCAGCACCGACCGCGGCTTGATGATGCCCCAACGCCGACGCACCCGAGCCGAAGACCGCGCCGCACGCATCAAAGCCGAACGCGAACACAACAACTCACCACCGACCCCGTTCTAGGTGAGCCAGGCGCCGATGCGGCGTACCGCCTCCTCGATATCACTCGACGGTCCCGCGAAGGACAGTCGCACGTACGAGCTACCCCGCACTGTGTCGAAGTCGACGCCGGGCGCGATCGCGACACCCGTGTCGGCCAACAGCTTCGAGCAGAATGACAGCGAGTCGTTCGTCAGGTGCGATACGTCGGCATACACGTAGAACGCACCGTCGGTCGGGGCGAGCTTGTCGATGCCGATGCCTCGCAGTCCGTCCAACAACAGCGTCCGATTACTCGCATAGTGATGCAGCAATGCATCGGCCTCGGCGATCGACTCCGGCGTGAACGCCGCCACCGCAGCGACCTGTGCCAACGTCGGCGGGCAGATCGTGAAGTTGCCCGTCAGACAGTCGACGGCCCGCTGCAACTCCTGCGGTACCAGCAGCCACCCCAACCGCCAACCTGTCATCGCGTAATACTTCGAAAAGCTGTTCACCACAACGGCTTCGCGTGACGTCGACCACGCGCAACTCGTCTCGGGCGCGCCCTCGTAGACCAGTCCGTGGTACACCTCGTCGCTGATCAGCCGCACACCCGTCGACTCACACCACGACGCGATCGCGGCCAGCTCCTCGGGCGGAATCACCGTCCCCGTCGGGTTCGCCGGACTCGCGACGATCACGCCCTGCACCGGCGGATCGAGTTCCGCCAGCATCTGCACCGTCGGCTGAAACCGCGTCTCCGGGCCGCAGGGGATCTCCACGACCTCACACCCCAGCGCCGACAAGATATTGCGGTAACACGGATAGCCAGGGCTCGCGATCGCCACCCGGTCGCCCACGTCGAAGCACGCGAGGAACGCCAGCAGGAAACCGCCACTCGAACCCGTCGTGACCACCACATCCGCCGGATCGACCGTCAGCCCCCGTCGATCCTGATATGACGCGGCAATCGCTGCCCGCAGTTCCGGAATGCCAAGCGCTACCGTGTAACCGAGCACCGTCTCGTCCAGGGCCGCCTTCGCCGCCGCGCGCACTGCCTGCGGCGCGCCCGAACTCGGTTGCCCCGCGGACAGATTCACCAGATCGCCATGACTGCGCTGACGCTCTGCGGCAGCCAGCCACACGTCCATCACGTAAAACGGAGGGATACCGGCACGCAACGAAACGTTCATCGGGCCGGCAACTGATCGAGATCGTGGAAGAACGGGAGCACGTCGGCGTAGTAATACGGCTTGAGGCCGCCGAAGATACCGCTCCAGTCGGGCTCCCAGGAGACCAGCGCGTCGAGGAGAGTTCCGCAGACACCCTTGTCGAGATCCTTGCGCGCGATGACCACCGGTGGTTTGCAGTTGTCGTACCGGCCGATGACCTTGGTGCTCTGCGCATTGTCGGCCGTGGCGCTCCAGACATCATTGAGCACCATCGTCGCCCGGACCTGGCCGGCGACAACGGCGTCGATCTGCGCCTGCCACGGCGGGACCGGTACGAAATGCATGAACCGATCCCACGTCTTGCCCTGCTGAGTCAACAGAATGGCGGGTGAAAAGTAGCTCGACGTGCACGACGTGTTGATGTATCCGTAGTCTGCGCCCGCCAGGTCGTCGATCCCCGTGGCGGGGTCGTCAGTCCTCACCACGAGCAGGCTGCTCTGCCGGGGATCGCCGGTGAACTTTGATGTCGCGATCGCCAGGCCGCGATAGTGCTCGTCACCATTTCGGAGCAGGTGGTGAAAGTCCGCAGTCGGGATATACGCGAAGTCGGGCTCGTGGTCCGCGAGCGCCTTGTCGATGGCGGCAAGATCGGCCGTTTGGCTCGCCACGATGTCGGCCGCGGTGAGAATGCTCTTCCACGGCTCGTCGCTAATCGGCAGCCCGAGGTTCTGATCCAAGACGAAGCTCAGCGACGTCACAGGGCCAACGTTAGAGCACTTCGGACTCGAGTCGGCGCAAATGCTCCCGAGGTGGCCCGAGCAGTTGCGCGCTGCCGTGTGCCCGTTTGAAGTACAGCTGGATGTCGTGCTCCCACGTGATGGCGATGCCGCCGTGCATCTGCACCGCCTCGCCCACCACCTTGGAGAACGCCTCGCTCGCTGAGAACCGCGCCAGCGCCGCCGATGTCGGCGACGGCTCGGCGACGGCGTCGTTCACCACTGCGCGCGCCGACTGAACCGCGACGTACAGATCGGCCATCCGGTGCTTGAGCGCCTGGAAGCTGCCGATCGGGCGACCGAACTGAACCCTGTCCTTCGTGTACGCAACAGTGAGGTCCAGACACTTCGCGGCCGCGCCGATCTGCTCGGCGGCCAACAGGATCGCCGCCGTATCGGCCAGACCAGGATCGGGGCCGATCTCGGTGTCACCCTGCGCTTCGATGCTGGCCAGCCGACGTGTCGGGTCCATGGTCGCGACGGGATTCGCGGTGAACTCCGTTACTCGCCTGAGCTGGTCGCCGTCGGTGGTGATCACGACGTCCGCGACATCGCCGCTGATGACGAAATTCGTATCGAACGCGACAGTGCCGATCTTCGTACCCGCCGCGAGTTCTTCCAATAGTTCGGAATCGGATTCCGGGGCGGTCAGCAGCGCCAGCTCGGCCAGCGTCGTGCCGAGCAGCGGCGTCGGCACCAGCCCCTTGCCCAGCTCTTCGACCACGACGGCAGCGTCGGCTAGTTCGCCGCCCGCACCGCCGAGTACCTCGGGCACCACCAGAGCGGCGGCACCCACCTGCTCGCACAACAACTTCCACAGCGACTCGTCGAAACCGCGCTCGGACTCCATCGCCTGCCGGACGGCCTCAGGCGACGCATGCTTCTCGACCAGTGCGGCTACCGTGCCCCGCAGCAGTTCCCGTTCTTCGCTCACAATGCCTCCAGAAGCCGTCGCCGATGCAGCGCGGGATCACCCCACGCCGAGCGCAGCGCCTGCACCCGCAACAGCGACAGCGACATGTCGTGCTCTTGCGTGAATCCGATTGCGCCGTGTGTCTGTAATGCCGACCGCGCCGCCAGCAGCGCGGCATCCGAGGCAGCGACCTTGGCGGCACTGACGTCGCGCGCCGTCTCCGGCGACCCGTCGGCCACCGACAACGCGGCCCCGTAGACGAGCGGCCGGGCCAATTCGAGCGCGATGTGCACATCGGCGAGCTTGTGCTTAATCGCCTGATACGTACCGATCACCGTGCCGAACTGGCTGCGCTGCTTGGCGTATTCGACGGACATGTCCAGCAGCGCCTGCCCCGCCCCGACCAACTGAGCCGCGGTCGCCAGCACACCGAACTCGTAGGCGCGTGCCACGTCGGCAGTCTGTCCTTCGCCGGATGCGCTGACGTTGAACAGCTTTCGGCTCGGATCGACCGACTCCACCTGCTCGCCCGCCGTGCCCTCGCTGACCTTGCCGTCGGCCGCCACCAGGATCAGACCGGCGGTATCGGCGTCCACCGCCCGCGGCACCTGAGGCGGCATCGCGACTGTGGCGATCAGCTCACCCGACGCCAGCGCCCCGTTGCGTTCATCGTCAGCGAGGAGCACCGGTGCCACCGCGATGGATTCGGCCACCGGCCCGGGAACGCACCACCGGCCCAGCCGCTCAGCGGCGACCACCAGGTCGACGGGGTGCGCTTCGATGCCGTCGTACTTCTCGGGAACCATCAGAGCCGTCACACCGAGGTCGGCCAGCTGTGCCCACACCTTGCGGCCGGGAGCCGGGTCGCCCGCGGCCCACGCCCGCACCGCGGCAGGCATATCGGCCGCACCGAGCGCGGCGTCGATGCTGGCCGCGAAGTCGCGCTGCTGTTCGTCGATTTCAAAGTTCATCTGTCTACTTCCGCGGCAGGCCCAGTAGGCGCTCGGCGATGATGTTGCGCTGAATCTCGTTGGTGCCCGCGTAGATCGGACCACCCAGCGCGAACAGCAGACCCTCGGTCCATGAATCGGCCAGCTCGGCGTCTGCGCCGCGCATGTCCAGCGCGGTCTGATGGATCGCCACGTCGAGGTCCGACCAGAACACCTTGGTCACCGACGACTCGGCACCCAGCTCGCCGCCCCCACTCACCCGAGTGACGGTGCCGAACGTGTGCAGCCGGTAGGCCTGCGCCTTGATCCACGCGTCGGCGACCCGGTCGGCGTACACCGGGTCGGGATTGTCTTTCCATTGCGCCACAAGGCGTTCAGCCGGTGCGATGAAGCGGGCCGGGCTGCGCAGCGACATCCCGCGCTCGTTGCTCGACGTGCTCATAGCGGCGCGCCAGCCCTCGTGCACCTCGCCGATCACGTCGTTGTCGGGAACGAACACGTCGTCGAGGAAGATCTCGCCGAACCCGGTGTCGCCGCCCAGCTGGGCGATCGGGCGCACCGTGATGCCGTCGGCCTTCAGGTCGAACATGAGGTACGTCAGTCCCTTGTGGCGCTGCGCCTCGGGATCGGAGCGGAACAACCCGAACCCGCGCTCGCCGAACGGCGCGCGCGAACTCCAGATTTTCTGGCCGTTGAGCAGCCAGCCGCCGTCTGTCCTGGTGGCGGTGGACCGCAACGACGCCAGGTCGCTGCCCGACTCAGGCTCGGACCAGGCCTGCGCCCAGATCTCCTCACCGCTGGCCATTTTCGGCAGCACCCGATCGAGCTGCTCGGGGGTACCGTGCGCGAACAACGTCGGCGCGAGCATCGACGTGCCGTTGGCGCTCGCCCGGCCGGGAGCGCCCGCGCGGAAATATTCCTCCTCGTAGACCACCCACTGCAGCAGCGACGCGTCACGGCCGCCGTACTTCTCGGGCCACGTGATCACCGACAGGCCGGCGTCGAAGAGCACCTTGTCCCAGGCCCGGTGTTGTTCGAAACCCTCGGCGGTGTCGTAGGACTTCGTCGGGAACTTGTCGGAGTTCGCCGAGAGGAATTCGCGCACCTCGGACTGAAAATCCAGGGTCGCGTCGTCGAAATTGAGATCCATCACTGCTCCTGTTTCCGCGTCCCGCGGAGGACTGGCTTGACTACCTTGCCGCCCGGATTACGCGGCAGCACATCGAGGAACTCCACGAAACGGGGAGCCTTGAAGTTCGCGAGATGCTCGCGCGTGTAGGCGATCACCGCCTTCTCGTCCAGTTCGACGCCCGGCTTGAGCACCAGGAACGCCTTGCCCACCTCGCCGAGTCGCTCATCGGGTACTCCGATGACAGCCGATTCGGCGACACCGTCGAGCCGCGCCAGTACCTGTTCGATCTCGGCGGGATAGACGTTGAAGCCGCCGCAGATGTACATGTCCTTGAGCCGGTCGGTGATCATCAGGTTGCCGCGATCGTCCAGCCGGCCGACGTCACCGGTGTGCAGCCAGCCCTCGGAATCGATTGCGGCGGAGGTGGCTTCGGGATCGTCGAGATAGCCGAGCATGACGTTGGGTCCGCGCAGCAGCACCTCACCGGAGCCGTCCTCGGACGGGTCGTCGATGCGCAGTTCGAAGTCGGCGATGGGACGTCCGCACGTCGTCGCGACGGTGACCGCGTCGTCGTCGGAGCGGCACATCGTGCCGAAACCGCTCGCTTCGGTGAGGCCGTAGGCGGTCAGCACGATGTCGATGTCGAGTTCGGTCTGCATGCG
>Ga0075364_10001474_pt1 | contig 12805 bp, 12 predicted proteins | sample EndMetdeltDD1764_FD_71517 | JGI IMG/M metagenome (GOLD analysis project Ga0075364, IMG submission 71517) | Populus endosphere microbial communities from Tennessee, USA - Endosphere MetaG P. deltoides DD176-4 | ecosystem: Host-associated > Plants > Roots > Endosphere | place: USA: Tennessee... | reverse complement strand
GCGGATTTCATGATGGCCCGAGCGCTCCGCGCTCACCCCAAGGCCGAATACACGACTGCAACCGATCCGCTTCGCCCGTCAATGATCACGCTGTGTGCTGTTGCAAAGGGAGTCCATACACGAATTGTTAGGCGGAAACCCTGACGCCTATGCCATCTACATCAAAGTAGGATAGCTCATCATAAATTTCACGATCTAAGGCCTGGCCAGTCGGCACCCCACGCGGAACAAGATACTCGAACCTGACCGCGCCCCTCGGTGCTGGCGCCAAGTATGGGCTGGCGTCGTAAGCCAAATACCTCGTTTCTCCAACTTGAAATTCGTCCGTCACCTCGCAAAATCGGGAAAATCGCGCGTGAATCGTAGAGAAGTATTCCTCGATTAGGATGCGAGAGAACGATGGGTCCAGCGGAACGCTCTCATACTCAGGATCTTCTACGCGAGCCGTGATTCTGCTGTAGATGTTGTGCGTGACTGATGCAACGCTGTAGTGAATGGGGAGTTGGCTGGCCGCAGATTGCGCCTTGTGCCTTGCGAATTGCTTAGGGCCGATAGTGCATTGACTGAAACCCTTTGCTTCTACGGTAAATGCCTTGGTTCCATAGCGGTCTATGCAGTAGAAGTCGGGGGACTTGCCCGCCTGCGCAATGGCTTTGGTATGCAAAGCATGCTCGTAACAAAGCGTGTATCGAGCACCGAAATGTGACTTCGCGAAAATGTCGCCAACCGCGCGGCCGGTGAGACGAGACATCTCTCGAAGATCATCTGGATCGTTAATCGGCCAAGTTCGCTCGATGTGATCAGATTTCAGGGAAAACTTAGAGCCAAAGTGAAAGGCTAGGCCTAAGGTGTGAAAGATAGCGGGAACCCAGGCGAAATTTGGACCTAGGCCCGCGAAGGAGGCGTGCTTCAGGAACTTTAGCTCCGAAACTTTTTCAATGAAGCAATGCTTCTTGCCTTTGGAGTCCACAAGATTTACGTCGATATCCATCACTGCCGCCTAACGCTTAGTAGTCCGCGGTTCCGCGGGATAACGCCGAGTATTCATTCGCGTGAAGGCATCGTCAATCAGGTAAATCCGGCTCTCGATCAACGGTTTGGATGGTGCCTCGGAGCCGCGCGGGTGTCGGACCCTCCCGCGCATACAAAGCGGAATGCGGTGCGATGTCTTATCACCCCCGGAATGCGGCGCCATCCGAGGCAAGGGGTGCCAGGTAAGCCGCAGCTGCACGAGCAGGCCCGGCAGCGGATCCGGGTGATGCATGACAGCCTGCGCACCGAGCGCAGCCAGGTCGCGTGGATCCGGTGCTTCATTCTGACCAACAGCAAGCGGGACTCCACGGAGACGGGCGTTTCGAGGTCGAGGCGTTTCTCGCCACACTGGCCACCGGGCGGCAGGAGTTCGCCGGTGCCCGCATCAGGCGCTGTCGGCACTGCTGTTGCGCTAGCGGGAGATGCCCGCATCGCGCTGCCTTGGCTGGAGGACGTGATCCGGGCGAAGCGACCCCACCCGGCATCATGCTGGCGACGACCTTCGTCACCGGCTCTCTGTCGTGCTGTCGAGGGCGAGGAAATCCGGCTGCTTGGTGCGTAGTGCGGCCCCCGGTCCGATCAACAGATCGCCATGCCCGTCAGGCGTCGCGCCCGAAGCGGGTGAGTTTTTCCAGCCACGCCTGCGTCCAGCGCGCGGGTGCGTCCTTGACCCGGCCGATGCGCGTGACCCTCACCGGCCCGACGCCGCAGAACTGCAGGATGGTGCGCTTGATCTGGTTGACCCCGGCGTCCCGGTAGAACAGCCGGAAGTACCAGGGCGGCGTATCCATGGTGGTGATGACGTGCGCCGACTTCCCGGTGAGATACCGGTCCCACCAGGGTGATCCCTGTCGGTACTTGAACGCGAAGCCCGGCAGGAAGACGCGGTCGATGAAGCCCTTCAGCAGCGCCGGCATGCCGCCCCACCAGGTCGGGAACACGACGACGATGTGGTCGGCCGCGGTGATCTCGGCCTGGGCGCGGACCAGATCGGCTTCCAGCGGCTGGATGCTGGCGTATCCCTCGTGCAGGACGGGATCGAAGGCGAGCTCGCGAAGGCTCAGCAGGCTGACCGTGTGGCCCGCGTCCCGCGCCCCGTGTGCGTAAGCCTGCGCCAGGGCCGCACAGAAGCTCTGCCTGGCGGGATGGCCCTGGATGATGAGGATGCGTTTGCCCATGCGCAGTCTCCGTCGTCTTGTCCCGGTCTGAATGGCCCCCTGACGGCACTGCCCGCGATCAGGCGCCCAGTTCGGCGGCAAAACGCGACAGGAAGTCGTCGCCGGCCGCCGATTCGCTCAGCAGATAGTGCCCGGACCAGATGTCCCAGCCGGCGGCCAGCAGAAAGCCGGCGCCCTGGACGCTGGGAAAGATCTGCGAATCGAAGCCGCCGACCGGCGCGCCGACCAGCGTGCATCCGTGTCCGTCCACCAGCCGCAGCACGATCGCCAGCCAGTCCGCAGCGGGAAGATCGCCGAACTCGAGCATCTGGTGGCCGTTGGCGGCCAGATGCAGATCCATGTCCATTCCGTGGTCCCGACGCGGGCAATCGCGGAGCGTCGCCCGGATGATCGCCATGCGCAAGCGACCTGCGCAGCGTGCGACTGAATATCCGCCAGAGTGCCGTGCCGGCACCGGCATCGGGCGATACGGTCGGGAACGGCAGCGCAGCGCGGCGGCGCTTCCGGCACCGTCACACGCCCGGCAGTGCCTGCAGCACGCGTCGATGCGGAACACCGACCGCGAACCAGGCCGCGCAGTCCGCCGGTTCGGGAAGCGGGTTGAGCGCGACGATGAAGTGCAGCGTCGTCGTGCGGGCGACGGGCACGAGCGGCAGCGTGATCGCCAGCCCGTCGGCGCGGTAGGCGACGGGATAGCGGTCCTCGCTGAAACCGCACTCCGGCAGCCGTGCCGACAGCGCGTCGCCGTCCTCCGTGCCGATCACGACGCGCCAGCCCGCTGCATCCCATTCCTGCGCATCCAGCCATTCGCCCGAGGCTGGACCGCCCTGCACCGCCGGCGTGCGCTCCCAGACCAGACCGACCTGCAGATCATGGAGCGCCTGGCCGGGCTGCAGCGCGACCACGACGCCGACGCTTCCGGCCACGGACATTCCGGGCGGAAGCTCTGGCGGCAGCGGGCCGCCGCGCATCGACCAGGTTCCGGGAGCCGGAGACTGGCTGCCCGCATCGATCACGCACGCCAGCACGCCGATGGGCGTGGTCACACGCAGCGAACCGCGCGACAGACACTGGACCTGGAGGTGCATCCGGCTCATGCCCGGAACACCCGATCAGCCTGCACAGGCGTCCACGGTCGCGCCGGAGCGTTCCGTGGGCTGCTGTTCCCTCGCCTGGAGCAGGGTGCGGTCACGCTGCGCCACCTGGCCTGGCAGCGCGCACGCGCAGTTGCCTCGCGTCACCGGTCCGGATCCGTGGCCGATCAGACATCAGGCGCGTCCTGGAACGGGAGGTCGATCCGGTGCTGACGAAGGACGTCCTTGTCGTGCGACAGCAGGTCCTGCAGCCTGCGATGCAGCGCGTCCAGTTCGTCCTGCGCGTCCGGACCACCGGCGCGTGCTTCGGCCGCCTGCGCACACACTGCATGCAGCGTGTCGCCCTGCACGAGGATGCCGGGGAACGTCCGCGCCGGATGCCTGAGTACGGGCATGTTGGCCTGGTCGGAATGGATCCCGACGCTTTCCATACGCATGAGCGGATGCCTCGTCTCGGATGACCACGCCACCTGAGGGTTCGGGTGGGGCGACGTCTCACGACCCACGCTAGCGGATTTCATCCGCCGCCTGTAGAGCAGCCCACGTGTCTCCCGTTGTCGCGCGGCAGGTCGGGACGCAGCCACGCGGCATCTGGTTCCCCGCCGCGAACGACGGACCGCCGCCAGCGGAGTGGTGGCCGACACCTTCGTCCGTCAGCGGGTCCGCGCTACCACGGAGGCGCCGCGTGCGTGCTCAGCCCCCGGTCGTGGGTTGCGCCGCGGCAGCCCGCGCCAGGCCGGTGACCACGCCCAGCGACGCGTCGCCCGCCACCACCTCGATGCCGGGGAACATCGCGCGCACCTCCACCGGCACGTACGGCGAACGCGACATGCCGCCGGTCAGGTAGATGGTGTCCGGGGCGTGCTCGGCGATGTCGGTCTTGGCGGTCTGCATCAGGCTGCGCAGCGCGCGCACGAACGGATCGGCGGCATCGGTCAGGGTCTGCCCGGTCAGCGGCTGCTGCAGCGCCGGTTCGATGTACTCCAGCGGCACCGTGGCATCGACGCCATCGCTGAGGCCGATCTTGGCGCGCTCGACGCTACGGTTCAGGCGCACGGTGTGGCCGGGCTGCTGCAGCGCCTGCAGGCGCGGGCCGTACGGCGGGTCGATGCGGTCGAAGCTGGCCTGGCGGAAGTCGCGCTGGGCGATGACGTCCCAGACCGAGGCCGCGTGCGCGTAGAAATGCACCGGCGTGTTGGTGTGGTACTTGCCGAACAGCGGCATCACCCCGCGCAGGGTCAGCTCGCGGTCGACGTCGGTGCCGCCGACCGGCGTACCCCAGGAGCGGTGCACCGCCGGCAGGCGCGCGTCGCCGCCGAGGTCGGCCAGGGCCATGTCGGTGGTGCCGCCGCCGATGTCGACGATCAGCACGCGGCGCTGCTCGGTGAGCCGGCCATGGTAGCCATACGCGGCCGCGGCCGGTTCCTCGAGGAATTCGACGTGCTCGAAGCCGGCGGCGATCGCGGCATCACGGATGGTCTGCAGCGCCAGCAGTCCGCCCTCCTCGCCACGCGAACTGCGGAACTCGACCGGGCGGCCCATCACCACCGAGCGCACCTCGGTGCCGAACTGCGCCGAGGCGGTCTCGCGGATGTGGCGCAGGATGAAGGAGGTGATGCGCAGCAGGTCGTCGCGCACCGGGCCATCCAGGTTGTAACCCAGCATCGACTTGGGCGAGACCAGCAGGCGGCCGCCGCCCTCGTCCATGAAGGCCTGGATCGCGGCATCGCCGTACAGCGCGTCGCCGACGTCGATGCGTGCGGCCATCGCCTCGCGGGTCTGCTCTGCACCCCATTCGCGGCGCACGGTGGCGTTGGCGGCGCGGCGCAGCTGGATGTCGGTCTGGGCGCGGAAGGTCGGCACCAGCGCCAGCTGCGCGCTGCGCTGCGGCTCGGGCAGGCGCATGGCGGCATCGCGCAGGCCCTGCAGGCGCGCGGCCTGCTGGGCCTGGTCGCGGCGACCGGACTCGACCAGCCGGTCGACCCGTGCGGCCAGCTCCGGGGTCAGCTCGAACTGGGCCAGGTCCGGCAGCTTCGTCGGGAAGAACACCGCGGTGCGGAACTGCAGGTCGTCGCCGAAGCGGACCAGCTGGACCTGGCCGTCGACCACCGCGCCGGCGGCCGAATAGCTGGTTCCAAAGTCGATGCCGATCCGCATGTGCTGCCCGCCTGTCTTCAAGGAGGCGCGGATTCTGCCATCGACGCGTCCGAAGCGCAGCGTGCGCCCGCACGACATGGACAGGCCGCGGTTCAGCCCGGCCGCCACGTGCGCATCCCGGCATCCCGTGGTGGGCGCGCGCAGGATCCAGGGGGCGTCACGGGCCGCCGTTCGAACGGACGCGCGACGGCGCGGCGCGCCACTCCTTCTTCGCCTTGCATCGCGCTGCCGGGCTCATCCTGTCCAGACCGATCGCGACGCAGCCACCGCATCGCGCGGCCCTCGTCCGCCACGCTCCACACGCTGCGCAGAAGACCGCCCCGCCGCACGCAGGCCGCGGCCGGGCGATGTCGTTAAAGTGGCCTCACTGCCCGGACCCCGATCGCAATGTCGCACGCTGCCGCACCGCAACCGCCCTCACCCGAGTCCGCACCGCGCATGGACAGCGCCGATGGGCATGTGTCGCACATGGATGCGGCGCGGCGTCCGCGACATGCCAGCCTGCCGCAGCGGATCGCGGCGCTGCTGATCGATCTGGTCATCGTGATGGTGGCCGGCGCCATCCCGGTGTTGCTGCTGCCGGCATCGCTGTCGGACGATGCAGTGATGCTGGTGGCCGCATTGCCGATGGCGGTGTATCTGCTGTTGCGGGACGGCCTTCCCGATGGCCAGAGTCTGGGCAAGCGCCTGCTGCGGATCCGGGTGGTGGACGCCGACGGCGCAGCGTGCACGGTGTGGCACTCGATCGTACGCAACCTGTTCCTGCTCACGCTGTCCAACCTCATCACGCTGCTGCTGGATTACCTGTTCTGCTGGCAGTCGCGCTACCGGCGCCTCGGCGATCTGGTCGCCAATACCGCGGTGGTGACCGTCGCCCTGTACGACACGGACCACCCACAGGCCGCGCAGGAGTGAGCCGCGGCGGCGGTGGACCCGCCGCGCGGATCCACCCCATGACGTCGGGCGCCTGCACGCCGGGTGCCGGTTCGATGGACGCATCGGAGCCGCGCGGACCGCGGCTGCGGCAGCGCGTCGGTGGGCATCGGCACCGTTCGTCGGTGGTCACCGTCGCGACGCCTGCCGGGCGTATGCTCGGGCCGGATCAAGGAGGACGACGATGAAGGCATGCATTCCCGCTGCACTGGTCTGTCTGGCGTCGCTGCTGTCGGTGGCCGACGCACGGGCCGCTGTCCCGATGTTCAACGCGACCTGCCCCGGCGGTCTGGACGTCCACGCCGATGCCGGCGGCCCGGTCTACGTGAACGGGCGGGAGACAGCGCTGAAGCGCTTCAACGAGGATTACTACGAAGCCCGCGACGGCGCCCGCGCGGTCACGCTGTCGATCAGCCGCGCACCCGACGGCACGGCGAGCGTGTCCTACACCGGTGCCGACGGCACCAGCGGCACCTGCACGCTGGCCGACACCGGCGGTCGGGCGTCGGCGATGGCGTATCGGCCCGATGACCGATCCGATGACCGGCCCGATGGCGAGGATGGCAGTGACGTCACCTGCGCGTCCACGGACAGGCGCCAGACCGAATGCGGGATGGATACCCGGGGTGAGGTGCGCCTGGTGCGGCAGCTGAGCCACACGCCCTGCGAGCAGGGAGTGAACTGGGGCCTGGGCCGTCACTCGGTCTGGGTGAAGGACGGCTGCCGTGCGACCTTCCGCCACGTCTCGGTGGACGACGAGCGGCATCACGACCATCACGACGCGGTGGGCGCGGGTGCGGCCGGTGTGCTGCTCGGCGCTTGCAACGTCCGCGCCGGCGACCAGAGGGCGCTGGTCACCCGCGTGCCGGTCAATGACGAGGTGACCGAGCTGATCGTCGACTACGCCGACGGATGCTACCTGTGCATGGTCCGCAACGACGGACTGGTTCAATCGCTGACGCGGCTGCGCAAGCGCTGACGCGCGCGCCCGCCGCCCCTGTTGCAGGGCTGGCGGGCGCTCGGACATGCGGCGTCCGCGTGTGGACGGGGCGCCAGGCGCGTCGGTTGCATGCGCCGACGCGGTGCGGGGTCGCAGCCTCAGCGTGTCGGAGTCGGAGTCGGAGTCGGAGTCGGAGTCGGCTCCGGCGGCGGCGGCGGCGTGGTGCTCTCGTGCGGCGCACGGCTGGCGCGCTCGGCCGCATCGCGCAGGCAGGTGTCGCGCGCATCGCCGGTCATCTCGGCGCAGAGGGGATCGCTCGGCGGCGGTGCGGCGGGCGGCAGCGGCGACTGGGCACCGGCGGGATCGGGCTCGGCCGCGCCTTCAGGCGTGGTCGCGACGCGCTCGCCAGCAGGGGTGTTGCTGCCGGCCGCGGCGGCATCGTCGGACTGGCGGCGATCGCCGCAGGCACCGAGCAGCAGCACGATCGCGATGGCGGGAAGGAAGCGATGCATGGTCGATCTCCTGTACGGATGTGGCCCCAGCCTGCAATCCGCACCGGGTCGCCTGCGTGAAGCGTGGCGCCTTTGCTGCAGTTCCTCGCCATGTCGCGTCGAGCAGCCGGCATCGGATTCTCGACCCTGCTGTCACGCCGGGGCCGGGCATGATGCACGTCGCGCAGGACGTCAGGTCGATCGACTTCATCGCAGGCCGATGCCCGCGACGCGTCCGCCTCCATCGCTTCGGCCACCAGCTGCGCTGGTGCTGGTGCCGTCTGGCCCGACGCCGACGACACGGGCGACGGTCCTGACGCCTGCGCGCCGCGGCGCGACCGGATGGGGTCGCGCGATCCGTCCCGCCCTGGAGTCACCGATGAGCATCACCGACCGCACCACCCTGATCCGCAAGCTCGGCACCGCCTGCCATGTCGAGGTCCAGGCGTTGAACCTGCTGCGGGGACTGGCGGCGGATCGGCTGCTCTCCAGCGAGATCCGCGACCGCGCCGAACTGCACGCAACCGAAACCCAGGCGCAGCTCCGCTGCCTGTCCAGCTGCCTGACCACGTTCGGCGGGCCGGCGACGCCCTGGGCCGATGTGGCCAGCCGCATGATCGCCCCGACCGTGTCGCCCGCCGCCTGGCAGGCGCTCGAGCAGCGCGAGATCCGGATGTACCAACAGCTGATCGCCTGCGACACGCTCGCCGACGACCAGCGCTTCCTGAACGACTGTCTGTCCGCGCTGGACGTGCAGCGCTCGGTGCTGCGCTGGCTGGACGGCATCTGCGTGCGCCCGGCCCGGATCGCCGCGCCGCGCACCGTCGTCGCGTCGGCTGATACCGCCGGTGCGAATGCGCTGGCCTGAGCTGCCGCCGGTGCGGGAGGCGCGCGCGCCCGGATGATGCGCGGCATCGATCGATCCGCGTCGGACACCACGACACCTTGACTCGAGAGGCAGGTGCGCCGCTTTCACGTTCGGCCCGCGCCTTGGCCGATCGACGTTCCGCAGTGGAACGCGATGGCGGGCATGTCCAGGCGCGGGCAGGTGAAAGCGCCGGATGCGACGGACCCCGCGCGCAGGCCGCCATACCATCCATCGTCGTGCGGCCGTCGCACGGTCGTCGCGAACGCTGGACGGACCAGCGTCTGGATCACTCGAAGCACGTCGCTGCCACAGCGCATCGCGCGGTGCGGGCATCACGCGCAGCTGGACACGCGGCTCACCGGACCATCAACGACAGGACCGGATGCCCACCCGGCGGATTGGACATCGCGCTGCCTGCGGCCCGGCGTCGCGTGCGTGTTGGTGGTGGCGGTGCGGCCGCGCGACGTGCTTCTGCTAAGGGACCGCCGCCCCACGCAGCGCCTGCAGCGGCACCCGCGTCACCGCGATGTCTTCCTTGTTCACCGCGTATGCGACGTACAGGTGCTCGTTCCAGACCAGGCTCTTCGGGTAGTGGTAGCCGGGACGCTTGTAGCGGCCTTCATGCCGCAGCGCAGGCAGGTCGCTGCGGCCGCGCAGCAGGAACGCGCGGTCGAACGCACGGCCGTCGGCCGACAACGTCACGGCCAATGGAATGCGCACGCGGTCGGCGTTCGGCGCGTTGACCAGGAAGGCGCTGCCGTCGGGCAGGTTGCCGGCGCTCTGCTTGGCGCGCGAGTCGGGCATCGCGGTCAGCGTCGGCGTGGTCCACCCCAGGCCGCCGTCGCAGCTTTCGCTGGCCAGCTGGCGCCAGCTGTCGGCCTGGTCGCGGAACACCATCACCGCGCAGTCGCGGCCAGCGTTGCGGCGCAGGAACACGCTGGGTTCCAGCTCGCGGCTGACCCGTGGTTCGTCGTGCGGATGGTTGACCATCGCGCCGCGTCGCCAGCCACGGATGCCGAGCGGATCGTCGGTGACGTGCGGTGCCACATGCATGCCGGGCCGCAGATGGAAGGCGGTGACGATGCGGCCGTCGGCCAGCCGGTGCGGATCCTGCTCGATCACGCCCTCGACCGGCGTTCCATCCGCGCCCAGCACGCGCTGCGGCGGCGACCAGTTGCGGCCGTCGCGGCTGAGCATGTATTCGGTCCAGCCACCGTCCTTGCTCTGGAAGCCGGTCGGCCAGACGTTGATGTAGGCCACCAGCGTCTCGCCGTCGGTCCACCAGCCGCCGTTGGAGTGCATCACGGCGTCGCGGCCTGCCGCCCGCAGTACCTGCGGCGCGCTCCACTGACGGCCATCGTCGCTATGGCTCATCGCCACCCAGGTGTCGGCCGAATCCTCGTCCTGCCGCGAGCTCTGCCACTGCGCGTACAGCCGGCCCTTGAACGCGACCAGCACCGCACCGTTGTTGAAGCGGTCCTGGTCCGGCGTTGGCGCGAACACCGTGATCGTCTCCGTGCCCGGCGCAGGCTGCAGGCCGAGGTCGGACGCGGCCGGGTCGAACAGGCCTGGTGCGACCGTGTACAGCGGTGTCGCCGTCGCTGCGGGATCGACGCGCGCTGCATCGGCTGCAGTCGTCAGAACGATCGGCGACGCTCCGTTGCCGGTCGCCGCCACGGGCGCGCTGCCGCAGGCGCAAGCCAACAGGGCGGTCAGCATGGACACGCGACGATGCATGACGCTGCCCTCAGCGGACGGTGAAGTCATCGAAGTCGGCATGGCCGACCCGGGTCGCGGTGAACGCCGGCGTGCCCGACGGCGCCTGCGCGAACACGCCGACCTGCGAGCCGACCCAGCGCCCGGGCGTGACCACGACCTCCTCACCCAGCGGCTGGAAGCTGCGGCCATCCAGGCTGTAGCTGAAGCGCGCGACCACATGCACCGCACGCGTCATCGACGGCCAGTAGCGGGTCGGGTCGGCCGGCGGATCGATCGTCACGGTGCGCGGTTCGACCTGCACCTGCAGCCACACCGGCACATCGCCGACCGCGACATCGGCCGCGACGACACGCTCGTCCGCGTGTGCCGCCGCATCGACCCGGGCGACCTGGATCAGGCGCACGCCGTCGGCGCCGCGCTCCAGTCCGATCCAGCCATACGAGGCGCCGAACAGAGTGAGCCCCGCGCGCTCGCCGACCGCGACCGGCGCAAAGCGCAGCTGCGTGGTCGCGGTGAAGGCCATGCCCGGCAGCTTCTGGGTCAGCACGTTGCCGGCTTCCCACAGATTCACCGGGGTGGACGCCGCATTCAGGCGCAATACGCCGCGCGCGCTGCGGTCGATCCAGGCATCGGACGGATTGGCGTTCCACTGCCAACCCAGGTGCGGGCCGCTGTCGAAGCCATCGTCGACCACCGGAATCGCGACCGGCTGCTGCGGCAGCGCCGGCTTGCGATGGCGGAGCACCGGCTGGCCGTAATGCTGGCCCGGCTGGCGCTGGCCGATCACCGGCCAGCCGTCGCGGCCCCACTGCATCGGCTGCAGGTGCACGCGGCGACCGTAGGAATCCGCATCGGAGAAGTGCACGAACCAGTGTTCGCCGCGCGGCGTGTCGATCCACGCGCCCTGGTGCGGGCCGTTGACCGGCGAGCTGCCCTGGTCCATCACGTTGCGGTGCTCGTACGGGCCAAGGATGTTCCGCGAGCGGAACACGCCCTGCCAGCCGCCCTTGACCCCGCCGGCCGGCGCGAAGATGTAGTACCAGCCGTCGCGCTTGTGCACTTTCGCGCCTTCGATCACCACCCACTGCTTGGGGCCGTCGGAGGTCTGCACCGGAGGCAGCGTGTCGCCGTTGATGACCACGTGTTCCTCGCCGACGGTCTTCGTGCCGTCGGCGTTGAGGCGCTTGAGCAGCACCTCGTTGATCCGTCCCGAGCGCGACTTGGCGTACGAGTACGCCAGCCAGCCCTGGCCGTCGTCGTCCCAGAACGGGGCCGGGTCGATCACGCCGCGGGAATCCTCGACCAGCACCGGCGCCGACCACGGGCCGGCGGCATCGCGCGCGGTGACCACGTAGATGCCGAAATCCGGATCCGGGTAGTAGATGCGGAACAGGCCGTCGTGATGGCGGATCGCCGGTGCCCAGACGCCGCCGCCGCGGCGCGGGGTGGCGTGGTGGCCATCCTGCGGCAGCCGCGCCAGCGCGTGGCCGATCAGGCTCCAGTTCACCAGGTCCTTCGAGTGCAGCACCGGCAGGCCGGGCACGTTCGCGAAGCTGGAGGCGATCATGTAGTAGTCGTCGCCGACGCGGATCGCATCGGGATCGGAATAGTCGCCGGCCAGGATCGGATTGCGGTAGGTGCCGTCGCCCTGGTCGGGCGTCCACACGCCGGCGGGCATCGGCAGCACCGCGCTGCCGGCCTCCGCTGCGGGCGCGTTGGCGGCGAGCGCCGCGGTGGTCGGAACGGCGGCCGCAAGGGCCAGGCTCAGCAGGGTGGTGCGCAGGGGCATGGTCGGGCTCCGGTCGGGGCCGCTGCGGCGCGACCGCCGGCCGCCACCGAAGCGACCGCGGCCGGGCGGCGGACGCCCGGCCGGAAGGGATCACGGTGGCGATCCCCGATGGTCTGCTCCGAACCTGTCCAGTCTGCTGCCGCGCGTGCCGGCTGGCGTGCGTGCTGCCCGGAATGCCGGCGTATCAGCCATACGCCGTGCTTCCCGCGCGCCGCCACGCGCCATCTGCCGGCGTGCGCGGCAGGCCTGGAACGGGTTCTCAGTAATCGAGCGCGCGGTAGGTGAAGTTGCGGAAGTGGACCTTGCCCTCGCCGGCGGCATAGATCGCCGGCTTCAGCGCAAGGAAGCCACCGGCCACGTTGTGGTGGTAACCGGACACTTCCATCTGCACCGGGTACTTCTCCCAGGTACGGCCATCCTTGCTGGTGTGGATGGTGACGATGTGCTGGTCGTGCTTGACCCGGATCCACAGCGTGCCGCCCTTGCCTGCCGGCAGGCCGTTGCTCGGGCGCTCCAGGCCGTAGCGGTGCATGATCGTGCGCTCGCCGTTGCTGCCGACGCCGACGTACAGGCGGTCGCTGTAGAACAGCAGCGCGCCACCGAT
>Ga0075364_10001473_pt1 | contig 12810 bp, 11 predicted proteins | sample EndMetdeltDD1764_FD_71517 | JGI IMG/M metagenome (GOLD analysis project Ga0075364, IMG submission 71517) | Populus endosphere microbial communities from Tennessee, USA - Endosphere MetaG P. deltoides DD176-4 | ecosystem: Host-associated > Plants > Roots > Endosphere | place: USA: Tennessee... | reverse complement strand
CGAGCATCACGCCACCGAGCTCGACGATGATCGGCAGATCGCCCTTCGCGACGCCGTCGTCGATGATGGCCGCATTGACCGTCGGCAGATACAGCGATGCCAGGGTGCTGATCAACTGGAAAAGCGCCACAGTCGCAAGCAGCCACCGATATGGCCGCGCATACTTTCGCAGCAGCGCCCACAACATGGCAGTTACTGTCGCACACCGGCCGTTGGTGCTGGCCAGCAGTATGACCTGAGAATTGCATAAATAAGCAGGTCAACCGGCCTGTCGGTGGTTGACCTTCTGACCTGCCGCTACAGTGCATGGCGTGACTCCCACGACGCGCGCGGCTCGGACGAGCCGAAACGCCAAAGCGCTGGCCGTGGCGGCCGCGGCGATGATCCCGTTGTTTGCCGCATGCTCGGATTCCGAGCCGACGAACCCGGGGGAGGTGCCCCAGAGTCAGGCTCCCTCCGACAACGCGAGCCACGGCCCGTTCTTCCCCGAGTGCGGAGGAATCAGCGACCAGGAAGTCATTTCGCAGACGCGCGTGCCCGGGCTGGTCAACACCGCGAAGACGTCTGTGGGATGCCAGTGGCTCGCCGGCGGCAGCATCCTGGGCCCGCACTTTTCGTTCACGTGGTTTCGGGGCAGCCCCATCGGGCGTGAACGCAAGACCGAGGAGCTGACGCGCGCCAGCGTCGAGGACATCACCATCGAGGGGAAGAACGGCTTCATCGCCACCGGTGACGACCCCATGCTCGGCACCAACCTGTGCGAGATCGGCATCCAGTTGGACGATGACTTCATCGAATGGTCGATCAGCTACAACCAGAAGCCGTTCCCGGACGCCTGCGAGGTCGCCAAGGAACTCACCCGCCAGTCGATTGTGAACTCCAAATGAGAAGTGGACTTGCCCGTCAACGCCGTCGCGCCGCAGGTGCACTGGTCGCGGCGCTGGCCGTGGTCTCGGTGCTCGCCGGCTGCACCAGTACCGTCGAGGGCACCGCGACCAAATCGGGTTCTGGCGACACCCCCCGCAACAACGACTCCGAGCGGCAGTACCCGAACCTGCAGAAGGAATGCGACGTCCTGACCGAGGACATCCTCGCCGAGACGGTCAACGCGGATCCGCTGGACATCCAGAGCACGTTCGTGGGCGCGGTGTGCCGCTGGCAGGCCGCCAACCCGACGGGATTGGTGGACATCACGCGGTTCTGGTTCGAGCAGGGCAGTCTGGCCAACGAGCGCGAGGTGGCCGACCAACTCGAGTACCAGGTCGAGAACAAGTCGGTGGCCGGCATCGAGTCCATCGTGATGCGTCCCAACGATCCGAACGGTGCCTGCGGGGTTGCGAGCGATGCGGCCGGCGTGGTCGGTTGGTGGGTCAACCCGCAGAGCCCGGGCAGCGATGCCTGCGCGATGGCGCTCAAGCTGATGGAACTGACACTGGCGACCCGCGCCTGAGTTTTCTCAGCGGGGGACGTGGAATGTGACCAGCGTGGCGCCGTTCAGCGCGAGCTGATCCCAGCCTCCGCCGGTGCGCAGGACCGCGATCGACGACGTCGGGAACTTCTCGGAGATGCGTTCGGCCGCAGCACTGTTGCTGCCGTCCGCGGTGGCCAATCCGAGCGACACTGACGACATCGTCGGCTCGTGCCCGATGACCAGTAGGGTTTGCACCTCGTGGTCGAACCGTGACGCGACGCCGTTGATCACTTCGATCACCGTGCCCGGCGTCGCGTCGTAGAGACGGTCGACGAATTCCGTCGGCGCATCGATGCGGGCGCGTTCCAGCGTCTGACGGGTGCGGGTGGCCGTCGAGCACAGCACCGCATCTACGGCAGGCGCGTGTGCTCGCAGCCAGTCACCGGCCAGGGCGGCCTCCCGGATGCCGCGCGGCGCCAGCGGACGTTCGTGGTCGGGCACCCCCGTCGGGTAGTCCGACTTGGCGTGGCGAAGCAGCAACAGCGTGCGGTAGGAGTCGCTCACGGTCTCACCGTAGATGTGCCGCCGTCACGGGGTCTACTAGCTGATGTAGTAGCGGCGGCGGTAAGGTTCGCGACGTGAGTACGCCGAAGTCACGGGCGCGCTGGGTGCGCGGTGCCCTGGTGGGGGCGTGCTCGGCGGTGGTCACGGTCGGTGCGCACGCCGCCGCAGGCGGGGTCGTACCGCAGGGCGGACGGCTCATCGCTTCGATGCTGGTGTGCGCGATCATCGGTGCCGCTTTGGCCGCCGTGCCACTGGAAGGCCGCCGCGGCAGGTTGCTCGGCGTGATCGGTGCGCTCACCGTCGCGCAGTCGCTCGGTCACCTCACGCTGATGGCGTCCGCATCGCATCACCACGGCGACGCCCTGGGCCTCACGCCGACGATGGCTGCCGCACACGTCGCGGCCGCAGTGCTGCTCGGCGTCGCCATCACGTCGGTCGAATACCTTTATGTCGTTTGCGAGTCGGTGCTGTGCTGGCTGCGACTGTTCGCCATGGCCGCGTTGCGGCCGGCTGTGCAACTGTTGCCGCCGGCGACCAATGATGTTGTCGCACAGCCGGTGCTGCTCCGCTCCGGCCTCGGTATGCGCGCGCCACCACGGCACGCTGCGCTGACCGCTTAGCGGTCGATCTCTCACACACCACACCTGCGTCCTCCGACGAGGTGTGGCTGCTTCATCTGTCCTGTCAGCGCTGAACCAAAGCGCGACAACAGATTCCCTCTTCTTGCTTGATTGATTTAAGGAAGTGAATCAGGTGTTCAACACACCTCTCGCCAAACGCCGCGGTGACACCGCCGTGCTGCGACGCATCTGGCGTCTGCATTTCTGGGTTGGCCTTTTTGCCGCACCGGCTTTGGTGCTGCTGGCCTGCTCAGGGCTGGTCATCCTCTACACCGGTCCGCTCAACGATTGGCTCAACCGCGACCTCTACGTCGTCGCCGAAGGACCCGAGACGGTTCCACTCGACAACCAGGTCGACGTCGCCGCGCAGCACGTCGGCACGGACTTCATGGTCGACGCCGTCACACCGCCGACCGGTCCGGGGCGGTCGACGCGGGTCGACTTCCTGCCGCCGGACGGGCTTTCGCTCCCCGCCGGGGAAGCCGATCTCACCCAGGTCTTCGTGGACCCCTACACCGGGCGGTACCTGGGTCAGCGCAGTGAGCTGTCCGGCCTGGTCGGCTGGGCCAACCAGCTGCACCGGCTGTTCGGCAACGACGGGCCTCAGGTCCACCTCCCGTCCATCGGACATGTGATCTCACCATCGGCCTATCCCGAAGCCACGATTCCGGTCGGGGTCGGGAACCTGTGGATGGAGCTGACGGCGGTCTGGATCCTCGTGCTGATGGCCAGCGGGATCTACCTCTGGTGGCCGCGCGCGGTCGAAGCGACGAAGCCGCTGCTGAAGATCCGGTGGAATCGCGGCGGCCGCATCCGGTGGCGCGACCTGCACGCGCTCACCGGCGTGGTGATCGCGGTCGTGCTCATCTGCTACGTGCTGTCAGGGCTGACGTGGTCGCGGTACTGGGGTGAGAACTGGCGGGCCGTTTCCTCGACCATCACCCCTTCGACCGAAGTCGACGCGCCGTCGACGCCGTCGACCATGGGCGATTACGACCGCCTGGGCCGACGCATCGCGTGGGCGGCGACTGACGATCCGGTCTACGCATCGACCACCGACGGTGCGGCGCCCGCCCGACTGTCATTCGGCGACATCGACCGACTTGCCAAGGGCGAGCACATGGTTCCGGGATACGCCATCATCCCGCCTTCGGACGTCACCGAAAACGGGGAAACGCGGTACGGCAGCTACACCGTCGTCAACGCCTGGCCACAAAAGCTTTCGGAGCAACGCACGCTGTACCTCAACCAGTTCACCGGGCGCACGATCACCAATGCCACCGCCGAACATGACGGAGCGCTGTCTCAGGCGACCAGCTTCGGCATCGCGATGCACATGGGCAATCAGTTCGGAGTACTGACCCGGATCTTGGCGACCATCGCGTGCCTCGGCGTGATCATCAGCGCACTGACCGGTCTGCTGATGTGGTGGCACCGCCGCCCTGCCGGTAGTAGCGGTTTACCGGGCCCGGTCGGTGACTCCACGCGTGGGAATACCCCCAGGGGTGCGGTGGTCGCGGTGTCCGTCGCCGCTGTCGTACTGGGACTGGTGTTCCCGGTGTTCGGGGTGTCACTGCTCATCGTTCTCGCGGTGGAGGCCGTCCTGGCCAAGCGGCGCCGAACGCGTGAACCCGACGTGCCCGACGACACTGACGACACCGACGCGGAGGAGGCGAAGGCATATGCCTGACAACAGAATTCGGGCGGCTATCAGTGTTGCTCTCGCAGCGTGGGGACTCGTCGGCTGTTCGGCGTCCTCCGATGAGCACCAGGAGTCGATGGCGTCCACCGTCAGCGTCGAGAACCAGTGGGCGAGCTCGGCCGAGACGGAGATGGCCGCGGTGTTCGGCACATTCGCGAACACGGGAGATCACGACGCCCGCATCGTATCCGGCGAATCGCCACTGGCGGGACGTGTCGAGGTGCACGAGGTCGCGCCGGATGCGTCGGGTGCGATGAAGATGCGTCCGAAGGCCGACGGCCTGGTGGTGCCCGCGGGCGGCACCCGCGAGCTGATACCCGGCGGCGACCATCTGATGCTGATGGACCTCAAACAACCGTTGCAGGCGGGTGCCGACGTGACGTTGACCGTGGTCTTCGAGGACGGTTCGACCCTGCCGGTGACCGCGCAGATCCGCGACTTCGCCGGCGGCAACGAGGAATACACGCCGGGGGGTACGGGGTCCGGTGGAGGGCATCACTGACCATGGGTGAGCATCCGACGCTCAACCGGCGGCGCCTCCTGACCGGAGGCGCCGCCGCGGTGGCGGCAGGCGCCGCCCTCACACAGTGTGGTGCGGCGCAATCCGCCACTCCCGCAGACGGATTCGGCACCGCGGTCGAGCCCTTCTATGGCAGACACCAGAGCGGCGTCGCCACGCCGCCGCAGGCGCACGCGTTGTTCGTCGCGCTCGACGTGGTCCCGCAGGGGGGCCGAAGCGCTTTCGACACCCTCGCCGCCGTCCTGAAACTCTGGACGTCGGACGCGGCGCGGCTCACGCAGGGCGAACCGGCGCTGGCCGACACCGAACCCGAGCTGGCGCTGCGGCCCGCACGGCTCACCGTCACCGTCGGCCTCGGGCCCGGCGTTTTCGACCGCGCGGGTCTGGCGCACCTGCGCCCGGAATCGGTGTCAGAACTGCCTGCCTTCAGCACCGATCGGCTGGAGGCGGGATGGCGCGGAGGAGACCTGCTGTTGCAGATCTGCGCCGACGATCCGATCGTCATCGCGCACGCGGGCCGGGTACTGCTGAAGAACGTCCGCTCGATGACCCGGCAACGCTGGCGGCAGAGTGGTTTCCGCAACGCCCACGGCTCCAACCGCCCCGGCGGCAGCATGCGCAACCTCATGGGACAGGTGGACGGCACGGCGAACCTGCACGACGACCAGGCTTTCGACCGATATGTGTGGGCAGACGGGACGGCTACGCCGTGGTTCGCGGGTGGCACGGTCCTCGTCGTCCGGCGGATCCGCGCGGAGATGGACACCTGGGACGAACTCGATCGTCCCAGTAAGGAACTCACCGTCGGACGGCGCCTGGACACCGGCGCACCGTTGACCGGTCGAAAAGAAACCGACGAGCCCGATCTCGACGCCACAGTCGACGGGATACCGGTCATCCCGCCGAACTCCCACGTCGCGTTGGCCCGGCACCGCACCGATGACGAACAGTTCCTGCGCAGGCCCTACAACTACGACGATCCGCCCCGCGACGGCCGCACCACCGACAGCGGGCTGCTCTTCACGTCCTACCAGCGCGACCCTGCGCGGCAATTCGTCCCGGTCCAGGAACGACTGGCGGCCGCCGACGCCCTGAACCAGTGGATCACCACCATCGGATCGGCCACTTTCGCGATCCTGCCGGGTGTGGCGGCGCCGGGTGGATACCTGGGCCAGCCGCTGCTGGAATCCCGCTGACGGGCGCGCCGCGCCTCACCAGACTTGTCGGCGGCCGGACCTACACTCGCTCTGCCTGGCAAACACGGGAGTAGAAGGGATGGTCCGAGATGCGATTCATACACACCGCCGACTGGCAGCTCGGCATGACCCGCTACTTCCTCAACGGTGAGGCGCAGCCGCGCTATTCGGCCGCGCGCCGCGACGCCGTCGCCGGGCTGAAGGATCTGGCGGCCGACGCCGGGGCCGAGTTCGTGGTCGTGGCGGGTGACGTTTTCGAGCACAACCAACTCGCGCCCAAGGATGTCAGTCAGTCGCTGGAGGCGATGCGCGGCATCGGCGTGCCGGTGTATCTGCTGCCGGGCAATCACGATCCGCTGGATGCCTCGTCGGTCTACACCAGTCCGCTGTTCGTTTCGGAATGCCCGGACAACGTGACGGTCCTCGACCGGCCCGGTGTGCACGAGGTGCGGCCCGGCCTCGAAATCGTCGCGGCGCCGTGGACATCGAAGGCCCCGTGCACCGACCCGGTGGCCTCGGTTCTCGACGATCTTTCCGCCGACGGGACCGCGCGCATCGTCGTCGGCCATGGCGGCGTCGACATCTTCGTCCCCGACAAGGACCGCCCGTCGCTGATTCGGCTGGCGGCACTGGAGGCCGCCATCGCCCGCGGTGCCGTGCACTATGTGGCGTTGGGCGACAAGCACTCTCGCATGCAGGTTGGTTCCACCGGCCGCATCTGGTATTCCGGCTCGCCGGAAGTCACGAACTACGACGACATCGAATCCGATCCGGGCCATGTGCTGGTGGTCGATCTCGACGAGGCCGACCCGGACGCTGCGTCGGTGCGGGTCGAGCCCCACAAGGTGGGGCGGTGGCGGTTCGTCACGCTTCGCCGTTCGGTGGACGACAGCCGTGACATCGCCGACCTGGACCTCAACCTGGACCTGATGCCGGACAAGGACCGCACGGTCGTGCGAGTCGGCCTGACCGGTTCACTGACGGTGACGGACAAGGCCTCCCTTGATGCGTGTCTGGACAAGTACGCGCGGTTGTTCGCCGCACTTACCGTGTGGGACAAGCAGTCCGACATCGCGGTGACACCCGCCGACGGTGAGTTCGACGACCTCGGAATCGGCGGCTTCGCGGCGGCCGCGGTCGATGAATTGGTCAATGCCGCGCGGTCCGACGGCGATGACGCCGACGATGCGCGTTCGGCGCTGGCGTTGCTGCTGCGACTGGCCGACCGGGGTGTGGCGTGAAACTGCACCGCATGGTCCTGACCAACTACCGCGGTATCACCCATCGCGAGATCGATTTCCCCGACCGAGGTGTCGTGGTGGTGAGCGGCGCCAACGAGATCGGCAAGTCGTCGATGATCGAGGCGCTGGACCTGCTCCTGGAATCCAAGGACCGTTCGTCGAAGAAGGACGTCAAGCAGGTCAAGCCGACGCATGCCGACGTCGGTGCTGAGATCACCGCCGAAATCTCCACCGGCCCTTACCGCTTCGTGTACCGCAAGAGGTTCCACAAGCGGTGTGAAACCGAGCTGACGGTGCTGGCGCCGCGGCGTGAGCAGCTCACCGGTGACGAGGCGCACGACCGGGTTCGGGCCATGCTGGCCGAGACCGTCGACACCTGCCTGTGGCAGGCCCAGCGCGTCCTGCAGACCGCGTCCACCGCGACGGTCGATCTGTCCGGCTGTGATGCGCTGTCCCGTGCGCTCGACGTCGCGGCGGGCGAGGCCGCCGCACTGCCGGCGGCCGGCAACGGCACCGAAGCACTGCTGGTCGACCGGATCGAGACCGAGTACCTCGACTACTTCACCCGCACCGGCCGTCCGACCGGACAGTGGGCTTCGGCGACCAACCGGTTGCGTGCCGCCGACGAGGAGGTGGCGCGCTGCGCGGCCGCCATGGCCGAGGTCGACGACGCGGTCCGTCGGCATGCGGAGCTCACCCCGGAGCTGGCACGTCTGGTCGCGGAGCGCACCGCTGCGACGAAGCAGCTGGCGACGGCGCAGGCCGCTGCCGCGACCGTCGCCGCACTCGCCGGCCAGCTCAAACAGGCCGAGCAGGTCGCATCGGCCGCGGACGCCATCCGCACCACCTCGGTTGCCGCGGTCGACGAGCGGCGCAAGACGGCCGAACGGATCGAGCAGCGCGCCGCCGTGATCATCGAGCTCGAAGCGGCCGCCGCGGCGGCGGCAGAGGAGCTGGCCACCGCCGCCGAGGTGCAGCAAGCGGCGGACATGATGGCCGAGCAGGCGCGCACGGCGATGACTGCGGCACAGTCGCGTGCCGACGCGGCCCGCCGGAACATGGACCAGCTGGTTGCCCGCGACGAGGCCGACCGGGTGGCGTCGGTGCTCGCCAAGATCGCAGGGGCGCAACGCGATCTCGATCGCACCGACACCGAGCTGGCCGGGATTGCGCTGACGGCGCAGGGGATGCGGGCCATCGAGGCTGCGCAGTCGGCGGTCGATGTCGCGATGGGCCAGGTGGAGCTGGTGTCGGCGCACGTCGACCTGGTTGCCATCGGCGACGTCGAGGTGCGCGTGGACGGGTCGGCGCGCACGCTGACGGCGGGCGAGACATGGTCGACGACCGTCAGTGCGAACACTGAGTTCGAGGTCCCGGGTGTACTGACCGTGCACGTGGCGCCGGGTACTCCGGCGTCGGAAACGCGAGCCAAACTGGTTGCCGCCCAGGAAGTTCTGGCGGCCGCCCTGGCCACCGGCGGGGCCGCCGACGTGACTGCAGCCCGCACCCTTGACGAGCGGCGTCAACGATTGATGGCGGCCCGGGATCGGCTGTCCACCCGGATCGAGGCCCTGACCGGCGACGTGTCGATCGACCAGCTGCGGACCCGGCTGGCCGAGTTGACCGCCCGCCAGCCCGTCACCGCTGACCTGTTCGGAATCGACCCTGACGCCGCGCGCGCCGAGCTCGAGTCGGCGACGGCCGCGGTCGCCCAGGCCATTGCAGAGGCCGACAAGCATCGCAAGGTCGCCGAAGCGGCGGCAAAACAGTTGGGGGAGAAGGAGACCCGCGCCGCGCTGGTGCGCGACAAGCTGACCACCGAACAGGGCCAGATCACGCTGGCTCGCGACGAACTCGCCCGGCAGCGTGCGGAGACCGCCGACGCAGAGCTGGCCGTCAAGGCGGCGGCGCACGAAGAAGAGGCGCGTCGTGCGAACACCCTCGTCGCCGAGCTTCGCGCCGAGCTCGCGGCCTCGGCACCGGACGCCGTCGCTGCCGCGCTGCGTGACGCCGAGCGTCGAGCCGAAGCGGCGGGTCGCGTCCACGACGAGGTCGTCGAAGCGTTGCGCGAGGTAAAGACTCAGCTGAAGGTCTACGGCACCGAGGGGCGCAAAGGACAGCTGGACGCGGCCGAAACCGAACGCGAACACGCCGAGGCCGAGTTCCTGCGGGTGCAACGTCGCGCCCGCGCCGCCGACCTGCTGCGCTCGGTGATCACCCGTCACCGCGATGCCACCCGCCTGCGCTATGTCGACCCGTTCCGCAGCGAGGTGGAGCGGCTCGGACGACTCGTCTTCGGCAGCAGCTTCGAGGTGGAGATCGACAGTGACCTCAAGATCTGCAGCCGTACGCTGTCGGGCCGCACGGTCCCGTACGAGTCACTGTCCGGCGGCGCGAAGGAGCAGCTGGGCATCGTGGCGCGCCTGGCGGGCGCCGCGTTGGTGGCCAAGGAGGACACCGTCCCGGTGGTGATCGACGACGCGCTGGGCTTCGCCGACGCCGACCGTCTCGTCAAGATGGGTGCGGTGTTCAACGCGGTCGGCGGTGACGGCCAGGTGATCGTGTTGACGTGCAGTCCGCAGCGCTACGCCGCGGTCGACGGTGCCCATCACATCGCGCTGACCACGTAATTCGGCGAGCAGACGCAAATTTCCCCTCCACTTCGGCGTGTCGGGTGATTTTGCGTCTACTCGATCATTCACAAATGCTCCTTGATCCACATTTCGCTACCGGACGCGACTCAACACCTCGCTCATCGATCAGGTTTGAGAGTCATGTTCATCGACGAGGTCTTCGCGTCGGGCGGCGGACTGGCCACTCGACAACAACTGCTTTCGGTTCTGTCGCAAAAGACGCTTGCCGCGCACGTGAATGCGGGCGCGATCACTCGGGTGTGGCATGGCGTCTACTCGCTGAGCGAGCCGGACGTCAAGACCCGGCTGCGGGGGCTCGATCTCATGACCGGCAAGACCATCGTCGCGTGTATGACCACAGCGGCACACTTGTACGGTTTCGATACCGAGGCATCTTCCAGGATTCACATTCTCGACCCGGGCCTCCGTATTCGGCCAACGGCGGATTTGATGGTGCATCAAAGGATTGGGGCGCCACTTCGACGTGTCGGCGGGCGGCTGGCGACAGCGCCGGCATGGACAGCTGTGGAAGTTGCTCGCGGACTGCGCCGCCCCCGGGCGCTGGCAGCACTCGATGCTGCGCTCCATTCCGGATTGTGCTCTCCGGTGGATCTCGCGGCGGTGACCGCGGAGCACAGGGGGCGCCGTGGCATCGTGAATGTTCGAGACCTCCTGCGGCATGCCGATGCTCGCGCCGAATCCCCGTTGGAAAGCGAAGCGCGCCTGGTATTCATCGACGGTGGTTTGCCGCTTCCGGAGTTGCAGTTCAAGATCGTCGACCGCTGCGGTGACTTGTGGCGAGCGGACTTCGCATGGCCGGAGGCGATGGTCGTTGCCGAGTACGAGAGCATGGAATGGCACGCCAGCGCTGAGGCGCTGAGGCATGACCGTAAGAAGACGGCCAGGCTGCAAGAGTGCGGCTACAGCGTCGTGCCGATCGTCGTGGACGATGTCCGGAAAAGGCCCCTAGACCTGGTAGGACGTATCTCGTACCATCTGCGCCGCGGTGCTTCGAGCAGTTGACTTTGTTGCGCGAGCAGACACAAAGGTGCCGCTTTCCTCGGCGTGTCGGGCGATTCTGCGTCTGCTCGCGAACAGGACTCCTAGACTCCGGCGGGTGGACGCCGACTACATCGTTGTGGGAACGGGCTCCGCCGGATCGGTGGTGGCCAATCGTTTGAGTGCGGATCCGTCCGCCGCGGTCGTGGTGCTCGAAGCCGGGCCGAAGGACAAAGACAAATTCATTCACATCCCCGCGGGCTTCGCGAACCTGATGCGCACACCCATGGATTGGGACTACCTGACGGAGCCGCAGAAGGAGCTCGACGGACGCGAGATCTATTGGCCACGAGGCAAAATGCTCGGCGGCTCGTCATCGATGAACGCAATGATGTGGGTCCGCGGATTCGCCGCCGACTACGACGAGTGGGGTGCCGCCGCCGGTGAGCAGTGGAGCTATTCCCATCTCGAACCGTATTTGGCCCGCATCGAGAGCGGACCGTTGTCGATCGCCCGTCAGCGAAGCCCCCGTTCGTCGACCGCCGCATGGCTCCAGGCCGTCAAGGAGTGCGGCTATCGCATCGAAGAACCCAATCAAGCTGAGCCACAGGGCTTCTGCGAAACCCGCGTCACGCAGCGCCGCGGCGCCAGGTGGAGTACCGCAGATGCCTACCTCAAGCCCGCGGTCAAACGTCCGAACCTGACACTGCTGACCGAGGCCACCGCGACGAAGGTGCTCTTCGACGGACAACGCGCCGTCGGTGTCGAGTTCGACAAAGACGGACGCAAGCAGGTGGTGCGCGCGAAGCGCGAGGTGGTGTTGTGTGGCGGTGCGATCAACACCCCGCAGCTGCTGATGCTCTCCGGTATCGGTGAGCGCGACCAGCTGAAAGAGCACGGCATCGACGTGGTCGCCGAGTCGCCGGACGTCGGCGCCAATCTTTTCGACCATCTGGTGGTCCCGCTCGGTTTCGACGTGCCGAACGACACCCTGTTCGCGGCAGAGAAACCGCTGGAACTGCTCAACTACTTCATCCGCAGGCGCGGCATGCTCACCTCCAACGTCGGCGAGGCATACGGGTTCGTGAAGAGCCGCCCTGATCTCGAATTGCCCGACCTGGAACTGATATTCGCACCCGCACCGTACTTCGAGGAGGGTATCGGCGACCCGTACTCGGGCCATGCGGTCGTCACGGGTCCCATCCTCCTGAAGCCGCACAGCAGTGGCAGCATCACACTGCGGTCCTCGAATCCGAAGGACAAGCCCATCATCGATCCGCGGTACCTGACCGACCCCGCAGGCGCTGACCGGGCGGCGCTGATGTCCGGCCTGCGGATGTGCGCGACCATCGCGAAGTCACCAGCGCTGAACGGGATCATCGGCAAGATCGCCAGACCGCTGAATGCCACCACCCTCGATGACGAAACGTTCGACCGCGCGCTGAACTCGTTGTCGCACACGCTCTATCACCCGGTCGGCACCTGCCGCATGGGTGGTGACGACGCCAGCGTCGTCGACCCGCAGTTGCGGGTGCGTGGCGTCGAGGGGCTGCGGGTCGCGGACGCCTCGGTGATGCCGACGATCATCCGTGGGCACACCCATGCCCCCAGCGTGTTGATCGGCGAGAAGGCCGCGGACCTCATCCGATCCTGAGCCTCAGGCTTCAGGCTCGGGGCGCATGGCCTTGCGGGTCGCGTTCGCCAACACCTCAGGTCCGGTGCGCAGCGCCTTGCGCCATGGTGCGACACCGTCGATTTCGATCTCGATCGTGAAGCTCAGCACGGTCCTGATGAGGACGATCATCCCGAGAACAGCTGCGTCGGTCAGCGACGGCGTCGAGGTCACCGTCTTTACGATGTCCGCTGCGACAAGGAGTTCGAGGCCGAGAAGAATCGCTCCGCCCAGGGATTCCCGCAGCGTCTT
>Ga0075364_10001472_pt1 | contig 12820 bp, 11 predicted proteins | sample EndMetdeltDD1764_FD_71517 | JGI IMG/M metagenome (GOLD analysis project Ga0075364, IMG submission 71517) | Populus endosphere microbial communities from Tennessee, USA - Endosphere MetaG P. deltoides DD176-4 | ecosystem: Host-associated > Plants > Roots > Endosphere | place: USA: Tennessee... | reverse complement strand
CCACTACGCTGACCTCGAATCACCCGAGCCGACAACCGTCAGCCTCGGAAACCCCTAGGAACCAAACCCAGGGCGATTCAGTCGAGATCAACTGCTCCGAGCGTTGAGGCTCCGGAGCACCGCCTCGGCGGTCTGCTCAGCGAGATGGTCGTCGAGCGGGCTGCCGCTCGGCATTAGAGCGCGCGACAGGATCGGCCCGAGGAGTAGGTCGCAGACGAAGTCGATGTCGACGTCGAGCTTCGACACCTCGCCTCTCCTCACTGCTGCGTCCACGACGCGGAAGACGTTCGCTCGCCGAGGGCCGATGAATTCTGAGCCGTAGAGCACTAGCAACTCGGGGTCTGCTCGTGCGGCTTCGAGGAGCCCACCGAGGTTGTTGCGGAGGAGGGGCGACGAGAACATGGCTACCTCGTCCTTCTGCAGAGTCAACAAGTCTTCGCGCAGCGAACCGGTGTTCACAGCAGTTCCGGTTCCAAAGTGGTTCTTGACCACCTCCAGCGCGATGTGGGCGACGTTTGGGAATCGACGGTAGAACGTCGGTCTTGTAGTCCCCACCTCAGTCACCAGACCGTCGACGGTGAGGCCCGAGTACCCCTGGGTAACCATGATCCGCTCGGCTGCCTCAAGTAGAGACTCGGTGAGTCCGCTGACAGGCGGACGCCCCACCGGTGAGTTTTCCATTCCGCTAATGTATCCGCTTGCCCTGGGAGACCGGCCCACATGACATACGGAATGGTCTGTAATGTAAATCGGTATGACGAAACGAGACGTTGCCGCGGCTTCGGTGGCTGAACGCTACGAACCTCTCGACGCCGTCCTTGGCCCATCCGACCAGCGCTACTTCGGGGCGGGATACCGCGACGTTGCGTATGACGTGTCTGGGGTGATGCTCGGAAACACGCTTCGGGGTGCCGGAGCCCTCGGCTACCCTCAGGATTGGTCTGTCGGAACGCGCGGGGGACCGCGCACGCCGCACCTGAGTTCTGTCGACGCCGTCGTCCTTCCCGTCATGCTGCTAGAGAAGTGCATGCCGTCTCGCGAACTTCACGATCTGTTCATCTCTTCCATCGAACTGCGCGCGGGCTCTCGCGCTTGGGAAAAGCTCGAGGAGGTTCCTGTGCATTCGGAGATCTCAAAAGCCGGAAGGCACCTTAGTCTTCGCAGCGTCGCCGGCAACATTCGCGTCCGCATAACGCTCACTCGTCACGACAAGTCTTTTAGTGCGGCGGCAGCCGGTCTAAGCGTGTATGGGCGGCTGTTTCAGTCCACGAGATCTGACTCACTGATACGAACCGATTCGGTCGATGATTTCCTGGCGGGGCGACACCGAATGCACTTCGGTAGACACCGTGCCGCGCGGGGTGTCGAAGCGTTTGCGTGGCCAGGTCCGACTGTCCTGGACTATCTCGTCGTGCTCGGGCAGATGACGCAAGCTCTCGTGTACACCTCGGCGGGTGTTACTCGGAGTACGGCAGGACCGCTGTGGATGCGAACGATGAGAGTGGAACGCTCCACGCCGCCGGGCCCGGAGGACGAGTTCGATTCGGTTGCTCGTGTCGTCCGCGACAGGCTCCTGGTCCGCTCCGGGCAACGAGTGCATGATGTGCAAGTCAGCGCCTCGACCACCACCGGAGTGAACGCGGTGTCCGCGCTTGCTTATGTCGAGGACGAAGCCGGGTGAGTCGCCCGCCACGGGTGACTGATCCCTTGCTGTTGGCGGCCGCGGTACGGCTCGCTGAAGAACCTCTGGCCCTCCTCACGCTCGAGGACGTTGCTCGCGATGCACACGTACCTCTCGACACAGTCCTTGCCTCGTTTGGCTCGACGGTTGAGATAGGGAGATCGATACTCGACCACGAACGCGCCAGCATGCGAACAGCCATGGTGGAGGTTGACCGGCAGCACGTCACCCCTCTGCAAAAGATTGTGTTGGCTTTCGAAGCGGTGGGCCAGAACCTTGAAACGGACATCGTCATCCGGGCGGGAGTTCGGATCGCGGCAGAATCGAAGCGGTTCTTCCCAGAGAGAAGACTCGACCCATTCGAAACCTGGCGTGCCTTCATCTCGAGGCAGCTCGCGCTCTCACGTCAACACGGAGGGTTGCGTAGTGGTGTCGATGTCGAGTCGACCACTTGGCTCATAGTGTCCGCGGGGATGGGGGCGAAAGACCTCATCGCCTTCCAGAACTCGTGGTCAACGGCGGCGACGCAGATGGGCGCGACAGCACGGGCTGCCGTAGCACTCATTAGCGGTGCGAGTAGACCTTTCGGAGGAGCGCCAGGATGAACATTCCACTCGCGGTAGTGACAGGCGGTTCCGGCGGGATTGGTCGTGAGATCGCCGCAAGGTTGGGACAGGACGGCTATGCGGTAGTCGTTCACTATTCGAGCAGGAAATCCGCGGCGGACGACGTTGTTGACGCCATTCACCGTGACGCGGGCTCAGCATGGTCGGTGCAGGCGGACCTCTCCGAACCAAGCGGTGTGGACGCACTTGCGGATGCGGTGTTCAGGCTGCTTGACGCCCAGAGCGAGCTGGCGCTGCATGCGCTCGTCAACAATGCATCGTTGATGCTGGGGCCCGGATTCGGCGCAGTAACGCCGGCGGCCTTCGACAATTACCTCAGCCTGAACGTGCGAGCCCCTCTCCTCCTTACCCAAGCCCTGTCTCCACGGATGCGCCGTGGAGGAAGTGTTGTGAACATCTCGTCCGCGGCCGCACACTTCGCAAGCCCTGGAGACCTCATCTACGCGATGTCTAAGAACGCGATTGAAGCGTTCACTCGACATGCCGCGGTTGATCTGGCAAAGGACGGCGTCCGCATCAACAACGTCGTGCCAGGCTTCACCGACAACGGGCATCCGGCGTTTAAGGATACGGACGTCCGGGCTCATATGGCCTCGTTCGCTGCGATGGGCGACGTATCCGCCCCGGCCCACGTCGCCGATGCCGTCGCATTCCTCGTCTCCGATCACGCCTCGCGGACGACAGGCACGAGCGTAGACGTCAGCGGGGGGAGCACTATCGGCGCACGAACGTCGAATTCCGCATCACTCTCGCTTAGGCAGGTGGCGCAGCGGTACTGAGATGTCGGTTCAGCCCTCGACGGTGGGTAGGAGCTGTCCAAGAGCGAGTTCCCGGTACAGGGCGCTCGTCTCCAGGAGCTCTCCATGACTGCCCGTCGCCCTCACTTCCCCGTCCTCCAAGACGATGATCTGATCCGCTCGCTGCACGGTGGCAAGTCGGTGGGCGATGACCATCACCGTACGGCCCTCCGCTGCGCGGTCGATAGCCTCGTGAGTCAGCGCTTCATTGTTGGCGTCGAGGTTCGAGGAGATCTCGTCAAGAAGGAGTATTTCCGGATCAGCGAGCAGCGTACGCGCTAGAGCCAGACGTTGTCGCTCTCCCCCGCTCAGAAGTACACCAGATTCTCCAACGTCCAGCGCGAGCAGTGCGTTCTCCGTGGGCGCCAGTTGCTGAAGATTGACCGCGTTCAGAGCTCCGATGCATTCCGAGAAGGATGCGTCCGGGGCACCCAATCGGAGGTTGTCAAGAATCGTTCCGGAGAGAATCGGCGCGTCCTGTTCGACGTAGCCGATCTGCCTGCGCAGCGATCCAAGATCGACATCCGCCGAAGGGACACCATCGACCAGGACACTGCCGTGTTCCGGCGAGTAGAACCGTTCGATGAGTGCGAAGATCGTGCTCTTTCCAGCTCCGGAGGGCCCAACTAGGGCCGTTCGAGATCCTCGTGGGACAGCGAAGGAGACGTCTCGAATCACCGGCGTAGTGGCGAGGGGCGCGACTGGGAGCTGGTCCGATGCAGCGGTGTCCCGCGTGGCGTAGCTGAATGTGACTCGTCGGAACTCGACCGCGGGCGACGTGGGATTCTGAGATCGCGCGGGCGCGGTTGCTCTCTCGATGGCGAGGGCTTCGGTGGGCATGGCGAGGACTTCGCGGATACGTTGGACAGCGCCGAGGGCGCTGTTCACCGAGGCGAGAGTGGAGAAGAACTGCCCCAGCGGGGAGATCATCATGAAGAGGTAGAGGAAGAAGGCGACCAATCCCTCGATACTGATCTCTCCTGCGGCGAAACGTATTCCGCCGACGCCGAGGACGACGAGAACTGCCGCCTGTGATGTCAGCCCGGACAGGGGCGTGACGAGAGACTGCACACGGGCGGCGCGCACTCCTTGGGAATATGCGTCGGTCGCGCCGGATTCCAGCGCTTTCGTCTCCCTCGCTGTCGCATCCGCCGCTCGGATCGTGCGCACCGCGCCTAGGTAGCGGTAGAGACCGGCGGCGAGCTTGCCGACGTTCTCCTGGACATCATGGCTTACCGATCTCACGCGACGCGACACCACGGCAGCGGTCACGATGGACGCGGCAGCGATCCCCGCGGCCAAGAGGAAGAGGACCGGGTCGATGAAGACCATTGCGGTGATGGCGAACAAGAAGGTGAGTGCCCCGCCGAGGATTCCGATGAGTCCCTGTCCCATAATCTGGCGAACGACGGTTGTATCCGAACTCACCCGCGACACCAAGTCGCCATAGCGCTGGCCGTCGAGGGTGGGAATGGTCAGCCGCGCGATGTGATTGAGGAGCTGCTTTCGTTGCCGCAGTACCACCCGCTCGCCGGCCAGCTGCAGCACGAAGCCTTGAACGGTCCCGAAGATCGTTGCGAGGAGGATGCAGCCCACCAGAACGAGCGCAGTGCTGACCACGGAGTTTCCGGCGCGCACGTCCGAGATAACGGCAGCAACGAGGACAGGTTGCGCCACGCTTGCACCCGCCACCAGGACGCTTGTCACTATCGCGACCGTGATTGAGGCTCGTTCGGGCCACATCAGCGTGAGGAGGTGACGAAGGTCCCCTGTGTCTCGACTCATCGTTCCCCCTCAGTACGCGCACGAGGTTGGTCGCTCAGCGCGCAGATCCAGGCGAGAAGAGCGGCAGTTTCCCTTCTGCCCTCAGCTGGCGTGCCGGCGAAGGTGTGGTCGCTGTGCATGCGGACATGAAGAAGGGCGTGGCCGCCGCGATCTCGAAGCCTGGCGACGAATTTGCACGGTTCGACGATTGATACCCGGTCATCGTCGAGGGATCCGATGACGAGGATGGGTGGCACGTGGCTACAGTCGGCGGGTAGGGACTCGTACGGGGAGAGCGAGCGAAGCCGCGTGAGGTCGTCAAGCGAACGCAGAGGGTTGCCCCATTCGTCCCAGTCTGACACCGCAAGTGGAAGGTTGGAATCCGACAGTGCGCCAACCGGATCAACGAACGGGTTCGTCAGGACTGCGGTAAAGAAAAGGTCAGGTCGTCGCAGTACTACTGCGGCAGCGATGAGCCCTCCTGCACTGTGCGCTTCAAGGGCTACGCGGCCTGGTTCAATGAGCCCGGCAGCCGCGAGGTAGTGTGTGACGTCCAGCACGTCGCTGATGGTTCGTTCCTTGTGCTCCCGTCTTCCGGATCGCCACCACTCCGGCCCGAGCTCGCCCCCTCCCCGAGGCTGGATGAGGATGACGGTGAACCCCCTATCGAGTAGAGCGAGCGTCGCTGGCGAGTAGACAGGATCCGTCACCACGCCGTATGCACCGTAGAAGCGCAGGACAGCTGGCGCAGGCGTTGCCGCTCCGCTCTCGGAGTGCGCTGGCTGTGCGATGTAGACCGGAACCAAAGTCCCGTCCTGCACGGGCACCTTAATCCGCAGCTCGCTGTGGCGAGAGGCCTCGCTCTGGTCCCGCGCGGCGTCTGTGACCAGACGATCTGAGAACGACACATCGACAGTCCTGGGCAGCGACGTGAGCGATGAACTGGTGACGGCATACGTAGGGTGCGCCCACGTTGCATTCTCTCCGAGGCGTCGCTGCAGCGTGGTGAGCGCAGGCACCGCGAGGCTGTCGGAGCTGAGGACGCGGTCGGGGGATTCCGCCCACCTTTCGACCTGCTCGGTGGAAAGATGCCCGACGGACGAGCGTCCGCCGTGCCGCGTCTGCAACGCAATGCCGTGCTGAAGCGCTTGCATGCGGACCAGCGAATCACCTGCATGGACCTCGAGCAGCCGCCCGTTGAAGGGCTCCCCGTAAACTGTGGCAACCGAGATTCCATCGACGCCGCTTCGGCTCTCCAGGTATCCAACGAGAGTGCGACCGCCCGTTCGAATAACCTCGATGGAGGAGACCGCCCCCTGGCCCTTGGTTCGCACGTTGATGAGTACGTCCCCGGAGACAAGATCGCTGAAGAGAGCCGAGTAGATTTCGGTGTCAGCGCGGGACCGGCTCGTCACGATGAGCATGGTCGCGCATCGGGACTTGCTCAAACCGAGGCGATACCTGGAGTCAACCTCGGCATGGAGAACGTGTTCATCAGCCGGATTGGCAACAGACCGACGCCACAACTGGAAAGGTCGCTGCGCGGAATCTTTCCGAAGAAAGAACAACGTTGAGCCGTCGGGCGACAGGACAAACTGTGACGCCACGTCTCCGGCTACTGAGACGTAGCTGTTGGGTGGTTCGCCACACAACAACTCGTACCCGGGGCGCCCCGAGCGCCTTTCCGAGAAGGCGACGACGGCGCCATCCAGGCTTACATCTGTGGTGCCGCGGCGGTAGCCGGCGATTGACCTTCCCCTATCGTCCTCGTCGATGACGATCTCTGTGGCCGCCGGCTCGCGATCCTGAGCGGCCGGACGCCGCATGACACGGCTCCGACCCGACGGCATCGACTCATTCCAGTAGAACCAGTTCCCAACCTGCAACAGGCTGCCGCCGAGGCTGCCGGTGGCAGGCGTGGCGGACAAAAGGTCGGCCTCCAGCTCTCGGATGAGGGACGTACGCCCAACGGATTCTTCAACGAAGTACGCCTCCTCCGCTTGAAGGTGCGCTCGAAGCGCGGGGGGTGGGTCAACGCGTGACCAGCCGTACTCGTCGTTCAGGGTCTGGTCGAGGATGGTTTGCGTTGTCCAGAAAAGGGGCGCTTCCGGCGGGCTGTTTCTCATGGTCTCGTTCCTGACGGATGGATGGCGCGGTCAACGAGGCAGTCCGCGCCACCCATCTGTCGGTCAGCAGGTGTTGCCTGCGCAGCAGACGATGCTGACAGTGCTGTCGGAGTCGCGCTCGGCACACCCCCACCAGCTCCAGTTGCTTCCCCGAGTCGCGTCATCCGCGTCACCCGCGCGACCCTGAAGTTCCAGAACACTCTTCATTTCATTACACCTCCTTCTGTTATTCGAGACCCTAGAGGAAACCGTCCTCGAGCGCTAGATTGGGCGTGCCGCCGGCCGGACCCGGAACGGGATGACGAACGGAACACCGCTGGTAGGCTCGATAAATTTCAGGCTAGTGTGTAACGAAAGACTCCTGAGAACGATGTAGACGGGTGAAGTGTGGACAGCCGATATCTCGAGAGTTGCCACTTGGGCACTCCGTTCTACAATCCCTTCGCCTCTTACACCTCGACAATCGGCGAGCCAGTTCAGGCCGCCCGGCGACCGGGGTTGTGGACATCGTCTCGCGAGGGCGTGTGGGAAGTATGGACTCCGCTGAGGGCGTCGCTGCGGTTGCAGGGATGGAAGATTCACGTCGGTGCTATCGCCAGCGATGCGGCGTCAACTCTGTCCATCGTGACCTCTTACTGCGTCGAGAACAGGATTCCATTCAAGTTCTTGCGAACACGTGAACTCCTCGCCGAGAGCAACTCCAAGAGCGCGAGCCGTAGCTCCAGCGGCAAGTTCATCACGATCTACCCGCCTAACGACGTGGCATTCGAAACCACTGCGGTAGACCTCGGTCGGGCACTGTCGGGGCGACCGAGCCCGTACATCCTTAGTGACTACCGCCACGGACAGGGGCCGGTGTACTTCCGGTATGGAGCGTTCCTCGGATTGTCGGCGGTAGACGAACGAGACGACCAGGTAGCCAGCCGCGTGGACCCCAATATGCACCTGGTACCGGACTCACGAGTCCCCGCTCCTGTCCGGCCCGAAGGCGTTGCCATCCCGGACGTGGTGAGAGTCGCTATTGAGGCGTACGAAGCCGATGTGCCGGAGTCACCGCTGAACGACTACCGGGACATCCTTTCACTCCAACACTCGAATGGGGGTGGGGTGTATACAGCTGTCCGTGGGCACGACGGCATGAAGGTGGTTCTGAAGGAGGCTCGGCCCTATGCCGGCCTCGACTTTCGAGGGCGCGACGCGACGGAGCGTCTGCGCATCGAGCACGACAATCTCGTTGCCCTTGCCGGTAGCGGTATCGCTCCGCGAGCGCACCGGCGCTTCACGGCCTGGGAGCATGAATTCTTGGAGATGGAGTTCGTCGAGGGCGTCCCCCTCAACTCATGGATCGCGATGAACTACCCGTTCCGCGCGGACGTGTCCGGGGATGAGATAAGTGCGTACACCGAGGTGGCCCTGGAGATTCTGGCCAGCCTTGTCCGCGCGGTCGAGGTCATCCACGCCGAAGGGCGTGTTCTCGGCGACCTGCACCCCGCCAACGTCATAGTCAGCGAGATGCACGCTGTCCGCATCATCGACCACGAGGACGGCCGGCGTCCCGGGGATGACGAACCTCCGTCGTTCAACGCCATCGGTTTCCGCGCTCCAGAGGGCACCTCTCCAGCTGAAGCCGACTGGTTCGCGGCGTCCCGTATCGCCATGATGCTGTTCCAGGTGCAATCGGCGATGGAAATCCTCGCCCCCGACTACTGGCAGCGAATGGTGACCATTGTGTCCCGAGACTTCGGGGGCCGGGCAGCTCGGGCTGTGTCGGAGGTGAACGGACGATTCACTGTCCGCGAGAACGCACTCGTGCAACTGCGCCCCGGGGTACCTGTCTCAACATGGTTGCCGCTCGGTTCCGCAGGAGTGGCAGATCAGGACGAACTCGTCAACGAGGTGACCCGCGGCATCGCCGCAACCGTCGAGGAAGACCTCAGCCGACGACGTTACCCCGGCGATATCGCTCAATCCGCGCCGCTCGGGACACTGAACGTGCGAAGTGGAGCGGCGGGCGTACTGATGGCGTTGCATCGCTCAGGGGGAGCTGTTGATGTCGCAGACCGCGACTGGCTGGCCCTGCGAACGGCGCACTCGCTCGACGTCGACGCTCTCGGCCTTTTCAGCGGGCTTGCGGGGATCGCCTGCGTGCTTCACGAACTAGGCTGCGACGACATCACCGCTCGGGCAGTCCATGCGATCCGCGGCAAGTATCGACGAATGAAGAGGCTGGACCTGCACAGCGGTCTCACTGGGATCGGACTGTCGATGCTGTCCCTCGCCCAGACAGGATCACACGCGTCCACGGAAGACATCGTCGTCGACATCGCTGAGACGCTCGCTTCGCGAGTGGTACAGCTCGACCCCTCGAACACGGGACTCTCGACAGAACCCGGTCTGTTCTTCGGCTGGTCAGGCGTTGCAGTCTTCTTCGCTTCACTCGCTCGGTGGCGCCCAGAGTTCTCCCACTACTCACAGCTCGCCCACCGGTGCCTCGAAAACGACCTGAGCTTCACGAGTACCTACGGTCAGGGCATCGTGGGCCTGCAGGACCAGGCAGTCAACAGATCACTGCCGTACCTGGCTCGCGGAAGCGCAGGCGTTCTCTTCGCGAGCACATACGTACCCTCAGCCACGGATGCGCACACAGAAGCGGGTCTCCTCGCTAGCTGTAACAGCCGGTACTACGCGATGAGCGGACTATATAACGGGACGGCGGGCATACTCGCAGCGCTGGCCTCGGTCCAAGACATCCATGATGTGACAGAGCAGAGGGACCGACTTGTTCGGAACATCTGGGACTACGCACTCCGGTGGAACGACACGCTGCAATTTGCCGGAGAGAGTTACCTTCGCCTCTCGTCCGACCTAAGTACCGGCAGCGCTGGCATTCTCGCAGCGCTGACCAGCATGGCGTCAGGTCAGCCAGCCTGGCTTCCCGTGGTTCAGCGTTGGCACCCCTCATCCTCTTCCCAGCCGACGCCCGGCGCTCTCCTCACCCGCTGAACCGGAGGAATAGACTCATGAATGCCATCTCAGCCACCGCCCTCACCAAGACCTTCTTCACCGAATCTGGAGAAGAGGTTCATGCGCTCGACAGCGTGGATCTGACCATCAGCAGCGGTGAGTTTGTCGCGGTCGTCGGGCCCTCAGGCTCAGGTAAATCGACCTTGCTGTACGCCCTGTGCGGGCTCGAGAGCGTGGATGAGGGAAGTGTCTCGCTTGAGTCTGTTGAGCTCAGCAGCCTGAACCAGAACGAGTTGGCGAAGCTACGCCGTGAACGTGTGGGCTTCCTCGCCCAGCGTTACAACCTCATCCCCTACCTCACGGTACGGGAGAACGTCGAACTCACGACACGACTCGCAGGCCATCGACCGGTCGCGAATGCAGTAGACGAATTGCTCAGTGCTTTGGGCGTTGGCGAGCAGGGTGAGCGGATGCCTAGCGAGCTGTCTGGCGGCCAGCAGCAGCGTGTCGCGCTCGCGCGGGCGCTCCTCACCGAGCCAGCAGTTCTTCTCGCGGATGAGCCCACCGGAGCATTGGACACGAGAACCGGCGACGCGCTTGTCGACCTTCTTCGCGACCGCGCTTCACGCGGTGCAACCGTCCTCATGGCCACCCACAATCTGCAGAACGCGAGCAAGGCAGATCGCGTTCTCGTGATGCGCGATGGTCGTATCACGGCCAGTCTCGACCGCCCCGCCGACCGGGACATCCTCGTCGCGCTCGACTCCATTGCGGACCATTGACATGCCGCTAACGTTCGCGTTCGCCTTCAAGAGCCTGCGGGATCGCGCTTCGGCCTGGACTGGTGCGTTCGTCATGGTCGCCGCGACAAGCACCCTGGTTGCCGTCGTATCTTCCCAGCTGGAGACCGCGATACTCCTTCCCGGCGACGCCGGTGATGTCGTTCGCGGCTACAGCTTGCCGATGGGGTTGCTGGCATTGACAGTTACGGCCGTGGTTCTGCCCACAGTCCTGTCGCGGACAGTTTCAGTGCAGACCCGCGACTACGCCCTTCTTCGCCTTGCGGGCGCCACACCCCGCCAGGTGAGGTCGCTCCTCTCCCTCCAACTTGTCATCCTCACGTTCGTCGCGCTCCCAGTGGGCCTGCTCTTCGGGTATCCCGCCGCCCTGCTCTTCTTCGACTTCAGCTCGGAGCAATCCGCCCTGCTCTGGTACGAAGAACTGACCTACGGAGTCGGCACAATCATCGCGACCACGGTCGTCGTCGTCCTATTCGCGCTCCTGGCCGGCCTCGGCGCCGCCCGCAAGGCGGCGCGAGCTCCGATCTTGGTCGCTGTCGTCGACAACGTTTCCGCGACCCGTGCCCGGCGAGGCTCCTGGATCGCGCGCAGCTGTGCGGCAGGTCTGGGCGTTGTAGTGGCCGTCGGACTGGTCTGGTTCAGTTTCGGACTCTCGGGCGGCACCATCAGCACCACGATCTTGAACGTGCTCGGACTCGGCGCGCTGGCTCTGTTCAGCGTGACGCTGGCAGTGGCTGCCGTGGCATCGCTCATTCTGCCTACTCTGACTCGCGCGTGGACTCGCGTCGTTCCCTCCAGGAGTGCGACGTGGCTGCTCGCCCGACGCGCTGTGCAGGCTCAGCTCGCAGCGACCAGCTCCGGAGTGCTGCCTCTTTTCGTCAGCCTTACCCTCGTTGGCGGCGTGTTCAGCTTGCTCTGGACGGCGGATGCTGCATTCGTGGCCGCAGGTCGCCTGAGCGAAGGACAGTCGGCAACGAACGTCGGCGGTGTGCTGCTTATCCTCTGCGGCGGCTTATTCATCGCCGCAGTTGGGGCAGCGGTCTCGATTTTGGTCGCCAGCCGAGACCGACAGCGAGAGTACACGATGCGCCGCGCCATAGGTGAGCCCGCCAAAGGAACCATCGGGTCCGCTATCGCAGAGTCGTTCATCTTCGTGACGAGTTCCGTGATACTTGCCATGCTCGTCATTGCGTTTGTCGTCACGGTGACTGCGCTCAGCATGTCTCACTACGTCGGACCAATCGCGGCACGGTTCGAACTTGGAATGCCCGCAGTCATTGCGTCCGTGGGTTTCGCCCTCATCGCGCTTGTCGTCATCCCTCCGGCCATCCACGCGCTTCGCGAAACGGACATCGGATCCAGCTTGTCGAGCGACTGACATCGAAAATCCGACGTTCTACCACCTCCCTCACTGCAACATCTTATTTACAGACAGGTCTGTAATGTGTGATGCTGGCGGTAGCGCCAGACGAACTTCATAGATCTGTCGCGGTAACGAAACCTGGAGGGTGAATCGTGAAGAAAACCACAAAGAAGATCGCAGCAATCGGATTTGGTGTCGCCTTCGCGTTCGGCACGTTGGCAGTGCCGACGGCTGCGACGGCGCAGGTGAGCTCGGTCACGACAGCGCGGGTGAGCTCGGCGCCGATGGTAAGCGAAGTCGGCGAGATCCAGCCCTTCGCGACCATCAAGCTGCTGGTGAAGTGCCACATCGTTGACCACGCGGGGGAGGGGGCTAAGACCATCGGTTACGTGGTTGGTTCGGGATCCGGTAACACGCAGACAAAGGCAAGGGCCGCGGCTCGTTCGGACGCCAACGCCTATCTTCACCCGGGCGAGTACCCGCGGCACTGCCAGTACTCGTCGAACTTGACGAAGTGGCGTCTGGGAGTGGACCGCCTTCCGTAAGCGGAAGCCCCTGGAGCACCCTGCGCAGGATGACGTTTCGTCTCCCAAAGCGGGGTGCTCCGCCCATCTGCGGACGAGGGCCGTACGAATCCGCGCCGAGGTCGCGGTTCGAAACAGCTGGGCCCATCGAGACAACGGTTCAGGGGCGCTGGCG
>Ga0075364_10001471_pt1 | contig 12823 bp, 10 predicted proteins | sample EndMetdeltDD1764_FD_71517 | JGI IMG/M metagenome (GOLD analysis project Ga0075364, IMG submission 71517) | Populus endosphere microbial communities from Tennessee, USA - Endosphere MetaG P. deltoides DD176-4 | ecosystem: Host-associated > Plants > Roots > Endosphere | place: USA: Tennessee... | reverse complement strand
AGACATCTCAACATTCATTCTCATTGAAAAAAATTTAGAAAAATACCCTCTCAATCTATTCCAAGCCCTTGCCATTTTTTATGCTACAAAAAAGACGATTAACCTCGATGCCATCGCAAAAAAATATAGCAATTTTTGCCTTCAAGACACTGACTTAGAAATATTCTCAATTCAAATTCAAGTTGCTGTGATAGAAAGCAGTCTCAAAGCGATACAGACTTATATCAGTAAAATGATTATAGGGAAAATAGAGCATAAAGCTGAAAAATTAAATTTACACATATTATGGCGCGATTTTTTAACTGGAAATTCTATCTACGGGGATCAAATGCAACTGCTTGAAAAAATATTAGAAAAAATACCGGAAGCATTTAAAATTAAAGAAAAAACCAGCTTGGATCTTTTTAAACAGCTTTATAGCTATTTAGAAACGCCACCGCTGAAAGAATTTAGAGAGGTTGCAAAAGAAGAACAGAGAAAACGACAATCTGACGAAATGGTAAAAGAAGAAGAAAAAGAAAGCTTTAGAAAGGGTATCCGTAATGGCAGCATCTCTCAAGTATCTAGGCAACGAATGACAGAACTCTTTGGTGAGAAAGCCGAAAGCATGATGGAACAATTACAAAAAAAAGGTATTGGTTTTTTTGATGGCAAGGATAAAAAAGTAGTTGATGTCGTTATAGCTGAGATGAAAGAAACGAAGGAGTTTTATTCCGATGCGTTTCAATCACCTTAACTCTTTCGTCATTGCGATTGCCGCGCTTCGCTCGCAATGACAGCTACGCGCGCGGCAATCCAGTGAAAAGGTAGTAATAAAAGATGAACTTTATAACAACCCGTGTGCTTTCATCCAGTCATTATTATAAACTTTACTGAGATATTTAACACCGCCATCGGGTAAAACCGTGACGATAGTGGTGGGTTTATCCACTTTTTCAGCTACTTTTAAAGCAGCCCACACATTAGCACCCGCAGAACCACCGACTAAAAGCCCCTCTTCTTTGGCTAAACGTCGCGCGACTGAAAAGGCATCTTTATCGACAAAAGGAATAACATCATCCAATACAGAAAAATCCATCGCTTTCGCTAAATGATCTTCCCCTACCCCTTCTACAAAATAACTACAATTACCGGATTCAGGCACTTTTCCGGTTTTAAAATAATCATAATAAATAGAACCTTTGGGATCCGGCATGATCACTTTAATGTTTGGATTTTTTTCTTTAAGAAAGCGTCCCACGCCTGAAATAGTACCGCCGGTACTACCACTGGCAATGAAAATATCGCATTGTCCTTGCACTTGCTGCCAAATTTCAGGACCCGTCGTATGATAATGCGCTTCAGGATTTTTTGGATTATCGTACTGATTAATACTAAAACTATTCGCTGTTTCTTTCGCCAGGCGTTTAGCCACATTGACATAATGATCGGGCGAATCCGGTGCGGCCGAAGTCGGTGTAACGACTATTTCTGCACCGTACGCTTTTAAGGCATTTTGTTTTTCTTGGCTGACTTTATCCGGCATGGTCAAAATAACTTTATAGCCTTTAATCGCTGCTATCATAGCAACCGCTGCGCCCGTATTACCGGATGTATTTTCTACAATAGTTCCGCCTGGTTTTAATAAACCGCGCTGCTCGGCATCATTAATAATATAAGAAACAATGCGATCTTTAATACTACCACTCGGATTCATAAACTCGCATTTAACTAAAATAGTGGCGAGTTTATTCGGCGAAATATTAGCTAGCTTAACCAGCGGTGTATTTCCTATAGATTGTAAAATTGTTTTAAAGCTCATAGAAACTTAGCAATCGCTTTCCCCATATCGGCAGGTGATTTGACGGTATGAACACCCGCTGCTTCTAAGGCTTTAAATTTTTCAGCCGCTGTTCCTTTTCCACCTGAAATGATAGCACCCGCGTGCCCCATCCGTTTTCCAGCCGGTGCCGTAACACCTGCAATATAAGAAACAACCGGTTTTGTTACGTATGATTTAATAAACTCAGCCGCTTCTTCTTCGGCGGTTCCACCAATTTCACCGACCATGACAATCGCTTCTGTTTGCGGATCGTCTTGAAATAAACGTAATACATCGACAAAGTTCATACCAGGAATAGGATCTCCACCAATTCCAACGCAGGTGCTTTGTCCAAGGCCTAAATCAGTGGTCTGTTTTACCGCTTCATACGTTAACGTACCTGAACGCGACACAATACCCACTCGACCCGGTTGATGAATAAACCCAGGCATAATACCAATCTTACAAGCACCAGGCGTAATAATACCAGGACAATTAGGTCCGATTAAACGCGCAGAAGTATTACTTTCTAAATACACTTTAACCGCTAACATATCCAACGCAGGAATACCTTCGGTAATACAGACGATTAATTGAATACCTGCATCGGCGGCTTCAATAATAGAATCTTTACAAAAAGCCGCTGGCACATAAATGACGCTGGCATCTGCACCGGTTTTCGCTACAGCATCCGCGACGGTATTAAATACCGGTAACCCTAAATGTTCTGTGCCGCCTTTACCCGGCGTAACACCGCCCACCATACGTGTTCCGTATTCAATGGCTTGTTCAGAATGAAAAGTACCTTGTTTCCCCGTAAAACCCTGACAGATTACTTTCGTATTTTTATCGACTAATATACTCATTTTTTTTAACCTTTTCGTGAATTATTATACGGTAGCCAATGTCTTGACCGCGGCCACGATTTGTTGCGCGGCATCGGTCAAACTCTTAGCGGCAATAATGTTTAAACCGCTATCCGATAATTTTTTAGCGCCTAATTCAGCATTATTTCCTTCTAAACGCACCACAACTGGTAATTTAATACCCACCTCTTGCACCGCGCCAATAATTCCATCTGCAATCATGTCACAGCGCACAATACCGCCAAAGATATTCACCAGAATACCTTTCACTTTTTCATCCGATAAAATAATTTTAAAGGCTTCTGTCACACGCTCTTGCGTCGCGCCACCGCCTACATCAAGAAAGTTAGCCGGATTACCGCCATGCAGTTTGATTAAGTCCATGGTCGCCATCGCAAGTCCTGCGCCATTCACCATACAACCGATATCACCATCCAGCGCAATGTAGTTTAATTCCCATTGATGCGCACGGTTTTCACGTTCGTCTTCTTGGCTCGCATCACGCATATCGCGTAATTCAGGCTGTCTAAATAAAGCATTATCATCAACAACGACTTTAGCATCTAAACAAATAACACGATCGTTGCTATCAATAATTAAAGGGTTAATTTCAACTAAGCTTAAATCACGCTCAACAAACATTTTGCCTAATTGAATTAAGATATGCGTAAATTCTTTGAGTTGTGCGGCATTGAGTTGCAGTTTAAAACCAATTTCACGTGCTTGGTAAGGTAAAATACCTAATAAAGGATCCATGCTAATTTTCAATATTTTTTCGGGGGTTTCTTCCGCCACCTTTTCGATTTCTACGCCGCCTTCGGTGCTCGCCATGATTACTACACGGCGCGTACTGCGATCTAATACCGCACCTAAATACAGTTCGCGTTTAATATCGCAGGGCTCAGCGATTAAAACCTGATTAACTGGCTGACCATTCGCATCGGTTTGAAACGTGACTAAACGTGATCCTAATAAACGCTTTGTTTCTGCTGCAACGGCTTCTTTGCTGGTGACATATTTAACACCACCCGCTTTACCACGCCCACCGGCATGAACCTGCGCTTTTACCATCCATGCATTACCACCTAGCGATTCCGCCGCCGCTAAGGCTTCTTCAACCGTTGCCGCTACCTTTCCGGGAGGAACGGGCAACCCGTATTCGCTAAATAATTTTTTACCTTGGTATTCGTGTAGGTTCATATATTAGTTATTCTCCGATTCAGACAATGATTGTTTGCGTTTTTTAAAAACAGTGATTAAACGTCTATCAGTAAGCGTGCTGGCTCCTCTAAAAGTTCTTTAATGGTCTTTAGAAAGCCGACTGATTCTTTGCCATCGATGATACGGTGATCATACGACAATGCAATATACATCATGGGACGAATAACAATCTGGCCATTTTCTGCAATAGGCCGCTCTTGAATGGTATTCATGCCCAAAATAGCACTTTGTGGCGGGTTGATAATGGGCATATTCAACAATGATCCAAAGACACCACCATTGGTAATCGTAAACGTACCGCCAGTCATGTCCTCAATCGCGATCTGATTTTCTTTGGCTTTGCGCCCATAATTCGCAATGGTTTTTTCAATTTCAGCAAAACCTAATTTATCTGCATCGCGTATAATCGGAACCACTAAGCCGCGCTCGGTCGATACCGCAATACCGATATCGAAGTAATTGTGATAAACCACATCATTACCATCAATAGAGGCATTGACAGCCGGGTAACGTTTCAGCGCTTCAATCACCGCTTTGGTAAAAAAGGACATAAATCCTAAGCGCGTACCATGCCTTTTTTCAAAAGTTTCTTTATATTTGGCACGAAGTTCCATCACTTTATGCAGATTAACCTCATTAAAGGTCGTTAAAATCGCGGCGGTATGTTGAACCTCAACCAAACGCTTCGCAATAATGGCACGCAAACGTGTCATAGGCACGCGTTTTTCAATGCGATCACCTTGTTGCGTCCCCATACTCGGCATCGTAGCAGGCTGGCTGGTGGGCATGGCCGCTGGTGATTGTGTTTTTCCTAATACATCTTCACGCGTGACACGACCCGACTTTCCACTACCCTGAATACCTTCTAAAGGAACCCCTTGTTCAGCGGCTGTTCGGCGTGCTGCGGGACCTGCGGCTGTATTTTCAGTTTCTGACGGTGCAGATTTTTTAGCAGGCGCTGCTTCTTCTGCCGCTGCTGGAGCAACCGTTTTTTCAGTTTTCATACTAGCATCCTTGTTTATAGTGGCTAAAATTTCACCCGCTTTGACCACAGCCCCTTCTTTTTTTAGAATTTCACCTAATACACCGTCATCAGGAGCAGGCACTTCTAAAACAACTTTATCGGTTTCCAAATCGACAATGTTTTCATCTCGCTTAACCATATCACCGGCTTTTTTATGCCATGTGACGATTGTCGCATCAGCCACCGACTCCGGTAACATGGGAACCTTAATTTCAATACTCATACTGATTCCTCATTTTTCTAAAAAATTAAAGGGATAACGCTTCTTTAATCAGCGCTTGTTGTTCTTGTACATGCACAATGGGTGAGCCTACCGCCGGTGCAGCCGAAGCCGCGCGGCCTACATAATGTAAGCTTTGGTTCTTAGCTAAGCAATCAATAAAATGATGTTGGCTAGAATACCAAGCCCCTTGGTTTTTAGGTTCTTCTTGGCACCAAATAATATCTTTTACTTTTTCATAAGGCTTTAAGGCAGCGATTAATTCTTCTTTGGGGAAAGGGTATAACTGCTCTATTCGAATCAGCGCAATATCCTCTATTTTTTGTGCCTGACATTGTTCAAGCAGATCATAGTAGACTTTTCCACTACATAAAATAACGCGTTTTACTTTTTTAAGCTCACGTTCGTCCGGAATCACGTTTTGAAAACGCCCTTTGGCTAAATCTTCTAAACTCGATACCGCTAATTTATGGCGTAATAAACTTTTAGGCGACATAACGATCAAGGGTTTGCGATACGGCCTACACATTTGTCGTCGTAATAAATGGAAAATTTGCGCCGGTGTGGTTGGTACACACACTTGCATATTATCTTGTGCACACAATTGTAAAAATCGCTCTAACCGTGCCGAGGTATGTTCCGGTCCTGCACCTTCGTAACCATGCGGTAATAATAGAACTAAACCACACAATCTGCCCCATTTTTGTTCGGAGGAGCTTAAAAACTGGTCTATCACCACCTGCGCACCATTCACAAAATCACCGTATTGCGCTTCCCAAATCACTAAGCTATTCGGATTAGAAATAGCGTAACCATATTCAAAACCCATTACCGCCACTTCGGATAGGGTTGAATCAATCACGGTGAATGCTTTTTCATGCTTTGCCAACTGTGACAAAGGCACATAAATTTGATTGGTCTTAAAATCATGCAAAACGGCATGCCGATGGAAGAAGGTACCACGTCCGCAATCTTGCCCCGACAGTCGAACACCATAATCTTCTTGTAATAAGCTCGCATACGCCAAGATCTCCGCGTAACCCCAATTTAAAGCTAATTGGCCTGCGGTCATTTTACGCCGGTCATCGATGATTTTAGCGACTTGCGGTTGTAAGGTTAATCCTTGCGGCAAGGTTTCCAAGGTGGTCGCTAATTCTTTTAAGCGTTGTAATGCAACCCCGGTGTCTTCGGCCTCTCGCCAATCGTGGTAACGATACGGACGCCAATCAATGCGGTAAGGATTTTCATGCTCATCAACTGATAATCGACTGACAACAGGCTCGCCTTTATCTAATTGATTTCTATACGCATCCATCCATTGGGTTAACTCTTCTTTGCTAATGACTTGTTGCTCAATTAATTGCTCGGCATACTGCGTGCGTACCGTGGGTAATTGCTTAATGGTTTGGTAAACCAATGGCTGTGTTGCGGAGGGCTCATCCGCTTCATTATGGCCATGACGACGATAACAAACCAAATCAATCACCACATCTTTTTTAAAGGTTTGTCTGAAATCAAACGCTAATTGCAGCGTAAATAAAACAGATTCAGGATCATCCCCATTCACATGAAAAATAGGTGCATCAATCATTTTAGCCGGATCGGTACAATACCAACTCGAACGCGCATTTTGTGGATCGGTGGTAAAACCAATTTGGTTATTAATCACAATATGTAAGGTACCGCCGGTGCCATAACCCGCTGTTTGCGAAAGCTCTAGGGTTTCCATCACCACCCCTTGACCTGAAAAAGCCGCATCACCATGGATTAATAGCGGTAACACGTGATGTCCCACGTTATCGCTACGACGTTCTTGGCGCGATCGTACAGAACCTTCAACCACCGGATTCACGATTTCTAAATGTGAAGGGTTAAATGCCATCGCAATATGTAATGCACCGTGATCGGTTTTAACATCGGTGGCAAAACCTTTATGATATTTCACATCCCCGGATCGATTTTCCTGCGTCAATTTCCCTTCAAATTCTTCAAATAATTTACTCGGCAATTTCCCAAGCACATTAATCAACACATTCAAGCGACCACGGTGTGCCATACCAATCACAATCTCTTGAACCGCTTGTGTGCTCGCTCTGGCGACTAATTCATCGAGTAAAGGAATTAAGCTATCCCCGCCTTCTAATGAAAAACGTTTTTGCGCAACAAATTTATTACCTAGATATTTTTCTAAGCCTTCTGCACGTATAAGGCCTTTTAAAATAGTTTTTTTCACGTCATTGGAAAAGCTCGCTTGCCCTTCTACCGATTCAATACGCGCTTGTAACCACGTGCGCTGCCCGGCATCGGCAATATGCTGCGTTTCAAAACCAATATAAGAACAGTAAATCTTTTTCAGCGTGTCAATCACGGTTTGCACTGAAACCGTTTGCAAGCCTAATAAACCGTCTAAATGAACGTTTTGTGATAAGTCTGCTGGGGTTAAGGCATGATTTTCAGGACTTAAATCAACCATCTCTCGCTTTGGCGCTAACCTTAACGGATCGAGATTGGATTGATAATGGCCATAGCGCCTATAGGCATCAATCAGGTTATGTACCTTTGATAATAAGGCATCTTCCGGGCTGCCATGCACGGTCAGAGGTGCCGGATGCTTGGCTAATTCGGAAAAATAAGCCCGAATATCAGCATGGGAAACGTCCTTTTGTTTATCGACAACCTGGTTGAAATAGGTCTGCCATTCTCTACTTAATTGATTAGGATCGTGTAAATATTGCTCATAAAGTGCCTCTAAATAAGCACCATTGCCACTAAATAGATAAGAGTCAGTACGCAAGGATTGAAATGCGGATTTTACTTGCTCGGTCATTAGTTGAATTTTACCCCTACTTGCAGTGAAAGGATTTTCTTATTCTTCTGCCCAAAAAGCAACCTTAAGATGTTACTGCCTGCCGACGAACCTGTAAGACGAGTCCTCTTAGACTCGTCAGGGACAATGTTAGGTTTCTTCTTTTAGCAGCATGGTTCTGACATGACCAATCGCTTTAGCCGGATTTAAACCTTTAGGGCAGACCGTCGTGCAATTCATAATAGTACGACAACGGAATAAACTAAATAGATCATTGAGTTCTGCCAGACGCTGTTCTTTCGCTTCATCGCGATTATCGACCAAAAAGCGACAAAGCCATAGTAATGCCGCAGGTCCTAAAAATTTATCAGGGTTCCACCAATAAGAAGGACAGGCACTGGTACAGCAGGCGCATAAAATACATTCATACAGACCATCCAATTGTTCTCGCTCTTCAGGTGACTGTAAGCGCTCTTTAGCGGGTGGTTCTTTATCATTAATTAAATAAGGTTGTGCTTTTTCATATTGGCGATAAAAAGGCTCCATATCCACCACTAAGTCACGAATGACCGGCAATCCCGGTAAAGGCCTTAATACGATAGGTGACTTCAAGCTTGAAAGTTGTGTCACACACGCTAAACCATTTTTTCCATTAATATTCATGCCGTCGGATCCACAGACTCCTTCACGGCAAGAACGACGAAAAGAAAGCGTTTGATCCTGCGCTTTCAATGCTTCTAAGGCATCCAGCAACATCATATCGCTACCTTCGGCTAATGCCAGCGTATAGTCTTGCATATACGGTTTTTTATCTTTATCGGGATCGTAACGGTAAATAGAAAATTGCATAGTGTTGACCTAGTAGGTTCTCTCTTTTAGTTCCATCGGTGCCATCGTTTCAGGTTTCATATTAACGGCTCTATATGCTACCTGGGCATCCTTAGAAAAATACAGTAAATGTTTGAGCCAGTTTTTATCGTCTCGCTTAGGATAATCTTCGCGACTATGTGCACCACGGCTTTCTTGACGCGTTAACGCCGAAACAGCCGAGGCATAAGCCACTTCCATTAAATTATCTAATTCAAGCGCTTCGACGCGTGCCGTATTAAACACTTGGCTACGATCCGTTAGCGCCGCATGTTGTAAACGTTCTCTGAGTTCGGTCAGTTTGGCTAATCCTTCTTGCATGTAATTTTCGGTACGGAATACACCAAAATCGTTCTGCATACTCTTTTGCATCGCTTGGCGAATCTCAACCACACTTTCACCTTTATCGGTATTGTTCCAACGATTCAGTCGAGTTAATCCCGCTTCTAAATCGTCTGGGCTTACCGCGTGTAAAGGCAAATCTTTTTGTAATGACTGTTCTACATGTAACCCAGCGGAACGACCAAATACCACGAGATCGAGTAGCGAGTTACCACCTAATCGGTTCGCACCGTGAACAGAGACACACGCGCACTCACCTGCCGCATACAAACCTTCAACGACTTGATCATGGCCATGTGAGTTTAGCGTTAGCACTTGAGCATGCACATTAGTAGGTAGTCCACCCATCATATAATGGCAAGTCGGTACGACGGGAATCGGTGTGGTAATCGGATCAACATGGGCAAAGGTAATAGCCAGTTCGCGTATACCGGGTAAGCGCTTCTTAATCAGCTCAGCGCCTAAATGATCCAGTTTTAATTTCACATAATCCGTACCGTGTGGATCAAAGCCATTTCCTGCGCGCAATTCTAAGGCCATCGCCCGCGCTACCACATCCCTAGAGGCTAAATCTTTAGCATGCGGTGCATAACGTTCCATGAAACGTTCACCATTTTTATTAATTAAATAGCCGCCTTCACCCCTACAGCCTTCGGTTACTAATACACCGGCACCGGCAATACCCGTCGGATGAAATTGCCACATTTCCATATCCTGCACCGCAAAGCCCGCACGCAACGCCATACCAACCCCATCGCCGGTGTTAATCAAAGCGTTGGTAGTGGATTGGAAAATACGTCCCGCGCCACCAGTGGCTAAGATCGTCGCACGGCTATGAAAGAAAACCACTTCACCGGTTTCAATGCATAAAGCGGTTAAGCCCACTACCTGTCCTTTCGCGGTTTTAACTAAATCAATCGCATACCATTCATTAAAAAAATGGGTTTTTGCTTTTACATTTTGCTGATACAACGTATGTAATAAGGCATGGCCGGTTCTATCCGCGGCAGCACAAGTACGAGCGGCTTGATCACCACCAAAATTCTTAGATTGACCACCAAAAGGACGTTGATAAATCTTTCCTGAATCCATACGTGAAAATGGTAAGCCCATGTGTTCCAGCTCATACACGGCCTCTGGGCCGGTTTTACACATATATTCAATCGAATCTTGATCGCCTAAATAATCGGAACCCTTTACCGTATCGTACATATGCCAACGCCAATCATCCTCGTGGGCGTTACCTAAGGCGCAGGTAATACCACCTTGCGCAGAAACTGTATGCGAACGTGTAGGAAACACCTTAGAAATCAGCGCAACCTTTTGACCCGAATTCGCTAATTGTAAAGCGGCACGCATACCGGCACCGCCGGCACCAACAATCACTGCATCAAAGGTATAAGTGGGTATTGCCATAAATTAATTACCCCAAAAAATAGCTAAACCCCAAATAAAACAGAGTAATAGCCCAATAATTATTAGTATTTGTACACTCAAGCGTAAAGCAAACGGCTTAATATAATCCGTGACAATCGTCCACATCCCCACCCAAGCATGCCAAAGCAGGCTCAGTAAAAAGAGCGTGCTAAACAAACGCATTACGCTATGGCTAAATAATCCATGCCACTGTTCATAACTGAGTGATGAATGCGCCACAAAAAAGACTAACAGGAAAACGATATAAATTAGCATCACTACCGATGTAACGCGCTGTATTAGCCAATCGCGCAACCCATTACCACTTAGACTGGTCACATTGGTTAATTTTTTTACCATAAATAAACTCCCATCAGCGTTGTCACGACAACGGCTAAACACATGACGAGGCCCGCCGTAAAACGTGCCGTCCTTAGGGTTTCACCCAGGCCTGTATCCATGATGAGATGTCGAATACCCGCCAGCATATGATAAAAAAGCGCAAAAAAAATCGCTAAGATCATCAGTTTAGCCAGTGGATGCGTTAAGACATTGTGAGCAAGAAAAAAACCTTCCGGACTTTGCAGCGAAACGGCCATTAACCCTAGAAAGACGGGAATAAATAAAAATAAGATAAAACCTGAAACGCGGTGCAAAATAGAAGCAATCGCGGTTATAGGAAAGCGCAGGGTCAATAAATTGAGATTAACCGGTCGTTTAACCACAGAATCAGCCTTAAATTAAAAAGTTCAAGTCGAAAAATCGAGGCGATTATACGCTCAAACGGCATTTAAATACAAATGGCTTGATCCTTTTATCCTGCAACAAAAAGATAAAAAAATAATAGAATTTTTTTATCTTCACCTAAGAATCAAAAAAGGCTTCTTACTTTTGCAAAAAGCCTTCTCCTAACAACTAAACGTTGAGCATACTATAAGCGTCTTCGTTACCTGCTAAGCAAGCCAGCTTAGCCATCGAAAGTGTATCTTTCTGATTCTGAGCAAAAAACTGTAACGAATGAGACGCTTGTTTAACTTTAGGTGCTGGGTATTTTAAATAAAGCATAGGCTGAATCTGTGCTGCACTTTCTACCGGCTTCTCTAGAGAATCTTTTAGTTGTCCATTTAAATGATTTAAATCTTTTAAGCCTTCTTCAGCGATTTCGTTCTTTCCCTTCAACTGTTCTAATTTTTCCTTGAGTTCCGTTTGCCGTTTATACAAGCCACTTAGCCTTTCATCAAAACCCTTTTGCTCTTCTGGTAAAATTGCCTGTCCTGCAATATTTACTCTTTGCATCTCTAACAATATTTTTTGTATTTCTTCGGAAATATCTTGCCTTTTTTCCTGAATAGCTTGCCTTTCCTCTATCGTCACTAGTTTTTTTTCCGTAATTTCTTCTACTTTATCAGAAATAATTTGCATATTAGCGACAACCTTAACAATAGATTGTAAATCTAACATAACGGATAGCTTTACGTCTTTACTTTCCCATTGTAAATAATAAGCAAATAAATTTAACCACAATTCATTGACCGCATAATTATTATGTATTCCAATAGGATCTTTAGGGTTACCTAACTCACACACTGAAAATAAATCTCTAACTTTTCCAGCCCACGCTTTTCCACGGAAATCATCATATTTTTCTTTATTACGCACAAATTGATCAAAATAATCCCATATTTTTTTAACTTCCAAATCAACCATTTTATCCATTTCACTTTCTTTTTTTCCCAACAATCTATCTGTTATTTTACCAAGGCTTATTCCGGGCTTTTCTTTTGACTCAACGAAACCTCTTTTTGCTACGGTAAGCATCACAAGGGACGAAAATAAACCCAGCATTTCATCCGTTGGAAAATAATCTTTATACAGATTGGATTTCTGTGTAATTTGATTGTCAACTCTAATATCATCCACATCTTTAGCCAGCGCAGTAAATTTTTTCAGCGCACCCTGAGGACTCATAATGGTGACTACGCCTGTTATATCGTCCGCTATCTTTAATCCACGCTTAATACCACTCTCTGTAGCGGATAGATTCTTATTGAGACCCTTTTGGCCACCCGCCGCCTTTTCTCTATTTTGAGAAATAAGACCCCTTAACCTAAAGTTCATCTCAGATGCAAACCGAGTTTCATCACTCGCTAAACCTGTACTCACGAATGTTGCTATCTGTCGAATAGACTGTTTAGGGGTAACTGACATAAAACACCTTTTTATTATTGTTAGAAGCTAATAACAGGCGATTTTATAGAGC
>Ga0075364_10001469_pt1 | contig 12825 bp, 12 predicted proteins | sample EndMetdeltDD1764_FD_71517 | JGI IMG/M metagenome (GOLD analysis project Ga0075364, IMG submission 71517) | Populus endosphere microbial communities from Tennessee, USA - Endosphere MetaG P. deltoides DD176-4 | ecosystem: Host-associated > Plants > Roots > Endosphere | place: USA: Tennessee... | reverse complement strand
GCCGTGCCGGAAAACACCAGGCCGAACTGAGCGGGAAGCTGAACGGTTTGCCTGGCGTTGAGGTTGAAGCGTGTGAATTCCAGCTCGAGTTCCGGTGGCTGGCCGGCGCCCACGCTGGTCTCTACGTTCTTGCGCGCACCGAGTGCGTCCAGGCCGCGCGACACGGCCAGTGTCACATCGGAAGAGTATTTCTCGCTGACCTGGAAGTAGCGAATGTCAGCGGTGGCCGCGCGCACGCGGGTGTTCTGCTGAACAAATGCGTCGCCCACACGTGCGTCATATCGGTCGCGTGAATTCACGGCATATAGGCCCAGACTGCCTGTGAGCAGTTGCCGGTTGTTCATCAGGAACGGGAAACTGACGGCTGCGCCAATGCGGTCGGTGCGCACTGTGCGATCAAACCCCAGGGCACGCACGGCATCGTCCTCGGGTTCTGCCCTGTAGTGGTAGCCATCGATCTTCAGGGCCATGCCATCGTTGCTGATGGGAACCGTCAACTCCGCCTGGTGAAAACGAACGTCGTCAGAGTTCAGCGGCACGCTGCTGGTGAGCTTCAATTGCTCGCCCAAAGGGGTCAGGCTGTTGAAGGAAGCGTTGGCAAGTGGCTGCGTTCCCGTGCCCAGGTCAGCCGCGCTGCCTGTCGCTGCCACGCGTTGATGCGTCGCTTTCAGCACCAGCTCGGTCGCCCCGTCGGCGCGTCTGGGCAGCTCGAGCACGGGATCGATCCTGGTTCCGGGTACGGTGCGCATCAAGTTCAGAACACGCTCCAGGGTGGCCTGGGTGAGGGGCCTTTCAGCGGTCAGGTTCTCTCCAAGGGAGGCGAGCCGCGATCGCGCCCCGCCGAGATCCCCTTCGATGTTTACGGTAGCCACATAGCCTTCGACAACCGTCACGATCACCTTGCCATCGGCGAATGTCTGGTTCTGCACCAGCGCAAATGAAAGGGGATAGCCGCGCTGTCGATAGAGCTTGGTGATCTCGTCGACCTGCTGCACCAGTTCGCCCAGTGAGATGTTCTTATTGGCCAGCGGCGTCAGCAGCGCAGACACTTCGTCAAAAGGAATGGATTTCACGCCGGTCACGTCGAAATAACGAGGTACGAGTCGGAGCGCCATTCTGGCTGCCAGCTCCTGCTGCTGTGGCGTGGGTGCGGCGACGGGCTCGGTCGGAGCAGGGGGATTGTTGGTCGGGGCCGATTCCAGACGAGGCACTGCATCTACCGGGTTGCCCAGCAGGGGCGCTGCGGCATGCAGCGGCACACTCACCGAAACGATGGCACCACCCAGTGCCATGCTGACGAGATGGCGGGTAGGGCGCTGGACAAGCTTTTGTGTCGGGCGCTTGGGCTGACTGGCGGAATGCGAGGAGGGCGTCATCGGGCGTCTTGCTGCGTTGGGCGACAGTCGTCCACGGTAATCGCCAGCCGCCGGGTAGGCGCCCAAGTTTTGAGGACAAATGACGCCAGGAAATGGCGGGAAACTGCGTGTGTGCAACATGGTGCCAGTGATCTGAACCTGCGACAAATTATTTACAAAGAAAAATCAAAACGGCTGCTGGATGAAAATTCCACCCATATGGGTGATGTCGGGCTTTTTAATATCCATCCACTTCTTTTGCGTGTAAGAAATCCGTCAGTATTCAAACTTTCAGGTTCTTTCCGACTTCGTGGTTACAACAAAACCGTTGTTAATTTAAACAGATAAGGGAAAACCCTGATGTCCTACAAGATGTACATCTATGAAACTTCCTTTACAGAAACGAAACATTTAGATCGGCAGTGAAAGATTAAAGATTTATTTTAAGAAATGAAGTCAAGGTTTTAACTTAATCGTAAGTTTGCGACCAATATTTAAGGCCTAGATTCATGTCACCCGGCGAAATCGTTCCATTATCTTTTAACTACGGCCTGGTCGTTCTTTCTTATCTTATTGCCGTGGCTGGCTCGTTCGTCGCACTGGTGTGTGCTGCCCGGATACGCAGCACTGGCGCGGGTGGGGTGCGAGCGGGGTACATCACCCTGGCTGCCATTGCCCTGGGTGGCGTGGGAATCTGGAGCATGCATTTTATTGGCATGCAAGCACAGAATTTTCCGTTCGGCCTCAGGTTCGGGTATATACCGACTACTTTTAGCCTATTGATTGCTATTATTTGTTCAGGTATTGCATTTTGGTTTGTAGGGCGATCTTCATTTTCAACTGTTAACTGTTTAGTTGGCGGCTCGATACTGGGAATAGGTGTCGCCGCAATGCATTACATGGGTGTTTTCGCGATGAAAATGCCCGCCGAGATAAGCTGGAATACGGGTTTGATCGTACTTTCAGTGCTGATCGCCATCGCTGCGGCGAGCGCAGCATTATGGTTGGCATTCAATATCGAATCGCTTAAACAGCGGACCTTCGCAGCCCTGCTGATGGGCGGTGCAGTATGTGGCATGCATTACACCGGCACCGCTGCAGGCGTGGTGATCTGCACCACACCCACGGCGGACAGCGCAGGTGGGCTTGGCGGTATGTCGTTGCCATACATCACATTTTTCTTGTCTGCCGCAGTGCTGCTGGCCATGCGCTGGCAATTGCGGAGGACATCGATCCAGTATCGCGCCGAGTTGGCGGCGCGTATGGATGCCCTGATCAAGCCACTGGATAAAACCACGGTTTGATTGAGGGTAGTAAGGAGCAAGCCATCAATCCCGACGGCGGCTTTGATTAATTCGACGCTTAAAGGAGCTCGACATGAAAGCACAAATGATGAAGTTCTGGAAAGACGAAGACGGCGCCACCGCCATTGAGTATGGATTGATCGCTGGTCTGATAGCCGTGGCCATCATGGTGGCGGTGGAAACGCTGGGTGGTGGTTTGACCGCTGTCTTCGAGAGCATTTCGGAAAAGTTGCCAGCAACAACCTAATTGATCGTTCCGTTTTTGTTTTTAGGTAATTTGTCTTGTCTCTAGGGGAAACATCGTGGTGGTGGTTGTTTGTCTCCTGGATGCTGCTGGGCGCGTATTTCGACCTGCGCGCCCGGCGGATACCCAATGCCCTGGTCGTCACGGCGATCGCGATCCAGTTCTGCCTGCTGCTCTACTCGACCTGGGCAGGCGTTTCGCTGCCTGGCGCCGGCGGGTGGTCAGCGGCGCTGATCGGCCTGCTGGTCGGCTTTTCATCGCTGATCTTTTGGCTCCTGCGCCTGATGGGCGGGGGCGACGTCAAGTTTCTGGCGGCGCTCGGCTTTTGGGTAGGCACCGGGCCCATGGTGCCCATCGTGCTGTTCGGCACATTGGCAGCGCTGGTTCATGCGCTTTGCCAGCTGGCCTACCGCTACCAATTCGGGCAGGTGCTGTTCGACCGACAGGCAGGCCGAGGCTGTCCTTACGCGGGCTATCTGGCACTAAGCGCAGTCAGTCTGGCGCTTATGCAGTTGAGTTCTCGCTCGTGTTTATCGTTTTTTTCGCAATTCTGTACGCCCTTTTGACGTATGGGCTGATGTTCGCCGCACAGCAGTCGTTGAACTTGGCCGCACAGGAAGGCGCGCGGCGCATGTTGCGGGTGCAGGCCAACGACTCGGTCAGTCAGCGTCTGACGCATGCGACGGCGCTGGCGCGTCAGCACACCGAATGGATATCGAATGTGGGCGGCACACCCGTCACCTTCACCCTGTGTATGAAAACACCCGTGGCGGGCGGCTGCCAGAACGACGCACTGCTTGAAAATCAGATCGAGTTCGTCAGTTCATATGCTTATGGGGCGTTCCCGCTGGTGCCGAATCTGCCGTTGGTCAGTGCCCTGATTTTGCCCCAGGACGCCACCATCGGTGCGCGTGCGGTGGTTCAACTGGGCGTCTCGCCCTGACCGCGGAGCCCAGCCATGACACTCGCACGCCAACACAAGAGCCATCAGCGCGGTGCCGCAGCCATCGAGTTTGCGCTGGTGATGACCGTGATGCTGGTCCTTTTGGGCGGCATCGTCGGCTTCGGCGCGCTGTTCTGGATGCAGCAGAAACTCTCTCATGCCGCAGGCGATGCAGCGCGTTCGGCGCTGTATGCCAGCCAGTCGGCGCTGGTCAGTGACGAGGTCGTTCGCCAGGCTGCCTGCCAGAGCGCCACGCAGCTCTGGGGGGCCGCCGTGTCGTGTTCGATCGAACGTCCGTCATGCGGAGCAGGGACGGGGGCGACGGCCCGATGCCTGCAGGTTCGAATTGTTTACAACGTGTCGTCGTGGACACCCGCGGCCTCGTTGCGCAGCTTCGCTGCGGCCATTCCTTTTCTCAGCAGCAGTGATCTCGTCCCCGACCAGCTCGCCGCCTTCGCCAAAGTTCAGATCCGTTAGGAGTCCGTAGTCATGAGTCGGTATACGAAGTTGTTGGCGATCATCCTGGTGGTGCTGGCGGTCATCCTGGGGCTGGTCGCCTATCGGCTGGCGGTCGCGCCCAAGCCGGCACCGGCCACCCCGCAGGTCGTGGAAAACCGCCCGGTGGAGGTCCAGGGACCTAAATTCGACGTGGTCGTTGCATCCTCTGCCGTGGCGGCCGGCACACCCCTGAAAGCAAGCGATCTGACCGTGGCGCAGTGGCCCGTGCGTCTGGAGCAGGGCTACGCCGCACCCGACAAACTCGTTGGTGTGACACTTCGCCGTGACATTCTGGCCGGGCAGCCCGTCACCACCGACGCCGTGATGACAGGTCTTTCCAGGCACCTGGAGCCAGGCCAGCGTGCCGTGGCCATTGCCATTGACGAGGTCGTGGGCGGTGCCAATCAAATGACGCCTGGCGACTATGTCGACGTGTTTTTCCTGCTCGATAAAAAGGACGAAATCTCCGGCACCCAGTCGCGCCTGCTGCAGTCGAAACTGAAAGTGCTCACCTATGGTGATGCATCGATAGACGGGCCTGCGCCCGAGGAATCCAGGACGAACGCGAACGGCCCGCGCACGGCGCGCCAGGCACCACGCACGGCCACCCTGGCCGTGCCCCTGGAACGGGTCAATGAACTGTTCCTGGCTTCACGCACGGGACGCCTTCAGTTGGCACTGCGTTCGCCCGAGGACGACGCCCTGGTCGACCGCAGCCTGTTCGCCGAGCGCCGACCGGTGCTCACCGGAAAGGCCGGGCTGACACCGGCGCAAAAAGCCGAGCTCGAACTGGCTGACAACAAGGCGTATGCCGGTGACAGCCTCGTGCAGTTGTCCGACGTGGTCACCCCGGCTGCACCTGCTCCCGCGCCTCGCACCGTGTCCGCAGGCGGCGGCTCGGGTGGCGGTGCCATCCAGGTATGGCGTGGTGGCAAGCCTGAAGTGGTTCGTTATTAAACACATCCGTGACCAGCGATCAGAGATATAGCGATGAAACTTATGAGTACGAATGGTTTGGTTTACGGTGTGTGCCTGGTGATCGGCGCCACATCCAGCGCGCTTGCACAGCCCGCCCAGACGTCCATCACGGCAGCGCCTGGCTCGGTGTCGGCACCGACCAGTGGCACGGTGGTGCCCCCGGCCGCTTCGTCTGCGCCCCGGTCATTGGCACCGACGAGTTCCTCGACATCGACGCCAGCCACTCGCCCCGCGTCGGCGACCGTGCCCTCGGCCGCCGCCGTGCAGCCCATGGCTTCACCCTTGCCCCGTCCCGCACCCGCTGCCGTCACCATGGCGCAGAGTCGTGCTGCCGGTGCCGCTGCGAACCGCACGACGGCAGCTGCGCCCGCACGCAGTCAGGCGGTGCAGGAACTGGCGTTACCGGTCAACGGGCAGGTTGCACTCACGCTGGCGGGCTCGCCGGTGCGGGTGTCGGTTGCCGATCCCGCCGTGGCTGACGTGCAGGTCCTGCCGCCCACGGGTGGGGCACGAGGTGAAGTGCTGCTGCTGGGCAAGCAGCCGGGCAGCACCCAGGTTCAGGTCTGGTCGCGGGGCAGCAGCACACCGCAGGTGTGGGCGGTGCGCGTCATCAGCCAGGCGCAGAACGTTCTGGACGCACGTGGTGTGGCCACGGGTGTGGCCGCCGATGGTGGCGGCGCGGGCAAAACCGTGTTGAGCGGGCGTGCACCTTCAGCGATCGGTCACGCCGCAGCGGTGGCGGCCGCCGGCGGGCCCGAAGCCGTCGTGGATGCCTCCATGGTCGACGGCCCCGGTGTGGTTCAGGTGGAAGTGAAGGTGGTCGAACTCTCGCGCAGCGCGCTCAAGCAAGTCGGCGTGAACTTCCGTGCGGGTCAGGGCGGACCCTGGAGCGGCGCAACGTCGGTAGGCAACTCGGCTGGCTCCACGGCGATCGGCAGCGGCGTCTCCGCAGCGCTGGGCAGTGGTTTCAACCTGCTTTATGCGACGCGCAATGTGGGCGTCGCCCTGAACCTGCTGCAGGAAAATGGCATGGCACGCATGCTGGCCGAGCCGACGCTGGTGGCGTTGTCCGGGCAGAGCGCGAGTTTTCTGGCCGGTGGTGAAATTCCGGTTCCCGAAGCGGGTGGCCTGGGCACCCAAAGCGTGTCCTACAAGCCATTCGGTATCGGCCTGACCGTCACGCCCACGGTGCTGGCCCGTAATCGCATCGCCTTGCGCGTGGCGCCTGAAGCCAGCGAGCTGGACTACACCAACGGCATTGCGATCACCAACGGCGACACCAGCTCGATCATCCCCGCGCTGCGCACACGCCGGGCAGACACCATGGTCGAACTGGGCGATGGGGAAAGTTTCGTGATCAGCGGGCTGGTGTCACGCGCGACCATCTCTTCGGTTCAGAAAGTGCCCTTGCTTGGCGATCTGCCCATCATCGGCGCATTCTTCCGCAGCCTGCAGTACTCGCAGGAGGATCGTGAACTGGTGATCATGGTGACGCCGCGGCTCGTGCGTCCGATCGCAGCCGGTGTCACGCTGCCATTGCCTGGCGCACGCCAGGACGTGACGGACTCAGGCTTTAACGCATGGGGCAAGTATCTGCTGGGCCCGCTCAGCAATCAGGATATGCCCGGGTTTTCGAGGTGACGATCATGAAGGCTCACTCCAAAGAGTTCGCGGGTCTGCAACACAGCGCCTGCTTTCTGTTTTGCTCCCTGGATAACGGGGTGGCAGCTCGATTGGGTGCAGCCTTGGGCGAGCTGGGGCTGGTCACGCAGGAGGTGCCCGCGCAGGAAAAACTGGCGCAACGGCTTGCGGACATGTCGCCCCGTCTGGTGTTCCTGGATTTCACGCTGGACGCCCAATCGCCTGGCAAGTTGCTGCGCACGGCCGACCTCGCAAAAAGTCTGGCCAAAATCGCCCCTCATTTGCCGCGTGTTGCGGTGGGGGACATCTCTGTCCCTGAAAGTGCGATTGCCGCCCTGCGAGCCGGCGTGACCGATTTCGTCGATCCGTTCGGCGACGCACAGGACGTGCGTGACGTGGTGCAGAGTGTGTTGACGCTGTCGTCGAGCCCGGGCGTCGCCGGATCGGCCGGCGTCAAGCGCAGTGTGCTGCTTCTGGGCGCGCGTGCTGGAGTGGGCACCACGACACTGGCGGTGCACCTGGCCGGTCTGTTGCAGGACCGCATGACCGCAGCTGCCCAGGCCAGGCATGCGGGCAGTGCGGGCAAGGACCTGCCGCTGGGCGAGCGCGTGGCGCTGATGGATCTGGGGTGGCCCGTCGGTGACTGCCAGCTCTACATGAACGTGAATGGCGAATTCAACTTCGTGGAGGCCGTGCGTGAGCTTCGACGGCTGGACGCGACGCTGCTTGCCTCTGCCATGGCGCACAGTCGCAATGGTGTCAGCATGCTGTCCCTGCCACGCGACATGGCCGAAATGCGCAGTGTCTCGCAGGCCGATTCCCTGCTCCTGTTCGAGCGCTTGCGTGAAAATTTCGGGCTGGTCATTGCCGATGCGGGGGGCTTCGGTCACCCGGAGTTCGTGTCTGGCCTGGCCCGTGCCGCGGGCGAGACCTGGCTGGTGACGGATCAAAGCGTGGGCGCCATCGTATCCCTGGATGCGCAGATCAAGGAACTGGAGCAGCACCATGTGGACCGGAGCAATCTGCGGCTGCTCGTCAATAAGTACGACGAGCGCTACGGCATGACGGCCCAGCAGATCGCCGAGCGCTTCGGATTGCCGCTGGTGGGCACCTTGCCCGACCGCACGATGCCATTGGTGGTGTGTACCAACCAGGGCAAGTTGCTGCACGAGGTGTCCGAGCGCGACGCCTACGTGCGCGCGATGTCCACACTCGTCGATTCGATGGTGGCCCAGCCTGCACCCAATCAGGCGCGGGGCGGCTGGCTGGCAACCTTGTTGCCCAATGTACATCGTCGTTTGACGATGATTTGAATATCGAATATCCCGGATTATGACTATGACAGCCATCGTGGAATTCAGTGATGCCGAGGACGAGTTCAACGCCTCGCCGCGATACCTGCAAATCAGGACCGAAGCGTATGAACATCTGCTTTCGCGCATCGAAGAACTGGGCGCCGAATTCGGTCGCTGGTCGCGGCAGGCCATTCAGGAATTCGTGGATATCGAAGTCGCAAGCTTTGTGCGACACAAGCGCATCGCCATCAACGAACGCGAGTCGCGCGAGATTGCCTCGGCACTGACCAAGGAGTTGGCCGGCCTGGGCCCGCTGGAAGACCTGCTGGCCGACCATACGGTCGAAGATATTCTGATCAACGGCTACCAGAACGTCTTCGTTTCGCGCCGGGGGATTCTCAAGAAAGAAGCGTTGCGCTTTACCGATAATCAGCACGTGCTGCGCATCGTGCGACGCATTCTTGCCCCGCTGGGTCGGCGCCTGGACGAATCGGCCCCCATGGTCGATGCGCGCCTGCCCGATGGCGGGCGACTCAATGTCGTGATCGAACCGCTGGCTGTCGATGGCCCGATGGTATCCATCCGCAAGTTTCGCCAGGACCCCCTGAAGCCGCAGGACCTGCTGACGCTGGGCACCTTCAATGAGGAAATCTACAAGCTGCTCAATGTCGCGGTGGCCAATCGATGCAATATCCTGGTCTCGGGCGGCACAAGCTCCGGCAAGACATCGCTGCTTAACGCGCTGGCATTCTTCGTGCCGGAAACCGAGCGCGTGGTGACCGTCGAAGATACGGCAGAATTGTCCTTGAACCATCCGCATGTGGTGCGTCTGGAATCACGCCAGGGCGGATTCGACGGTAGCGGGTTGGTCAGTATTCGTGACCTGATCCGAAACAGCCTGCGCATGCGTCCGGACCGCGTTGTCGTAGGCGAGGTGCGCGGCGCCGAGGTCATGGACATGCTGCAGGCCATGAACACCGGGCATGATGGCTCGATGGCAACGATTCACGCCAACTCGCCACGGGAATGTCTTTATCGCATCGAAATGCTGGCCGGCTTTGCCGGTTTCCAGGGCAGTGAGGACAGTTTGCGCCGCCAGATAGCCAGCGCCCTGGATTTCATCGTCCAGATCGGTCGTCTTTCCAACGGCAAGCGTCGGGTGCTGTCGATCACCGAGGTGACGGGCATGGGCGATAACGTCATCGCCACGCAGGAGCTCTACAAGTACGAGGCGTTCGCCACGCCAGATGGCGAAGAGCGCGATCGCTGGACCAGCCTGGGCATTCATCCCCATACCCACAAACTGGCACGTTTCAAGGAAGCCTTGCGTCCGGACGTTCCTGAGGTGCCCCAGGACACGGGTGGGGGTGGTTTCTGGAATCGGAGACGCTGATGGCCATGACATGGGTGATCAGTGCACTGGCCCTGGTGCTGCTGGGCGCAGGCGTGCTGTTGTGGCAGCTCTCGCAGACTGGCGCGCGACGCGCGGCGGGCGCCGCATTCATCGACAGCCGTCTGGATGCGGCGCGTCAAAGTGTCCCCAGCCCGAACGCCAGCAAGCGCGTCACGGCGCAACAGACGCACATCGCCAGCCTGGACGAAATGTTCCTGCGTGCGGGCATCGTTCCCACGCCAGGCTATTTCGGGCTGAGGGTGTTGGTCATCGGTGTCGCTGCGCTGCTTGCCAGCCTGCCGGGTGGCTGGCTGGGCGCGTGCGTGGCGGCTCTGCTGACCCTGGTCATCCAGGTGTTCCTCGTCTGGCGCCGTGCCGACAAGCGCCAGCGTCGCATGGTCACCCAACTGCCGGTGTTTCTGGACGCCGTCGTCCGACTCATCACGATCGGCAGCAGCCTGGGCGCCGCGTTTCAGACCGCCTCGGCAAGCGTGGACCAACCCTTGCGCGAAGTGATGGAACGTGTGGCGGCACAGAACCGAACGGGCAAGGATCTGGATATTGCGCTCGAACAGGTCGCCCGGGTCTACGGCCTGAAAGAGCTGAAGCTCGTGTCTGCCGTGGTGGCCGTGACGCTGCGCTACGGGGGACGCAGCGATCAGGTGCTCGATCGCATGGCAAGCTTCATCCGCGACATCGAGCAGGCCAGGCAGGAACTGGTGGCGTTGTCGGCAGAGGTCAGGCTGTCTGCCTGGATTCTGTCCTTGTTGCCGATCGGCATTGCCACCTACATCGTCGTTTTCAATCCCACGCTGATCATCGGCATGTACAACGATCCTACGGGTTTCAAAATGCTGATCGCCGCAGTCGTTCTGCAGGTGGGCGGTTCCTATTGGCTGTATCGACTGGCCAAGTCTTTGTAAGGGCAGATCGACATGGAAGATCTGAACTCAAGAATATTTCTCGCCGCCTCGGTGGTATTGATTGCGGCGGCGCTGCTGATGGTGGGGCTGGCACTGTTGCGCGAGCATGCCCGTCAACAGCGCAGCAAGGAAATGGTCGATCGCGCGCTGGCCAAACGCGACACGCGCCTGGCCGAAGCATTCGAACGTGAAGTGACGTCTGACTCCAGGGCCCGTGCGGCCCTGAAGATGGCCGACGATATGGGGGCACGTCTGGGCGAGGGGCGTTTTGCCGACAGCCTGATTGCCGCCGAAGACAAACAACTGGTCGATCTGTGCGGTTTCGAGAATGTGCCGCGCGCGCGCTCGCGATTCGTGGCGGCACGTGTGGGGTTGATGCTGATTCTGCCTGTCGTGTTCTGCATCCTGCTCGACGGGCGCCTGCATACCTTTTCCCCCCTGATCAAGTTCACAGGGGGTGTGTTTTTCGGCGTCGCCCTGGGCTATCTGATGCCCAAATGGGCGCTGCTGCGCCGCGCGGCACGCCGCAAACGGGCTGCCGAAGAAGAGCTGCCCCTGCTGATCGATCTGCTCAAGCTCCTGCAGGGCGTGGGCCTCTCCATGGATCAAAGCCTGCACACCGTCGTCAATGATTTTGGTCATGTCATGCCGGTGCTTGCCGGCGAGTTGCGACTTGCAGCTGAGGTCCATGCACGGGGCCGGACACGCGAACAGTCCTTGCAGCGCATGGCAACGGGTTTCGATAACGACGACCTCTCTGCCATTTGCAAACTGATCGTTCAGGTGGATCGCCACGGGGGCGCGGTGCAGGAGCCGCTGGCGCGCTTCGGTGAGCGCGTGCGCGAAAAACGCAAGATGGACATGAAGGAACAGATCGGGAAACTGACGGTGAAGATGACCGGTGTGATGGTCGTCACGCTGTTGCCTGGTCTGGTCATCATCACCGGCGGTGCCGGGTTCCTGGCTGTGATTCGTGGATTGTCCCGTGTCAGTGGAGGTGGGTAATGAACAGTTTCAAGCGTACGACACGTGTGTTGACAGTGCTGGGTCTGGTTGCAGGCGCACTGGCCGGTTGCTCGTCTTCTCCGCAGACGGCCTATCAATTGATGCAGGAGCAACAGCAGGTGCAGGCACAGGCGCGCCAGGCTGAAGATGAAGCAGCGCGCAAGGCCATGCCTTCGCAACCCGAGATGTTCCTCTCGCTGATCGCCCAGTCGATGGCGCAGGGGCGTCATTTCGCCGCCCTGGCCTATGTCGATGCGTATATCCAGCAGTACGGCAATACTCCGGAAATCGCGCCCTTGCGTGCGAACGCGCTGCGCATGACGGGGCAGGACGCGGCCAGCGAAGAGGTCTATCGCAAGCTGGTGAGCAGCGGCAATGCGGCTGAAGGGTGGCATGGCCTGGGCCTGCTTGCCGGCGCACGGGGGGACTTCGCGGGCGCGGCAGACCATTTGAGCAAGGCATCCCGCCTGAAGCCCACTGATGCCGACATGCTCAGTGACCTGGGGTATGCCCGGCTGCGCGCCGGCGATGTATCGGGCGCCCGATTGCCGCTGGGCCAGGCTGCCGAGTTGAATCCCGGCAGCACCAAGGTCATTGCCAATCTCGCTTTGCTGCTGCTTGTCGAAGGGGAGTCGGACCGTGCCGCACGGGTGATGGATCAGGCCAATATGTCCGAGCAGGCGAGGGCGCAACTGCTGAGCCTGGCCCAGGCCACCCGCGTGTCGGCCCTGCCGGCTGCGCCGGTTGTGAGCGCGTCCCGTGCACCGTCGGGCGAGGCTGTCGTCTCGGCCACACCGCCTGCGCCTGCCGTCACTCAAACCCAAACCCGACCCCGCGTCGCCGTAACGCAGCCTGCCGATCTCGGCATGCATTCTCCTTCCATGACTTTCCTCGGCAACACGCCGCTCGTGCGCTGAACAAAGGACGCTTTCCATGACATCCGCTCACTCCATCCGCACCAGGCTTGACCGTCCTTTCGTGCAAGGTCTCTCGCTTGCCGTGCTGCTCGCATGTGGCTTGGCAGTCACTCACGCACCCGCCTTCGCGCAATCAGCCGATGCGCCCGTGGTACGCCAGGTCGAAGCCGCGCCCGCACCGACGCCTGCCGCCGCGCAGGCCGAGCCCGCGCCCATCGCGGTCGGCGACATCACGCGGGCACTGCTTGCCGCGCAGGCCGATGGGCGTCGTGCAGGCTCGGAACTCGGTATTCCCGGCCCCGTCGCCTCCGCTTCCTGGAAGCGCTATG
>Ga0075364_10001467_pt1 | contig 12833 bp, 9 predicted proteins | sample EndMetdeltDD1764_FD_71517 | JGI IMG/M metagenome (GOLD analysis project Ga0075364, IMG submission 71517) | Populus endosphere microbial communities from Tennessee, USA - Endosphere MetaG P. deltoides DD176-4 | ecosystem: Host-associated > Plants > Roots > Endosphere | place: USA: Tennessee... | reverse complement strand
GGTATAAAAAGACACGTTCGGACCGGCGATGCTCGTAAGTTGCTCGTGCGCGGGACCGTTACCGAAAACCTTTAAGGGTACGCCGAGCTTGGTACAGGCCGCGACGACAAGGTCGTACCGCTTGTAAGGCAATTGTCGGCCCATGGTCATATAGTAGTCGCCGCGGGTGCGGGACGGCTCGAACCGGTCTACGTCGACAGGTGGATGAACGACGGTGGCTGGTTTGCCGTAGTACTTTTTAATGCGTTTTTGGGTTTCGGTAGAATTGGCGATGAATACGTCGACCTTTTGGGAGGCTTCGTAGTCGAGTTTGCGCTGGCGAGGTACGAGGAGCGGGATGAGTAGGCGAATGATAGGGTCGAGCTTGCCGTAGCCTGGATTCTTGCGGTACTCATCGTAGTGACTCCAGTAGTATCGGGCAGGCGTGTGGCAGTAAGAAATAATCACTTGGCCGGGACGGGTCTTGCGCACTTGGTTGGCGTTGAGATAGGAGCTGGTAATGATGATGTCAAATTCGCTGAGGTTGAGGTCTCGGAAGGCCTTTACCTGAAGCGTAGGAAACAACTTGTACATCTTACGGATTTTTTTAGGTATTTTTTGCAGCCAGGTCGTGCGGACATCGAGGTTCTTGAACTCGGGAAGAACACGGTCCTCGTCGTAAATGGCGGTATATATTGGCGCGTTCGGAAAAGCTTCATGCAGGGCGTACACTACCCGTTCGGCGCCGCCCATGACGGTCAGGAACTCGCAAACGATAGCGATTTTGGGCGGCTTATTTGTCATCGGCCGCCTTGGTTTGCGGAACGCCGCGTCGCCGTAGCAACGCGCCTGGCGTCTTTAACATTATTTTTAGGTCGAGCCAAAAGCTCCAGTTTTGCGCGTAGTATAGCTCGAGTTCGACGCGTTGTTCGAACGAAAGGTCGTTGCGGCCCGAAACCTGCCATAGGCCGGTAACGCCGGACTGCACGCTAAGCAGTAGCGAGCCGCGATCCTTGTAGCGTGGCAGTTCGATAGGTTCGATAGGTCGCGGGCCGACGAGGCTCAGCTCGCCCTTCAGTACGTTGAAAAGCTGTGGGAGCTCGTCGAGCGACGTGCGTCGCAAGAAGTGGCCGAACGGCGTGATGCGAGGATCGGGGCAACTGAGAATCTTGCGGTTTTTTTCGTATTCGGCGGCAAGGTCGGGGCGTCCCATATCCTTGAAGTCTTGCACGGCATCCTTCGAGCCGAACTCTGGGCGCATGCTGCGGAATTTCAACATTCCAAACGGTTGCGAGTACCTCGTGAGGCGTTTGTGGGCAAAAAAGATCGGGCCGGGGTTGAAGGCTTTTTGCAGAATGATGAGGAGCAAGAATAGCGGTGAAAGGACGATGACGATCAGGCTCGTCGCAAGCAGGTCGAACAACCGCTTGAAGATACCACCCCAGCCTATCAGCGGCGTCTGGCTAACGGATATCATTGGGTAGCCAAGAAAAATATCGACGGTGTTCTTGCCGGTGTAAAATTCTGGTTCGCCAGGAATGAAACTGTAGCTGATGTGATTGATTTGCGCCGCTCCAAGAATACGCTGGTTGCGCTCGGTCGAATCGTAAAGGTCGGTTTGGATGATGGTCGTAATACGAAGTTCCTTTACCTTTTCGAGGGCTTTGTCGACAGAGCTGAAATGGCTTACTTCAAGCCCAGGAGGAATGACTCTTTTTGGGCCGGCAACAGCAACGATCTTGTAGCCGCTATGGTAGGTGTCGGAAAGGTTGTCGGTAATGTCGCGCGTGGCAGCAGAGTCGCCAATAATAAGGACGCGGCTCGTGCCTTTGTTGCGATAAAACAGCAAGCTGCGAACCAACCGTAGGAACTCACGCTCGATAACGACAAGAATGAACGACGCCCCAAAGCCGTAAGCAGCCACGAGCCGGGCGGGAAAGATATGCTTGCCGGTAACATATTCCCAGCCAATGATAAGAAGAATGCCTATGAACGTTCCGATGGCGATCTTGCTCCATTCGGCGAGACGGCGATTGTAAATATTCGCCTGGTACAAGCCAAGCGAAACGAAAATCAGGATCCAAAACGGCGCGATTGACAAGAACGTCTTGAAGTACTCGACCGCGTATACCTGGGATACGAGTGGCCGGTGGTCGTAGTGCACGCGCACTACGTAAGCCAGGCCGAACGCCAGAATCAATACCGTAAAGTCGGCGATCATCAGTATGAGGCTGTAGAACTTAGTATTTTTCGACGGCATCTATGGCTGTCATTATACCATTTTTCCGCTACACTAGAGATTAATGAAGCTAGGTCGCCTTGAAAAAACCTTTCTCATCCTTCTTCTGGTCGTATTCGGAGGGATTGTCGTTCATGCCCCATTTAGCGTAGGGTTTGGCACGCTATTTCCAGACATCAGTTTGCTTATAAAGTCGTGGAAAGAGATAGTGCTGGTCGTGGCGCTCCTGCTGGCTTGTGTCATCGCGTCGCGCCGAAAAATGTGGCGCGAGTTCTTGGATGACTGGTTGTTCCGGTTGCTCCTGGCATTCGCGGCACTGCACTTCTTGTTAGCAGTGATATTTTATCAAGGCGAGGCATCCACGGCCGCGGGACTTTCTATCGATCTACGCTACCTACTGTTTTTTAGCTTGGTGTATGTGGCCGTAAAAATCGCCTCGCAGTATCGTCGTCGCTTCGTGCAGGTCGGCGTGGTGGGCGCTTGTATCGTCGTGGGGTTCGCGGCGTTGCAGCTGTTTTTGCCGCGGGATATTTTGTCACACATAGGCTATGGCAAAAGTACCATCCAGCCATATCTTACCGTCGATAAAAACCCCGCTTTCGTGCGCGAAAACAGCACGCTCCGCGGGCCGAACCCGCTTGGTGCGTACGCGGGAATCGTTCTTAGTGCTATGGCGGCTTTTTGGGTGCTGAACAAAAAGTGGTTGAACTCAAACCGGCGCAGGCTAAGTTTTGGCGTATTGGGCGTTTGCGCGGCTATCGCGCTCTGGGTGAGCTATTCACGTAGCGCTCTTGTGGCAGGACTCGTCGGAGTGCTGGTAGTACTTGCCGTATCGCTAGCGCGGAAGATGTCGCGCCGTGCATGGCTAGTAAGCGCTATCGTGGTCGCCGCGCTTGCGGGCGGCTTGGCTATGAGCAAAGGAAGCGACTTCGTATCAAATGTCATTTTGCATGAGAATCCGAATGGCGGCAGTGCTATTAGCTCCAACGACGACCATGTCGAGTCGCTCGTTACTGGCTGGAGCCGGTTCGTACGGCAGCCATGGGGGGACGGCGTGGGCAGCACGGGTTCGGCCTCGCTGTTTAGCGGGACGCACGACGTGATCGAAAATCAGTACCTTTTCGTAGCGCACGAAGCCGGATGGTTGGGTTTGCTGCTGTTCCTGGCTATTTACGGTATGGTACTCGCGCGATTGTGGCGGGCAAGGCGGGACTGGCTGGCGCTCGGGACGTTTTCGAGCGGCGTTGCCCTGGGGCTTATTGGGCTGTTGCTTCCGGTGTGGGCAGACGACACGGTATCAATAATTTGGTGGGGCATGGCCGCGGTCGCCCTGGGAGGTAGCTATGCAAGACGCACGGCCAAGTAAAAAACAACGCGAGCTGCTCGTATTTATCGAAGGCTTCATAAAAGGTAACGGCTACGGTCCAAGCTACCGCGAAATCATGCGCGCGCTCGACTACAAATCGGTATCCACCGTTGCTGTTCATGTCGACGGGCTTATTGCCCACGGACTGCTTAGAAAGCAAGACAACTCTGCCCGATCGCTCGAATTGGTAGCGGCCTCACCCACGAAATCGCCGCGAGACGAGCATATCGAATGGTTAGAGCGCGAACTCAAGGAGCGTGAATCGAACGACGACAAAAAAGCAGCGCTCGTGCTTCGCCAAGCCATAGAAATACTACGGAACGATTAGCCGTTCTGTTTGCTGCCGGCGCCAATAATAAGTGGCACCGAAATATCTTTTAGCCCTCGTCCAAGGTCGTGTGCCAATTGGTTTGGCCGGTACCAATCGTCGTCGCTTCGCACCGCGAAAGTCAGCGCACCGCCGCCCTGCAGGGTGAAGAAAAGAACGACGACCGTAAGCCAGAACGTAGCACGAACGGCATGGTCGGGAGCCTTGATTTTTTGCAGGGCTACGCCGAATGCAGCCGCTAATGCCGCGAATATAAATGGCAGCACCGGAATAAGGTAGCGCCCGTTAATAGCTAGGAATGAGTCGTACTTCAAAAAGTCCGAGTAGTTCACGTAAAATAGCGAAGCAATATAAATAGCCGTCATAAGAAACGCTAGCAATAAATGCGGGTGCTGGCGAAAGAGTTTTTTCCAGTAAATACCGCCGAGAACCAAGCCTATCAGCCCAATGGAGTACGCGGCAGTAACAGGAAGCGGCAGCTCGTAGTAGTTTACGTAGTTGTAACTGATAGCAAAGTAAAGCCGGTGCATGAGGCCGAATATCCATTGCCCTACGAACGAAACGAAATTGGCGTTCGACTGGTCGAGGAACTCGTCGCCGTCGCCATTTTGGATTTGGTAGTTGCGTGCCCATGGTCCGTATTCTTGGCAATGGGCGACGGTTTCTACCTCTGCGCAATCTGGGTTGAGGCTTTTGTATTGTACTAGGTTGCCGCCGTACCGTTCCAGGAACAGGCCGGTAGAAACAAGCAGCAGTACCATCAATAGGATTCTGGATACCAACCTTGCCGACGTAAAGGATTGCCAGCACTTTTTTGCTGCTTCCGTGTATTTTTTATGGCGCCAAATAGCAAAGGCGACGTACAGCACGGCAGCAAAAAAGATCGGAGCGAACGGATATTTTACCAACGAGCCAAACATGCCTAGGGATAGTAAATATATAAGGCTTTTGGCGGGGACGTATCCTTTGCTCCGAATGGTTTGGGCACAGGAAAGCGCGGCCAGGCCAAGTGCCGGAGTGAGCAAGAACAGTAGGTTATCGTAGTTTATTTGCCCAGCCAAAAAAGGGACGACCGGAACAAGAATGAGTATGAATAATGACAGGTTGGTAATGCCGTCAGAAAACCTCAAGCGCTTTAGCAGTTTTTGGAACAGCGCCAATCCGCCAGCGAACATCGCGATATTCAGAAAGCGAAGAAAGATAATCTGCACCGTTTGGTCATGTGTCAGCGCTGCAATGAGCCGGTAGGGAAAACTCATAAGGTAGTGGTAAAGATAAGACGGCGTGCGAACAAGCTCTCCGTACGCCCCTGAATCGGGTGGGGTAGAACTAAAGAACGGACTCCACTGGTGAGCGTAGATTTGAATGATACCGAAGTGAAAATCCTCGTCGAATGCCATAGGATAGCGAGCTACCAGCGCGAACCAAACGGCTTGCAGCACCAAAAGGATGACGGTAGCGTAAAAAAACTTTCTCGAGCGGATGACGGAGAATAGGATTTGGGGCGCCTTTTTAAGTGCAGTTGCAAACATAGGTACAGTATGCCCGAAACGGGCTGAATAAAAGCTGATATCTTTCTCTATTGTACACGTGTGCGCCAACTCTTGACCAGCAAGGGGTATTACGGGTATAATACCCCTTGTATTCCGGCATAGCTCAGTGGTAGAGCGGATCGCTGTTAACGATTAGGTCGCTGGTTCGAGCCCAGCTGCCGGAGCCAAGAAAAAAGCCCCAGGTCATTTGGCCTTGGGCTTTTTTCTTTGTTGTAAAAAACGTGTGAAATACTTCACATTCACCATTGTTATTTACTTTCTACTAAGATATGCTTAAGAAAATTAAAAGTAGGTTATGCATATAACCACTGCTAGCAAAGGGGTTATCTTGAAGAAAAAACTAATGCTCATCTCCATTCCTGTCGGCGTAGTGCTTTTGGCCGCTGCCGGCTATTTGTACGGCATACCAAGCCTACAGACGAACGGCTACAAAGCAGTGCAGAAGTCGGATCAGCTCTCGCTCAGTACGAGCGCTAACGCGGCGATCACTGCCGCCAAGCAGAGCGCCTTTCTTGATCAGGACGTTACGATCGCCCAGGCAAAGAACGCTGTTAAGATTGCCAATGATGCGATCGGTGATTTGGAATCCAAAATACGAAGTACCGAGAAGGGGCTGACGGCTTTTTCAGAACTTCCATTGATTGCCAATATAAATGGCGGCTACAAAACCACGCTTGGCGTGAGGTCGCTCGAAGTCCAGTACGTAAAGGCGTCGAAAGACTACTTGGCTGAGTTCAAGAGCGTTAATGAGTACAACGAAAAGTCGATTCCTATTCTAGAAATGTCAGAGCAGGTAGAAACGATCTCTGCTTCGATGCAAAATGCTACGACTCCAGAAGATGTGGTCGCGGTGATAGACCAGCTAATTGCCAAATTAAACCAGGCATCTAAGATTGCCGGTACGCTTAAGCCTGCAGAGTCGCAAAAAGAATCACACGAGGCCGGGGTTAAGGGCCTCAAGGACATGACAGCACTCTTGCAACAGATGAAAGCCGCGGTAGCGGCACTGGATCTTGATCAGTTCATGACACTCGCTCAGGCCTTTGAAGAAAAGGGAACGAGCCTGACTAAAGAGTCAAAGGCTCTTACTATCAAGCTTGTTGAGAAGTCGAAGCTAACGCAGCTTGGCGATAAGATAAACGCGCTCAATAAGCAAATCGACACCAAGACGACTAACTGGTAGCTAGCGAGAGCCGAACTAGTTTTGCTATACTGAAACCATGCAAAAAATAGCAACTCGAGTTTTCGTTTACGCGTCCATAGTATTTGGTATCATAGGCCTTTTGATAGTCCTGACGGCGTCTGGGCCGGATAAGCCGGATTCTGCTGTAGGCCAAGTGCTTATACGGTTGCTTTTCGCCGACGTGTTTATCATCTTGCCGTCTTTCGCGCTAAGTATTGCCGGTAAGTACCTGGACGGCAAATAGAGCTTTTTCTATGATGACCCTGGCACTTGCTGCGATTCTACTTGGCGTAGCACTATCGTCGTACCTTGGCAAGATAACGCAGTCAAGGCGCGAGCGAGTTGCCTTGGTGGTTATATTGTATGCAGTACTGCTAGTAGGAGCATTCGTTTTTCATCTCTTCGATAAATTCATATAGTGAGTGGGCTATACTATAACCATGTTAAAAACATTTCCTAGCGTTGGCGTCGTTGTTTTTAGGGGGCAACAGGTACTTTTGATCGCAAAAGATAATCATCCAAAGCACGCATACCAACTGCCGGGTGGACAGATAGAAGGGGGCGAGACTCCGGCCGAGGCGGCCAGTCGAGAGCTAGAGGAGACGACCGGCCTGGCATCCGACCCTGCGAAACTGGTAAAAATTCCCACTGAGTGGGAGGCGATAATCGAAAAAGACTACGGCACGGCAGTCTTTCCGTTCAGTTGTTTTATTTGCCTCGAGTATACGGGCGAAATCGAGCGTACGGCTGTAGCCGCTCCGAAATGGGTCGCACTCGACAGTCTAGGAAGCTTGCTGCTTGCTCCTAATACGCAAAACGCGATCGAAGCTGCGAACAAGCAGCTCGCGGGGTGATCTATTTTACAGACAAATTTGAAGCAACATCACCCTTATGCTATGATTGATGCAATAAGTATAGGAATTGGAGAAGCAAACAGATATGGATGGGGGACCGTTTCGTTCCGGACGACCGGTAGAAAGAAGGGCTGCGACAAGACAGGAGCCAGTCTATCGACAACCCGAAGAGCCGCAGCCGGCAGTTGCTGATGCGCCCAAACCTCCTACGCATCGTGCGCCTGCGCAACATCATACGGCGAACGAGCCAAAGTCATGGAAGCGGTTCTTGCTTCCGCTGGTTATCGTGGTTGTCTTGGGTGTTGGTGGTTGGTTCGCATGGTCCAATATGTCTGCCGGAACTACGGGTATCGACGGCGGCAAGTACCAAGCGGTGTTCTTTGCGAACGGCCAAGTATATTTTGGCAAGCTACAGGTATTTAACGGTGGCTACCTAAAACTGACCGATATCTATTACCTTCAGTCTCAGTCGAGCGGTGACTCCAGTAATCCCCAAGCAACTTCAAAGGACCAGGCTGCCGGCAGTAACGTCCAGCTTATCAAGCTTGGTGATGAGATTCATGGCCCCGAAGACGAAATGATTATCAGCAAGGACCAAGTACTCTTTTACGAAAACCTAAAGGCCGACGGCAAAGTTGCCCAGTCGATCAAAAAATTCAAAGACTCTCACTAGTTAAGTGTTTGGGCGTAGGCTGCCCATGACGTATCTTTTATCTTTTTCTCGGACTTGATGAGTACGAGCAGGTTGCCCTTGGTAAAGATAACCGACTGAGGGCCTTTGGCTGACGTGCCTACGTACACGTCTATGTCGCCGGCCTCTACTTTGTCGGTCGCGTTGAACTTTTTGGCAACTTCGGCCGTTTGGGCTGCGGCGTTATTCTTGAACGATTGTGGTAGTGGTTGTTCGGTAACGCTGATGGCAACCCCATCGATGGCGTCGGCAAAGGCAAATACCGGTTCGCTATTCGGTGGGCTTACGCGCTTCCAGCCGCCAAGCGCACTGATGGATTTTCCCTTTGGCAGTACGGTTTGGTAGGTTGGCTTTTTCGCGTTCGCGTTAGTGTTGCTGTCTACTAGGTTCCGAACGAGCAGTCCAACGATCAGGCACCCGATGACGCCGAGGGCGATGACACCCTTTTTACTAAAGACCGCGCGCCGAATACGAGAAGCGGGAGGGGATTGCGGCGTCGGCTCTTCTGGCGCTTTTGGCTGGCTGAGGGCTACCGGTTGCAGGACGATTCGTGGCCCCACGGAGGTGGTGCCGCCCCGAGAAGGGGCTGTGAGTGGCTGCCGTACCCTTTGTCTATTGGATTTTTTGAATTCCATTGCCTTTAGTATAGCAGTCGCTTGCTAGTTGTTGCTAAAGGTGAAGCCGAGGTTGCTGACATATGCGTTGGCATCGTCTTTAGCAGTCAGGTTGATACGGAAGAGGATGCTGTCGCCAGCGGTAAATCCGCAGGTCGATGGGTCGGCGCCGCCCACGGCGGTTGCTTTTTGCCAACTCGACTGTGCCCCGCTCGATACCGACACGGTACCGCAAGACGAGAGGCCAGAGCCGTCGTCGCGGTATATTTGGTAGCTGACATCTGAGTTGGCGCTGTCGGTGCGGCCCATCAACGAGGTTGATCCGGCGATGAAGTTCTTGAAGTTAGCTGGTAGCTGATAGGTAACGAATATGCTGCGGGTTTGGTCGGTCGTCTCGTTAGAGGTCCATTTGTAGAAGTTATAGGTTTCGTTGGTGCCACAAATGGTTGGTTGTGATGCGCTGCCGTCGTTGATATTGAGCGTATCAGAACAGAGGTCGGAGGTAATAGTGCCAATATCGGTGCCGTTCATGACAGCATTGGTGTACTCGGGGCTGATGGTAACGAAGGTGTCTGGGGCCGCGCCACAAGCTCCCCAGCCTTCGGATTCGTAGCACTGTACTTTGCCAAGTGTCGTGTCGTAGTACATGCTACCGAGGAGCGCATCGTTGTCGGCAGCGGTTGGTGCCGATGCTGCTTTATCTAGCGTGAAGAGAGTCGGGGTGCTGCTGCCGGCGCCGCTGCCGACCTTGACGTTCGGCGTAGCGTTCGAGGCAAGGGTGAACGAGAGAGTATCAATCAAGAACGTGCGGGCGCTTGAGGCGGCGGTAGGTTGCACGAGGTACACGTAGGGGTTCGTGACGGTGGTCGCGCCGGTCGTGATGTCGCAGGTAATTTGCGTCCAGCCAGTCGTAGTGACGGTACGGGTGTTGTAGTTGGTGCAGTCAACGAAAGTGGTGCCACCGTCGGGTGAGTAGCGTACCTTGAAGTCGGTGAACGCATCACCGCTTACCAGCTTTGCGTATACCGAGGCGCGGAAGTGAGAGTTGACGGCAGGGGCTGAGGCGAGCTTGTTGCTAATACCGTTACCGGCGCTCGTGCCAGCGATGACTTGTGCGCTGTCGCTGTTTTCTTGTCCGTCCGACGTGCTGCGTGAAACGGTAGCGCCGCCAACGGCCGGCCAGTTAGTGCTAAATCCGCTGCCGTCGTGAACGATACCGTCCGTCGTCAGTTCGCTTCCGCTCGTCACCTTGTTGTTGACCGAGAAAAGGCTGGTGTCGGTAGAGTTCTTTACCTCGAGCACGCTGCCGTTTACAGGACTGGTGGTGCTGTCGTGTACCGTCAGGCCGCCGGTCGTGCCGTTGACGACGATTTCGTTGCCCGCGGCGCTTTGCGGCGTGTTGTCGTAGGCGTTTTGTAGCGTGTTGGCGCTTGAGCCGCCGGCGAGCGTCCAGTCGCTTCCGTTCCAGATCATAGTTGCCGTAGCGTTCTTTTTCATTGGCAAGTTCTGCTCGGCACCGCCGCCTACATTGGCGCGAAGGGTGAAGTCCTGCGAGCTGCCGGAGGCCATGACGTAAATGATGCGGCCAGCCGTCGTGATGGTCGGGTCGGGGAGGGTGGCGGCTTTGTCGGTCGCGCTAAAGCCAACCATGACGGCAGATGAATTGTCGACGCTTGACTGGGCGACGGTACAGTTGGCTGCTACGGTAGCCCCACCCGTGTAACAGTTGGTGTCGTTCTCGGTTGTCGAGAAGGTTGGCGTGGTCATGACGACGAGGCCGCGTGCTCCAGTGCCTTTTCCGTCGCCGCCGCTTAGTACTACCGAGCCGCCGTTGCCATTACTGACAGTCGCGTTGCCACCCTGGATGGTGACGTCGCCGCCTTTTGCAGCGGTAATATCAATTTTGCTGCCCTGGAGCGAAAGCGCTTGTTCGGTCGGGCCGATGCGCATAGGCCCGCCTGAGGTGATGTCGAGGCCGTTCTCGGTGCTGATACCGTCGGTCTTGGTGTCAGGGCGGAAGATGGGGTCGACCCAGTAGTTAGTGTTCGAGCCGTTCGAGTTACTTGGGAAGGCGCCGCTGTTTACGATGAAACTACCGTTGGAAGTGACAGATTGGCCTGGCGCGTGAAGCGGCGCATTATCGTAGGCGTTGTCGAAGTAGTGCGAGCTTGCGTGGTAAATACCTGTCTGCGAGAGGTACGAAATGATGTAGTACGTATCTGCCGAAATGTATACTGGCGTACTGAAGTTGGCGGTCTTCCAGCCTGCGGTGCTGTCGGCAGGGAAGGTAACGCTTGCGAGCTGAGTACCGCCACTTGCTAGCGAGCAGCTAGCGTTGTTACATGCCCAGAGCTTACCGACGTTCGTGCCGCTTGGGTTGGCGTTTGCTGGCGCGTAAAATTTAACGCCGGTCACGTAGCCGCTGTCATCACTCTTGAAGGTAGTACCAAGGTTGACGGGAACGAGGTCGTTATAGTCTGAACCATCGGCTGGGGTCGCATCCCATAGGTTGACCGTTGGTGTTGCCTGGCTAATGGTGCTCGATGTGAGATCGAGGCTGCCCACTGAAACGCTGGTGTTCTTGGTGTCGACGTTCAACACTGTCTCGCCGGCGGTGTTTTGCACTTGGAGCGTGCCCGTGGTATCGCTGCCGTTGGCTTTCACGACGACATCGCCGCTCGTACCCGTTCCATCGCCAGCTCCTCCTTGGAGGATAAGGTCGCCGCCGCCAAGATTGCTGCCGCTAGCTGCCGCGCCACTAGTAACGGTGAGGTCTTTGCCGGCGCCGCTGGTTGATTGCGCTACGGAAATGGATTGGTCACTCGCCGAACCCATGGTGATGCTGCCGGCGTTGTTGACAGTGAAGGCGTCGTTGCCGCCAGCTTGAAGCTGCACCAAGTTGCCGGTGCCGGTCTTGTTGATGAAGATACTGCTGTTGTTGCTTGCGTCGTTCTGTACTCCCTGGCCTAACTGGGTAAAGTCGCCGGCGGTCTTGCCGCCAAGCTGGCCAGAGTTAATGGAGTAGGGAGTCGCGGTAATGCGGCGCATCGGCAACATTTCGCCGTCATCCGCACAAGGGGCGGAACCGAACGTCGTACAGCTAGCGGACGATCCGGCGACGTTCATGGAGAGCCAAAGGGTGTCTTGGTCCCAGTCGACGCTACTGCCGAATGGGTTGAGCGAGCCAAGGCTTACCGAGAAGAAGCCGTTCTTTACTTCTACGCCGCCAGTGCCGCCATCGGTAATGTAGCTCTCGGTCCATTTGAGCGTACCGCCAGGGTTGCCCGCCGCGGTGCCGGCTCCACCCTGGTAGAGCTTGAACTGAAGGTTGTAGGTTCCGTCGGGAACGACGCCGCCTGTCGATGTAAGGAGGCGCCCCTGGAAATTAACGGTTTTGGTCGTACTTGGTAAGGCATGTGAAACAGTAACAAATAATAGCGTTGTAATAAACGCAGCACATAGCGCAATCAGCCCTGCATATCGCAGTGCATAACGCCGGTTAAATATAGTGGGGAGGTGACACCACGCAGTCATTTGTATTGATTTTTACCCCTATCAGGGTATAAAAAATGTTTGTTTCACTGTGACGCGTGGTGGTTCATCAAAGCTTGGATTTATTCTAGCATAAGCGTAGTAACGCGTACAATACTAATGCTTATAAAAAACAGCGCTTCCGGCCACGGTTAATGCGCATTAATTGGCATGACACTTATGGTATAATGAGCCCAAAGTGAAAAAATCAACAGGTATCGTCAGTTTAATGCTTATCGTGGGGGCGATTGTCGCCACTGGTTTGACGGCGCATGCGACAAGCTACGGCGGCGGAAGTGTGCAAGGCTATGGAGCCGACACGGCACTCGACAGCGGGACGATCGTGCTGCTGACAGGCAAAAACTCAGACCGTGTCAAGATCGCCAGCCAGGCCGACCTCCAAAACATGTTCGGCGTGACCGTCGATCGCAATCAGTTGCCGCTTACCGTTACCAACGACAGTATCAAGAATGAGACGTTCGTGGCGGTCTCGGG
>Ga0075364_10001465_pt1 | contig 12835 bp, 10 predicted proteins | sample EndMetdeltDD1764_FD_71517 | JGI IMG/M metagenome (GOLD analysis project Ga0075364, IMG submission 71517) | Populus endosphere microbial communities from Tennessee, USA - Endosphere MetaG P. deltoides DD176-4 | ecosystem: Host-associated > Plants > Roots > Endosphere | place: USA: Tennessee... | reverse complement strand
TGCCTATGCCTAAGGTCTATATCATTGATGACGCCGCGCCCAACGCTTTTGCCACTGGTCGCGATCCCCAGCATGCCGTCGTGGCGGCTACCTCAGGCTTGCTTGAGATGATGAACGACACTGAACTAGAAGGCGTGGTGGCCCACGAACTGAGTCATGTGAAGAATTATGATATTCGGGTCATGATGATTGTTGTGGGACTCGTTGGTGCCATTGGTTTTGTAGCTGATATGATCATCCACCTGATGTGGTTTGGAGGCGATGATGACCGTAGTTCTTCGCCGCTTATTATTATCGCCGCGATCGCCGCTGCTATCCTTGCGCCTTTGGTGGCCATGATGGTGCAACTGGCGGTTTCACGTCGCCGCGAATATTTGGCCGATGGCTCGGGCGCCCTTTTGACGCGTTACCCCGAGGGTTTGGCTAGTGCGCTTGAGAAAATCCGCGACCATGGTGCGCCACTTCGCCGTCAAAGTTCAGCCACCGCGCATCTCTTTCTGGCTAACCCACTGAAGGGGGGCGGTATGGCCAAAATTTTTAGTACACATCCACCAATCGATGACCGGATTGCCAAACTGCGTTCAATGGAAGGAAAAATATAGCATGTCACGTACACGAAAAGGTGGGCCTTTGGTTTCGGAAGCGTCTTCACGCCCAGTTCCCGCAGTAGAGAAGTCTCAAAAACCAGCTAAAACAAAACGAAAATGGAAGTTTTCGCTGGGTAATAGTTTTCGCCTTCAGCGCAAGCGTGACCGGCCAGTGCTCTCGCCCCTAACTAGTTTTCGAGTAATCACAACTGACCTCCGCACCTTATTGCAGCGTGAGTGGCGAGTGTTTTTGGGCCTTGGCTTGATCTATGCTTTTCTCTACCGTTTGTTTATCGAAGGGCTATCCCAGCTCGACTTTAATGAATTGCAGCACACGCTGAGCAGCGCCAATTCGGCACAGGATAAGATGTTGGAAACGAGCGTGCTGGTCACGGCCGCACTGGATTCCGCAGGTGGGGCAAATACTACTGGGGCGACGCTGTATGCGGGTTTGCTGACAATTGTTATTGGGTTGTGTATTGTGTGGGCTGCACGCCAAACCATGGCTGGTCGTCGGGTGAAGATTCGTGATGCACTGTACAACGGGCCTGGACCTTTGCTGCCAACACTGACCATAGTGTTCGTGATCTTCTTACAGGCGCTGCCGGTGACCATTGGTATTTTTGTGTATAATGCGGCAACTTCTACAGGCATTGTGCAAGGTGGGGCCGAAAGCATGGTGATCTTTATTGTGGCTGCATTATCGGCCCTGCTGAGTTGTTACTGGCTGAGTTCAACGCTTATTGCGCTGATGCTCGCCACGCTTCCCGGCATGTATCCCTGGCATGCGTTGCTCGCAGCTAAAGATATGGTGGCCTACCGCCGTTGGCAGCTCTTTTTGAAGATTGCTTTCTTTGCCGTGTTAGTGGCAGTCCTCTGGCTGGTTGTGGTGGTGATTACTGTTTCCAATCCAATTACTCGCTCGGTGGCGCCATGGATTATTGATGTGTTGCGCGGCGCAACTCTAGTGGTGAGCGTGCTCTTTATGTATAAACTGTATCGTTCACTTGTCGATGGCTCAGATTCCTAAGCAAGCAGCGGAGCGCGCCGCCAAGCTCCGTGAACTCATTAATGACTATCGGTACCAGTACCATGTGTTGAACACTTCAACCATGGAAGAGGCTGCTGCTGACAGCCTTAAGCATGAGCTGACCGAGCTTGAAGAGCGTTATCCGGAACTTATTACGCCTGATTCTCCTACGCAACGGGTAGCTGGCGCGCCATTGCCACAGTTTACTTCCATTCGACACTCCACAAGGATGCTAAGTCTCAACGACGTCTTTGATGAAACCGAACTGGCCGCGTGGGTGAGCCGCATCGAGAAATTAGCCGGACATGCCATAGCTGATTACTATGTGGATCTTAAACTTGATGGCCTGGCCTGTGCAATCACCTATGTGAACGGCGCGTTTACCCAAGCGGTCACCCGGGGTGATGGCTTTACTGGCGAGGATGTAACCACAAATATCCGGACAATTGAATCCGTCCCACTGACATTGCGCCAGACACCACGCACCCAGGAACTTCTTAAGGGGCGTTTGGAAATTCGTGGCGAAATTATCATGTATAAAAAGGACTTTGATGCCTTGAACGAAGTTCGTGCTCAAAGGGGGCTGCCGCTTTTTGCCAATCCGCGCAACTTGGCGGCTGGTACTATTCGCCAGCTTGATCCCCGTTTGGTCGCGGCCCGACCGCTGCATTTCCATGCTTGGGAGATTCTGCCTGCTGACCCGCGACTCACGCCCACCAATGCCGAAGCGTATGCGCTCATTCGCGAATTAGGTATCATTACCAATCCGGAATCAACCTCGGTAACTTCGGTCAAAGAGATAATGCAATTTGCCGCCAAGTGGGAAACGCGGCGTCAAAAGCTGCCGTTTGGGACAGATGGCCTGGTCATTAAGGTCAACGACCGCCAGTTGCAAACGCGCCTTGGAGTAGTGGGCAAGGCCCCACGCGGCGCCGTGGCTTTCAAGTTTCCTGCCGAACAGGCAACTACTAAGGTGAAGGATATTTTTGTCAGCATTGGCCGGACCGGTGCTGCAACCCCCGTGGCCATGCTCGAACCGGTGGTGGTGGCGGGCAGTACGGTACAGATGGCCACCCTTCACAACGAAGGCGAGGTGCGGCGTAAAGACATTCGTATCGGTGACACGATTATTGTGCACAAAGCTGGAGATATCATCCCTGAGGTCGTGGAGAGCTTAGTGACACTGCGAAATGGCACTGAAATACCGTTTGCCATGCCCGCGCATTGCCCGGAGTGTAGTACACAGCTGGTCAAACTTAAAGAAGATGATGCCGTCTGGCGCTGTCCAAACGTTCGCTGCCCAGCCCGGGTGCACAATATGATCCAGCATTTTGCTGGTAAAAGTGCCTTGGACATTGATGGAATGGGTGAGAAGAACGTCCTGGCGCTCCTAGAAGCCAAGTACATCTCTGATGCGGCTGACCTTTACACACTGACGCAAGAAAAGCTTGAAAAGCTTGATCGGTTTGCCGAACTCTCGGCTCGCAAGCTCGTGGAAGCAGTGCAGTCACGCAAACATCCGCCGTTGGGCCGTTTTCTGTTTGCCTTGGGCATTCGCCATGTGGGTGCGCAAACTGCTGAGGATTTGGCCAATCATTTTCATACCCTGGATAAACTGCGCACTGCTACTATTGACGAACTGCATGCCGTTGAGGGAGTGGGTGAAGTAGTGGCTGAGAGCGTGGTAGCTTGGTTTGCCGAAGAAGATCACCAGCAATTACTGGCCAAATTCTTGCAAGCTGGTGTGGTGCCTCAAGACGCTGCAGGTGCAAGTGGCCCGCTGCTCGGCAAGGGTTTTGTAGTTACCGGAACACTTGAATCAATGGAGCGAGAACAGGCTGGTGACAAGATACGGCAACTCGGTGGCATGTTCCAAAGTTCGGTCGGCAAGCATACCAATTATCTTGTAGTAGGAAAGAACGTTGGTGCCAGTAAATTGGCCAAGGCCGAGAAGCTGGGCATTACTCAGCTCACTGAAGCGGAATTCCGCAAAATGGTGGGTGAATAGTAGTCATAAAGCACTAGCACTTTCGCGTCGCAACATGTAAGCTTAAAAGGATATGCCTAAGGGTAAATTTTTCTGCTTCTCGCCGCCGGTGATGATCGCGACGTTCTTCATTGAGATAGCTATGGCTATGTATATTTTGTGGCGCTATAAAGCCACGCCGCTCACTCGGTTAGTCGTGCTCCTTTTTGCTTTCTTGGCGATCTTTCAGCTTGCCGAGTACATGGTGTGTGGGGGCATGGGCATGACCGCCATGACCTGGTCGCGTATTGGGTTTGTAGCCATTACGATGCTCCCACCTCTGGGAGTCCATATTGTTCACGCCATTGCTGGTCGCAAGAACCCCATAGTGATTGGAGCGGCGTATCTTACTGCGCTGGCTTGTATCCTGTATTTTGCCCTCGCCCCTTCGGCCTTTGCTGGTCAGGCATGCCTGGGCAATTATGTGATCTTCCAGCTCGAAAATTGGGCTAGCTGGATTTACCGGGCATTCTATTACGGCTGGGTACTTACCGGCATTGGACTTTGCCTCAAGTATGCAACCGAAATGAAGAGTGCGAAGCTGCGCACTGCTTTGCGTCTTTTTGCCTGCGGATATGCCGCTTTCATTATTCCCACTACACTCGCTAACCTGTTGCAGCCAGATACCCTGCGGGGCGTCCCTTCAATTATGTGTGGCTTTGCGGTGCTCATGGCACTCATTACAACCTTTGGTGTACTGCCATTAATTGACAAGATCAAGCATAAGCGTCATACTAGTAAATAGTTCGTGCGCACCGGCTCTTTGCGTACTGTGACAGCAAAAACAAACATGTCTTACAAAAAAGAGCCTGGGTGGGCGCGCACGAGCCCACTTTTTGGTTGTCACTCATGACCTTTGCTTGCCTGGGGATATAGCTCAGCTGGCTAGAGCGCTGCATTCGCATTGCAGAGGCCGAGGGTTCGAATCCCTCTATCTCCACCAACCCTCCTGTCTGTAGAAGGGTTGGTGAAAGCTACGGCTTCTCGCCATTACCTAGTCGACATAGGTAACGACGAGACCTTTTTGCTTAATCTTCTGACAGAGCTGCGCAAATGCCTCTTCAGCGAGCGGCATGGCGACATACGCTGTGGCTATATCTGTAGTGATCGTCTCAATCTGAGACTCCTCAAGAAAGAAGATGTTGCCATGAGGCGCCTCTTTTGGTGGCCGTGCCGTGAATTCGAATTGCCGCATCATTGCCAGCCGTTTACTTAGCTCGGCAATGCGGTGGCTATCGAGGGTTTTTGCACGTTCGCGGTAAACCGTTCGTTCTAACCGTAACCAGTGCTTGCGCACTACCCGAAGAAGGAGAAAGGGCTCTTTGGCGATCACGACTAGTTTGCCTTCTGGCATTCGCACATAGAAGTGATACACTAAGTCCGCTGCCAGCACATTCATCCGGGTATTGGGGCGAGTCCGTTGTTCTATATAGACGCGACTCATGTTCGTACCCTTTCAAATTGTGTTGGTGCAACCTGTGCGGTCGTGGTGACGTCTGCCCAGCCAGCTAAGAGTAGTGAGGGGTAATAGTAGTGCTCCTCACATGCAAAAGCCAATTGTCCATCCTTACGGTGTGGTCCTGCTGATGCTTCCGAAAACGCAACATAGCGGTTACAGAGAGCGCAAAGGACTTTATCGCCGTGTTCTACTCCTTCGGGCCAACAAATGATGGCCATTCGATGTCCTCTCAGTGGTTACTGGAATTGTAGTACATACAGCATACACACCTTACTACTTGGAAAGCACTTACTACTGTGCTACTCTCGTAGAAGATATGAAGTATATGTCAATGGAGTTACACGCGCGTCAACTCTATTTTGAGGATACGAAAACGTAACGCATCATGTCAACCCATTTTACATATCTAAAAACGGAATCTCGAGAGACTAAATGCAGTATTTCAAAAATGTTGAGTTAGCGAAGCTTTACCCTGTCTCCGAGTCGGCAGTGCGAAAGTGGATTGATGGCGCACGACAAGGTCGTTTGGATTTACAATTATACGAACATAACAGCAAGTGGCACATTGCCAACACTGCGAAAAATTTGCGGCTTATTGAAGGGCTGGTGGAAAAAGGGAAGAAGTATAAGAATACGCGAAGCCATAAGGTGGTGTCCCCAAAGCCTGAACTTTACAAGCTCTATAGTAAGAAGCAGATCCTCGATATAATTTCGAATGTTGAAACATATCATGAGATTCCTTCGCAGTATGGATATTTTAATGGGGGAGCGGAATATTGGGATAAGTATGCGACTCGACTTTGGCGTGAAGAGGGAAGTAATACGGTCCGAGCTACGATTAACTTGTTGCACTCGAATTTCGGTAACTTAGAAGAGCTGCTGCATGGATATGACAAGGTCAATATTATTGACTTAGGCGTGGGCAACTGTCTCCCAATAAAAGAGCTGCTCACTCATTTGCTCTATGATCGTGCAGTGCTTGGAAGGTATATTGCTGTCGATATTAGCTCGAAGATGCTAGATATCGCTGAGCGTAATATTAATGAATGGTTTGCAAAGAAAGTTCAATTTGAGAGATGTGAGCGCGACTTTAACTACGAGCGGTTCGACGACCTTATAGTAGAAGAGACTCTGACTGGGAACTCGAGCAAGACGCTCAACCTTGTTCTGCTCTTCGGTGGAACACTGGCGAATTTGCGTTCACCTGACGATACGCTTCGGTTTATTAGAAGCAGTATGGGCATGAATGATCTCTTGCTGACGGTAACAAAACTCGATACTGAAGGTGCGCGCCGCTATTTTGATTTTAATGTAGAATTGGCCATCCCAAAGCTTAATCAGCTTGATCGACTGGTACTCGACCTTCTAGGTATGGAAGAGAGTTTCTACGAAGTAGAGCAGGGTTACGATGAAATTAAGCATGCTCGTTTCATCCGAGTAAAATTGGTGGTTGATCTGACTTTTGAATTCACTTTTGATAATGGCACAAGGCAAGTAGAACTGCATAAGGGCGACACTATACTACTCTGGCGTGCGTGGCACCAGAAGACATTGGATGTTATTGATCAGTTCGATCGCAACGGTTTCGCCCTCCTCCAAGCCTCCGCGACCAAAGATCGACACTACTTGTTAACGATCAGCGAGATCGCTGGCGGGTCGCAGTTGGGCGCGTAAGCTTAGGCTAGCTTTTGCGTCTATTTTCTGCTAAAATTACCCCGTTAGCGAGTATGGGGATATAGCTCAGTTGGCTAGAGCGCCTGCATGGCATGCAGGAGGTCCCGGGTTCGAGTCCCGGTATCTCCACCATTGAAAGTCCACCCGATGGGTGGTTTTTCAATGGTGGGTATTTCTTCGCTTTTTTGAAACATGGTAAGCTTAAAGTAAATCTCATTTAAAATAGTACACATATGGACCCAAACTCTGGACAGCAGCCCAACGGGCAACCACCTCAACAAGGGATGCCGCCGGCATCACCACCCCTGTCGCCTTCGCCACAGTTACAATCGGCGTACCCTGAATCGCTTTCGATCAAGCCAGCCTGGCAGGTAGAGGCGATGCAAAAGGTGTGGTCGCAACAAGGTGGGGAAGTAACCAACCTGGGCGCAGCACCGAATGCCAATGATCTGCAGTCGAGGTACCCCCAAGTGCCCCAGGCACCAGCACCTGTGGCCCAGCCGCAAACCAACTGGCAGCCTTTGCCGCCATTGGTCCCCGGTCAGTCACCAGCCCAGCCTCTAGCAGCACCACCGCAACAACCTCAGGGTCAGTGGACACCTCCACCTCTGAGTACGTCACCCAATGACTATCCAGTGCCACAGCGCTCACACAAGTGGGTCTTTATGATCTTATTCCTGGTTCTGTTACTGGCCAGCGGTATTGCCTTGTTGTTCATGCTTATTAAAGGTGGCGCCGGGGGCACTCCCCAGGAAACTCTTACTGAGACACTGGTCAATGGGCTGAAGACGCAAACCTACAACGAGACCCTCACGACCAAGAGTGGCGACAAAAGCGTCACCCAGAGCCGCATAGCTGATTTTAGAAAAGTGGGCGAGCCACATATCTATATCGAGAATCTTACTGGCACCACGACCAAAGAAACGGCCTACGTGACCGTTGTTGGCGGTGATTATTATGTGAAAAAGCATTTTAGCGACGATACTGTTGCCAAAGCGACCGAAGAAGAAAAGAAAGTCCTGGCCAAAGTAAATGACCAATGGATTCAAGTGACCAAAAATGGGGCAATTATTGATGATCCAGGCGTAGCGGCCTTGAAATTGCGAGATGAGTTGCAGGCCATGCGCCTTATTGTGCCCGCCCCTATCCTGGTAGGCTATTTCCGGGACGAAGACCAGAAGCAGCTCGCCGATATGATCAAACAAAACACCACATATGCCACTTCTGCCGAGAAACCAGCCGAGGAACAGATTGATGGGCAGGCTGCACTGCACTTTAAGGTGACTGTTGATGCTGATAAAGTGAAAGAGCTTAACCTCAAAGCTGCTGCCTTGTTGGGCGTAAAAGACACGAACTTTATTACTGATGCGCTCAAGACCAGCACTCCCAACCAAATGGATGTCTGGGCTCGTAAGAGTGACCATAAGTTGTTACAGTACAAATACGAAAAGAATAGCGTGAGCTACACCTACAAGTACGAGAAAATCGATGAATCCCAAGAAGTAAGTGCCCCAAAGTCTGAAGCGATTGCGCCCGAAGGGGCCTCGGCCGGCGACGATGACATGAAGAACGCGGTCAGTGCGTTGTACAGCGAGTTGAGTGACTATGCCGACCAGGGTAATGCGCTGCCTGCTGATAGTAAAACACTGCAGGAATTTGTGACCCAACGTGTGGATCAAGGCATTGCTTCGCGTTTCACCTTCCAATACCAATCTGGAACGCCGCAAAAAGGCTTTATATTTGTCCAGAATGGGATGGCCTGTAATGGGGATAAGACGGCCTTCACCAAGGGGACGCCGGTAAACTTCGCCCTCTTGACCAAGCTCAATAGTACGCTGTACTGTGTAGATAATAATCTGTAATCATGGTGAAGGTGGGAAACAACTATGTTTAAGCGCGTTATTCAGTCCATTCTTGAGCGCTACGCCAAGGCTCTTTTAGCCAAACATCATCCGCGAATTGTGACCGTGACCGGCAGTGTGGGTAAAACAAGTACCAAGGCGGCCATAACGACGGTGCTTGAAGAGCATTTTAAGGTGTTGTCTACCCAAGGAAATTACAATGTCGATGTAGTAGTGCCCTTGCAGCTCTTTGGCGTCACGCCACCGCACAATATCCACAACCCGTTTTCTTGGCTGATGGTCTTTATGCAAATGACCAAGATACTGAAAGGCAAATACGATTATGAAGTGGTAGTGCTGGAATTGGGTGCGGACAAGCCAGGCGATATCGCCGTCTTTATGAAGTATTTGCATCCGGATATTGCCGTTGTTTCCGCTATTTCGCCCGAACATATGGAACAATTTGGCACTGTTGACATGGTGGCGCGCGAAGAATTTGCGATTACTTCGGTCTGTAAGTTGGCTATTTACAACCGTGACGACATTGATATGGAATTCGAGCACTACAATGAAGCGCCGAACTCCTATACCTATGGCTTCCGCGATGATGCCGATTACCAGTTTACAATTGATAAATTTAGCCTTGAATTTGGCTTTGAAGGAAAATTCCTGGGCGAAGGCCTTGGTGAATTGCCTGCCCAGCTGCGAGTGATTGGCGAGCATAACATCAAACCAACAATTGCCGCCGTGGCTGTAGCCACTGAACTTGGGGTGCCGCATGAGAAAATCACCAAAGGTGTGGAGAATATCGAACCAGTTGACGGTCGTATGAATTTGCTGCATGGTGCGGAGCGGACGATCCTGATTGATGATAGTTATAACTCCAGCCCGCTGGCTGCCTTGGCCGCGCTCAAAACCTTGTACGATTTTAAGGCTAAGAAGCGCGTGGCTATTCTTGGCTCTATGAACGAGCTTGGCGACCAAACCGAAGAGGCGCATACGCAAGTCGGGGACGCTTGTGACCCCAAGAAACTCGACCTGGTTATTACCGTTGGTGAAGACGCTGACCAGTATCTTGCTCCGGCAGCCAAGGCCAAAGGTTGCAAGGTGGAGAGCTTTCTTTCCCCATATGATGCCGGCGCCTATTTAAGAGGCAAGTTAACGCCGGGCATGACGATATTAGTCAAAGGATCTCAAAACCGAGTGTTTACCGAAGAGGCAACCAAGCTGCTGTTGGCTGATCCGTCTGACGAAAAATATTTGGTTCGCCAAAGTCCTGAATGGATGAAGATCAAGCAGGGGCAGTTTAGCCAGCTTTAATACATCAGTGAATATTATCTGAGATAATATTTTATTAATGATACACTGTGACCATGAAAAAAGAAGAGTTTGAAGATATTCTGCACTCCAAAGAAGTCAGCTTGATATTTCTATCTGCGGTGTCGTATCTAGTAAGTTATTTTTTTGAGCTCTCGTATTTAAATTGGTATCAAATCCCCGGTACATTCGTTGACATTAGCCTTACTACTCTAATTGTTAGTGTAGGATTTACGACAATGATCGCATTTCTGTTATTGTTCGCCGCCGCTGACTATATACGATTTGAGCGCGAGAAAAAGGTGGGGCGGAAAATACTAATCATAATGCGAGTAGTCGTTTGTGCGTGTGTGCTCGCTGTTGTTTTGTTCACTTTCAATATTCCTAGCAGGGAGTTTTTGAAAATTCTAGCAATTTCGTTACCGTCAGCGCTACTTGGGGTGTTCATGGTTGAGTTGAAGAATACAAGGAGCATCAAAGCGACATTGAGAATTTTTAGGGACATGTTTAAGCCTCGTAATGTGACTTCTGGTTCTAAACTTAATTCTGGAACGTTGCTTCCAGAAAGACTAATTATATTTATAGCAACGGTACTACTTGCTATGTTCCTTGCTGCTACAGCAGGTAAGATGTACGCACGTTCGAGAACGGACCTGTCGGTTATTTACTCTCAAGGCAACACTAGGAGGGTTATTGTAACTAAGAGCGGGACTTGGCTAATCGCGAAAGATTACGACATCGCAGACCACAAATTTAAAGATGGTTACTATCTTATTAAAGCAAACGAGTCGCAGAGCATCACTGAATCTCTTAAAATTGAGAAGTAGCATACCTAAACAAACGTCTCCGTATCTGTTATAATAAGTTTCAATGACACGTTTTATTTTTCCTGGCACACTCACTTTGCTCCTTCCCTAGGGGAGATACTTTTTCACGCAGCAATTATTTTTCTAATATTCAAGGAGAGGTGACATGAAACGATACAATCCGAGTGAGATCGAGCCAAAATGGCAAAAAGTGTGGGATGAGTCTGGCGTTTACACGGCCAACCTCCAGAGCGACAAGCCCAAATACATTGCCATGAGCATGTTTAATTACCCCAGTGGAGCGGGCATCCACATTGGCCATGCCATGAACTACACCATTAGCGACGTGAAGGCGCGCCTGAAGCGGCAACAAGGCTTTGAAAGCTACCACCCCGTTGGTTGGGACGCCTTTGGATTGCCAGCCGAGAACTATGCCATTAAAGCTGGTGTGTCTCCGCAAGAAAGCATGGCGACAATTATTCCTGATTACCACAAACAATACAAAGCCATGGGCTGGAGTAACGATTGGGAAAAAGAAATTGCCACCCATCGCCCTGAGTATTACAAGTGGACGCAGTGGATATTTAGCCAGATGTACCAGCACGGGTTGGCCTACCAGGATGCCCGGATGCAATGGTGGTGTACCAAATGTCAGACAGTACTGGCCAACGAACAGGTAATTGATGGCAAATGTTGGCGCCATGACAGTGCTGATGACCCTATTGTTGAAAAGAAGGAAGTGAAGCAGTGGTTCTTTAAAATTACCGAGTATGCCGATGACTTACTTGCCGCGATCGATGACTTAGACTGGACCGAGAGCGTCAAGCTGGCGCAGAAAAACTGGATTGGCAAAAAGAGCGGTATCGAAATTACGTATAAGATTGATAACGCCTCAGAACCTGTGGATGTGACTTGTTTTACCACCCGACCCGACACCAACTTTGGGGCAACTTTTGTGGTTATTTCGCCCGAACATCCGCTGGCCGAAGCAATTGCTGACGGAAAATTGAATGCTGATGACGCTGTCGATCGTTCTGCAGAAATTATTACCTACCGCAATGTGTCCGCTGCCAAGAGCGAAGTAGAGCGTCAGCAAGAAGGTCGCAAGAAAACTGGAGTCTTTACTGGTTTGTATGCGGTGAATACCTTGAATAACAAGCGTTTGCCAATTTGGGTGGCTGACTTTGTGCTGGCTGGATTTGGAACTGGTGCAGTGGTTGGTGTGCCTGCGCACGATATTCGTGACTTTGAATTTGCCCAAGCCTTTGACTTGCCAATTGAACGAGTGGTTATTGGGGCAGACGGCGATACTTCGCCAGTTACCGACTTGGCGCAGGTCCAAGAAGAGAGCGGCAAGATGATCAACTCCGAGTTCCTGGATGGTCTGGAAATCCATGATGCCACTGAAAAAATGATGGACTACATGGAGGCGCATGATTTAGGCAAACGTGTGGTTAATTACCGCATGCGTGATTGGAGCGTCAGCCGCCAACGCTACTGGGGTGCGCCAATTCCGATTATTCATTGCCAAAAATGTGGCCCTGTGTTGGTTCCGGAAACAGAGCTGCCCGTGGTCTTACCGCAGTTGGAAGACTTTAAGCCCAGTGGTGATGGCCGCAGCGCCCTCGCTCGTGCCAAAGACTGGCTGCAAACCACTTGTCCTACCTGCGATGGCCCGGCCGAGCGCGAAACTGACACCCTAGACACTTACATTTGTAGTAGCTGGTACATGTATCGCTATTTTGACGCCCATAACCAACAAGTGATTTTCGATAGCAAAGTGGCTAAGAAATGGGAGCCAATTGACTTCTATAATGGCGCTGACCACGCCACGGCGCATTTGCTCTACGCTCGTTTTATGGCTCGTTTCTTTAAGAAATTAGGCTTGGTGAACAATCCTGAACCTTTCAAGCAGTTCCTGTTTAATGGCAAAGTCACGGCCGCTGATGGTATGATGTTTTCCAAAAGCAAGGGTAATGGCATTGATCCGCTGGAAATTATTAACCAGGGGTATGGCGCTGATGCGCTGCGAACCTACTTGATGTTTGCCTCGCCTCTGGAACTGTGGACTCGCTGGAACTCGCAGGGTGTGCCT
>Ga0075364_10001464_pt1 | contig 12836 bp, 9 predicted proteins | sample EndMetdeltDD1764_FD_71517 | JGI IMG/M metagenome (GOLD analysis project Ga0075364, IMG submission 71517) | Populus endosphere microbial communities from Tennessee, USA - Endosphere MetaG P. deltoides DD176-4 | ecosystem: Host-associated > Plants > Roots > Endosphere | place: USA: Tennessee... | reverse complement strand
ACGCACCCCGTCGAGTACGCCGGGTTCGTGCAGGCGGTGCTCGGTCGCCGGCCGTCCCCAAAAGATCTAGAGGTATGATCGGACGACGCGAGTGACCAGGGGGCGCAGATGCGAGCAGCGGTGGTGGTCGACGGGGGCGGGTTCGCGGTCGAGGACGTCGCCGATCCCGAGCCCGGGGCGGGCGAGCTCCTCCTGCGCGTGAGCGCGTGCGGGCTCTGCGGCTCGGACCTCAAGGCCCGGGGCGCGTTCCCTGTCGGCTCGATCCTGGGCCACGAGTTCGGGGGCGAGGTCGTCGGCGTCGGCGCCGGCGTCGACCCCGCCGGGTGGCACGACGGGATGACGGCCGCGGTGCTGCCCGTCGCCTCGTGCGGGACGTGCGCGTGGTGCGTCGCCGGCGACGTGGTGCACTGCGCCTCGGCCCAGCTCATCGGTCTCGGCGGGGGAGCAGGCGGGTTCGCCGAGCTCGTCACGGTGCCGGCGGCCTCGTCGTTCGCGGTGCCCGACTCGATCGAGCGGACCCACGCCGCGCTCGTCGAGCCCTACGCCGTCGGCCTCCACACCGCCGACGCCGGCTCGATCGCCGAGGGCGACGACGTGCTGGTCATCGGCGCCGGGACGGTCGGCCTCACGACGATGGCGTGGGCCCGCGCCCGCGGCGCGGCGTCCATCACCGCCGTCGACCCCGTGGCCGACCGCCGCGCCAACAGCGCGCGCTTCGGGGCCACCGCCACGCTCGCCGGCATCGACGAGGTCGAGCACGGCGCCTACGACGTGGTCGTCGAGTGCGTGGGCAAGGGCGGCCTGCTCGACGCCAGCGTCAACGCAGCCCGGCCCAAGGGCCGCATCGTGATCGCCGGCGTGTGCCTCGACCACGATCCGTTCTTCCAGGCGACCGCGCTCATGAAGGAGGTGTCGGTGCACTTCGCGGTGTACTACGCGCCGGCCGACTTCCGGTCCGTCGTCGTCGCGCTGGAGGCCGGCACGATCGAGGCCGCGCCGCTGGTGGGCGAGACGCGGCCGCTGGTCGAGCTCGACGCCGCCTTCGACGCGCTGGCCGCCAGCACGACGACCGGCAAGATCCTCATCGCCCCCAACGCCTGACCGCCCGCCACGACGGCCGGCGGACGATCGCGGGCCGTCGGGGTCAGCCCACCTCGTGGGGCATGGCGTCCCACTGGTCGCGGTTGTCGCGGATCGTCTCGAGGATCTGGCCCCAGCGGGCGTCGCTCTCGCTGAAGCGGATGTCGAAGCTGCTCGACGCGCGGAACTCGAGGACCTCGACGCCCTCGGGACCGGCCGTGTACGAGTAGGGCGCGCCGTCGGGGAGGAAGAAGCCCTCGCCCGCCTTCACCGTCTGGGCGCCCATCTGCAGCTCGCCCTTGCTCACGTAGTAGAGGCAGTCGGCGCCGTGGTGGCTGTGGCGGGCGAGCGGGTAGCCCGGTCCGAACCACGACCACACGAGGCTCGGGCCGTCGCCCTCGGGGTCGCCGAAGAGGACCTTCACGACGTTGCCCGTGGTGCCCCACTCGACGAGCTTGGCGCCGAGCTCCCCGTCGATCGGCGGGATGGCCATCATGCCGGTGTCGTGCAGCATCGGCGCCTCGTCGGGCCCGAACCGCTGCAGTCCCCGCTTCGCCTTCGTCGTCATGCGAACCCCTCGGTGCTCGAACGTGCGCGTCGCCCCCTGCGGTGCGCGTCGGGCCGAGCGTACCCGAACATCTAGATGATTGACGCGCCGGGCGAGCCGGCCCCGCTCAGCCCGTGGCCGCGACGGTGCTGGTGGTCGCCACCACCGCCGCCACCGTGGCGGCCGCCTCGGCCAGGACCTTGCGCACCGACTCGGCGACCGGCCTGACCGACGTCTCGTCGAGGGCGTGGTCGATGCGGTGACGGGCGTGCGAGCGGGTCGCTCTGTCGGGCGCCACGAGCTCGAGCAGCTGCGCCGGCCCGGTCATCGACAGGAGGGCCGCCGTGCGCACGTCCATCGGGTCGTCGCCGGCCGCGGCGGCCCGCAGCCGCCCGACGATCTCGTCCCTCGTCCCCTGGTCGAGCACCGGCGTGCTCGGGCGCAGGCCGCCGGTGGACGGCGACAGCGCCCCGACCTCGATCAGGCCGGCGACGACCGCGTCCCAGGTGCCGGCCCCCACGAGCCTGGTGAGCCCGCGGTCCATGGCCGAGAGCACGGCCTTGGGCTTGGGTCCCTCGGTCCGCAGCACGTCGGCTGCGGCCGCGAGCAGCGGCGTGGACGCGCCCTCGTCGAGCTGCACCTCGACGACGAGCAGGCCGGCCAGGCAGGCGTTCAGCTGGGCGCGCACACCGAGCGCGTGGCGCCCCGAGCGCGGGTCGATGGCGATGAGGGCGAGTTCCTCGGCGAGCAGCATGGATGGGCTCCTACCCGGCGAACGGGTGGGCCGACCCGGCCGGGGCGAACCACGCGGGCCGATCCATCGGCCGATCGACCCGGTCGATCAGTCGTCGAACAGGATGACGCCGCGGATGTTGGTGCCGTCGAGCATGTCGGCGTAGCCCTGGTTGATCTGCGCCAGCGAGTAGGTGTTGGTCACCAGGTCGTCGAGCGGGAGCTGGCCGGCGGCGAACAGCTCGAGCAGCTTCGGGATGTCGTTGCGGGGGTTGCCCGAGCCGAACAGCGAGCCCTGCACGACCTTCTCGTTGAGCGTCATGTCGAGCAGGCTGATCGAGGCGCCCAGCTCCATGGCCGGGTGGATGTTGGTCACGATGACCTTGCCCCGCTTGCCCACGCAGCCGAGCGCCTGGATGAGCAGCTGCCCGTCACCGACGCCCATGCTCAGCACGAGCTGGTTCGCCATGCGACCCCAGGTGATGTCCTGGAGCAGGGTCATGGCCTCGCCCAGCGACGGGGCCGTGTGGGTGGCGCCCAGCTTGAGGGCGCGGTCGCGCTTGGAGTCGATGGGGTCGACCGCCACGATCTGCTTGGCGCCCGCGGCGACGGCGCCGAGGATGGCGCTCGCCCCGATGCCACCGACGCCGACGATCACGATCGTGTCGGCCGGCCCGGTCTGGGCGGCGTACACCGACGAGCCCCAACCCGTGACGACGCCGCACCCCATCAGGCAGGCGCGCTCGAGGGGGACGCCCTCGTCGATCTTGATGGCGCTGGCCTCGTTGATGACCGTGTGGCGGGCGAACGTGCCGAGCAGGCACATCGTGGAGAGGTCCTGGCCCCGGGCGTGGTGGCGGGGCGTGTCGTCGCTGATCTGACCACGCTGGCTCAGCTTGGCGCCGAGGTCGCACAGGTTCGAGTGGCCGGTGGCGCACGACGGGCACCGCCCGCAGGCGGGGATGAACGCGCCGACCACGTGGTCGCCGGGCTTGAGCCACGACACCTCGGGCCCGACCTCCTTCACGATGCCGGCCCCTTCGTGGCCGCCGATGATCGGCGGGGGGAACGGCAGGTCGCCCGTGCGCAGGTGCTCGTCGGAGTGGCACATCCCCGACGCCTTCATCTCGACGAGGATCTCGCCCGCCTTCGGCGGATCGAGCTCGATCTCCTCGACGCTCCAGTCCTCGCCGAGGCCCCACAGGATCGCTGCTTCGGTCTTCATCGCCTAACCCCCCTGGTCGCGAACGCGCCCATGCTCGCGCCGAATCGCACGGCGCGGGAAATGCCCGACGGATCGGTGTCAGCGCCGTTGACGAGGGTGGCTACGCGCCTTCGAGCGTGGCGATGGCGTCGGCCGTCCCGAGCTCGACGGCGGCGGACGCGAAGCGGCCGGCGAGGGCGAGGGAGACCTCGCGCGACTGGTAGCCGTCGGTCCCGAGGGTCGACAGCCAGATGGCCAGGCCGTAGGCCGCCGATGCCCGGTACCAGGTCCAGGCGTCGTCGGCCTCGAGGTCGCGATCGAGCTCGGTCCGGTACGCGTCGATGATCGCCCGGTCGTGGGCGCGGCGGTCGGACTCGGTGAGCGCGCCCTGGATGAAGTGGCCGGTGTCCTGCGACCAGTTGCCGCGGCGGGCCACCTGCCAGTCGAGGAAGCCGACCTCGTCGCTCCCGGGGAGCGCGTAGGTGTTGCCGATGTGGGCGTCGGCGTGCAGCAGCGTCATGGGTTCGCGGTCGAGCAGGTCGACGTAGCGCACCCACAGGTCCATGACGCCGTCGGCGCCGAGCGCCTCGACGCCGTCCGGGAGCGCACCGGCCCCCCGCTCGAGCCCCGTGGGGACGCGGCGGGCCAGCCCCGATCGGAAGCCCTCGGTCGGCGCCCACGTCTGCAGCCAGCCGAGCGCGGGGTGGGTCGCCGGCGAGAGCCCCCAGTAGGTGCGGTGCACCCGGGCCAGGCCCCGCACGGCCTCGGTGACCTGCGCGGGCGTGTAGGGCCGGGTGGCGTCGCGAGGGTCGGCGTCGCGCGCGGTGACGTCCTCCATCACGACGAGCCAATCGAGCGCGGGCTCGTCGATGATCACGCCGTAGGGCTCCGGGTGGTCGATGGGCAGGGCCTCGCCCGACGCGTAGAGCTTGGACTCGTTGAAGAGGTTGCCGTTGCGGGCGTGCACCTCGCGGTGGTCGCCCTCGGCCTTGACGAACACGACCGCGGGGCCCTCGCCCGCGGCGTAGGTGAGGCCGAACCGGGCGCGGCGGTTGCTGCCGTCGCTGCCCATGAGCAGGTCGACGGCCGCCACCTCGGCCCCGGGGAAGCGGGACCCGAGGACCGTGGTCATCCACGCCGCCGTCACGTCGTCCCACCGCGCCGGGATCGGTGCCTCGACGCGGATCGATGCGGCGGTGCTCACGGGGCGGCGCTGAGCGCGAAGCGCTGGGCGAAGGCCTGCATGCCCTCGCTCGCCTCGCGCGAGCTGGTCCACGGGCGCACGATCACGCGATCGACGCCGGCCGCCGCCAACCGCTCGACGTCGGCCTCGGTCTCGACCTGCTGGGGGATCGTGACCTCGATGCGCTCGGTCCGCCCCGCCTGCTCGGCCAGCTCGCCCAGCTTGGCGATCGATGCCGGGAGCTCGTCGATCGAGTGGTTCATCGGCATCCACCCGGCGCCGATCGTGGCCGCCCGCCGCAGCGCGGCGGCGCCGTCGCCACCGACGTGCAGCGGCATCGGCTGCGCCTTGGGCTTGGGTTCGAAGTTGGTCGGCCCGAAGTCGAAGAACCGGCCGTGGTGCTCGATCGTGTCCTCGCTCCACAGCCGGCGGCAGATGTCGATGGCCTCGTCGACCCGGGCGCCGCGGGTGTCGAAGTCGAGCCCGACGGCCTCCCACTCGGCGCGTGCCCAGCTGGCCCCGATGCCGAGCAGCAGGCGCCCGCCCGACACGAAGTCGACCGTGGTGGCCGCGCGCGCCGTGATGAACGGGTGGCGCAGGCCGATGTTGTAGACGTGCGTCCCGAGCCCGATGCGCGACGTGCGCGCCGCGACGGCGCACAGCATCCCCAGCGCGTCGAACATCGGGATGTCCGAAGGGATCGGCGGGTGGTCGTCGCCCGCGTGCGGGCTGCCGTCGGCGGCCAGGGGGATGACGAGGTGCTCGGGCACCCACACCGACTCGAAGCCGAGGCGGTCACCCTCTTCGGCGACGTCGCCCCAGAAGCGGGCGTTGACGCCCCCGAGGTGGAGTCCGAACTTCATGCCCACTGCCTCCCCGCACCGCACGCCGGTGCACCGTCGTCGCGTCGATCAACCGCGCCCGACGATCATGCCGTCCCGGCGTGCTGGTCGGCGACCCAGCGCTCGGCGCGGGCCGTGTAGCCGGAGAAGACCTCGCGCAGCGTGCCCATGTCGAGCCCGAACTCGGCGGGGTCGGGGTGCGTCGTCTGCTCGCGCGACTCGGCGTTGTCGTGCCACCAGCGCTGCATGCCCCCTGCGAACTCGTCGGACACGGGCTCGCCGAGCCACTCGTACAGGCCCCGCACCTCGCCGATGGGATCGGCGGCGACCGCCCGGAAGTCCATGTCGTAGAAGCGGTCGTCGTGCCCGGCGTCGCGGAACGCCTGCACCCGTTCCATCGCCGTCGACCAGTGCTCGACGTTGAGCTTCCCGATGTAGGGCAGGTCGGGCTCGTTGCCGAACATCTTCCCGACCTCGACGTACACGTCGCACACCGACAGCAGCACGTCGGCCGGGTCGCGGTGGGTCATCACGAACCGAGCGTCCGGGAACGACGTGTCGAGGTGATCGAGGAACAGCAGGTGGGTCGGGCACTTGAGTCGCCACGGGCGGGTCGGCTCGCCCCACTGCAGCAGCTTCAACGCCCGCCGCTCGTAGGCGTACGTCGAGTCGAGGTCGGCATCGAGCAGCCACGACGAGTACGACGGGATCTTGGCGAACGCCTGGAAGTAGTGGGCCTTGAAGTCGAGGGCCATCAGGTCCTGGCACTCCTCGGGGCCTGTGGGGATCGACGGCAGCAGCGCGGCCATCCGGGGGGCCACCTCCATGCGCATGGCGTGCTGCGCCTCGGCCGCCGTGAGCCGGGGATCGATCCCCTCGACGGTCGACGGCGGTGGGCACGGGGCCGCCGCCTCCCACTGGCGGAGGAAGCGGGCGGCGGGGTCCTCGGCCAGCAGGAACGAGAGCGCCGTCGAGCCGGTGCGGGGCAGGCCGAGCCCGATGAGCGGGGCCACGATCTCCTCGTCGTCGATCTCGGGGTGGCGCTTGTACCAGTCCTCGATCTGCAGGCGCTGCGACAGGAGGTTGGTGAGCAGGCCGGGCATGACCAGCCCGCCGATGTCGCCGAGGTGGGCCTCGGTGTCGAGCGAGTGGCACAGGCGCTCGAGCCCCTCGCGGAACGAGTCCTCACCGAAGTCGTCGAGCCCGGTCTCGTCGCGCGCGGCCTGCATCAGGTCGTCGTGTCTCGCCATGCCGTTCCCCCTGAGCGCGGTGCCGGCCGAACCGCCGCAGGACCCGAGGGGTCCGGTCCGGGCACCCCCTGGGGCCCGTGACGACACGACGGTGCGATGCCGCACCAATTTGGTGGCAGAACGTTGTCACGAAAGCCGCGGTCCGTCAACCGGCCGGCCTCGGGCGTGCGCCTCGGTGCGGCGGTGCGGCGGTGCCGCGGTGTGGCCTGCGGTGGCGTGCCGGGTCAGCGCCGGCGCGGCGGTGCCTCGCCACCGTGGACGGCACCGATCACCACGTCGATGAGCCACTGGACCGTGGCCGTGGCGTGCTCGGGCTCGAGCTGCCAGGCCCGCACGAGGCGCTCGTAGACCGTGGGGGTCCAGAGCAGGTCGAGCAGGCCCGCGGCCGCCCGGCGGTCCTGGTCGTCCCACTGGGGCGCCGCGTCGCGCAGCGCGCGGTGCAGGGCCTCGCGCCGGCGGACGTCGACCTCGAGGAACGCCGGGTCGTCGGGTTCGGGGCCGGTGCCCTTCACCGCGAACGACTGGAGCGTGGCGAAGATCCGTTCGGCCACCGCCGGGAAGTTGTCGAGGTCCACCGACTCGTAGTCGATGCCGGCCTCATCGTTGAGCCGTTGCATCACCGCGTCGTGGAGGTGGCGCTCGGTCGGGAAGTACCGGTAGACGGTGCGCTCGCCGACCTCGGCCCGCTCGGCCACGGCGCGGAACGTGAGGCCGTCCCAGTTCCACGAGTCGAACTCGTGGGCCAGCTCGGACCCGGCGGTGAGGATGCGCTCGCGCGTCTCCTCGGCGCGCTGGCGCCGCACCGGGCTGTCGTACCGGCGTCGCGGCGGATCGGTCTCCTCGTCGCTGCGGACGGTCTTCGGGCTCGACATCCGGCGCGAGGGTATCGCCCGTCCGCTCGCCACCGGTGGGTGCCGCGCGACCGTCGACCGGCCCCGGGCTCCTCCGGTGCTCCCCGCCTGGCGCCTACGTGCCCCTGCTCGACGCGTTCCTGCTCGGCGTGCTCTTGTTCGGCGACCGACCGGCCTCCGCACCCGCCTCGGTGACGAGCCGGTCGGCCTCGGCGGCCACGAGGCGCATCCCGATCGAGTGCGCGTCCGCACGCGCCTCGGTCGCGATCGCCCGGGCGCGGGCGTGATCGCCGTCGTGGTCGCGCTGCAGCAGGGCGCCCGCGAGGTCGACGCGCGTGCGGCTGGCCGCGGTGCGGGCGCCGATGCGGTCCTCGAGCTCGAGGCCCCGCTCGAGGAGGTCGATGCCGGCGTCGAGCTCGCCCAGGTCGGTCAGCAGCGCGCCGCGGTAGTGGTCGGCGGCGCCGTGGCACAGGACGCCCCAGCTGTTGACGACGAGCACGCCGGCCCGCACCTCGAGCAGGTCGACGAGGTCGCGGCGCAGCTGCGGACGTCCGACCGAACGGGCCACGTCGGCGAGCAGCATGACGGCCCCGCCCCAGGTCGGGTCCGTCGGCAGCGCGCCGACGCCGGCGGCGGTGAGCTGCTCGACGAGGGCCGCCGCCTCGTCGTCGCGACCGGTGGCCGATGCGACCGCGGCGCGGGCGACCTCGGCGAAGAGGAGCGGCCCTGCGCTGACGGCGAGGTCGTCCAGCGCCGGTCCGAGCCGGTCGGTCTCGCCCCGGTCGAGGACGACCGCGAACCGCAACGCCTGCGCGCTGGCGATCAGGTTGGCGTCGTAGTGCGCGATCTCGAGGATGTGCTGCGCCGCTGCGTCGGCGGCGTCGAAGTCGCCGCGGGCGTGCGCCAGCATCCCCTGCCACATGGACCGCAGCGCCTCGGGGAACACCTGCGCGGGCACGTCGGCGCAGGCTCGGCCCACGTGTTCCAGGGCGCGATCGATGGCTGCGGCGTCGGCGGACTCGATCGCCGTGATGATGCCGAGTCGGGCGGCGGACACCCGGAGCTCGGGATCGCCGCCCTGCTCGGCGCGCGTGAGCAGCTCGTCGGCGATCTCGCGCCTCGCCGGGAGCGATTCGGGCCCGTGCCCGAGCACCGAGCCGAGGATCAGGAGGTTGGGGATGAGCGCGCGGTCGAAGCCGATGCGCCGGGCGACGCGCACGCCCTCGGCGGCGATGGCGCTGGCGTCGTGCCACTCGCTGGTCAGCGACTGGTTGAGCGCCAACAGCCCCAGCAGGATCGCCCGGCTCGGACCGTCGTCGGGGCCCACGGCGTCGAGCGCTTCGAGGCACAGCGCCCGGTTGTGCTCGGCGTCCGGGAGGCGGGCCGAACCCGTCGTCGCGACGACCGCCTGCGCGAGCGCTTCGGGGTCACCGGACGAGCGGGCGACCTCGATGAGCTCGTCACCCAGGGCCGTGGCCTTGTCGTTGTCGCTGGCCGTCAGGTGCGTGGCCCACCGGGTCAGGAGGAGGTGGACCTCGAGGCGAGCCCGCTCGTCCGGAGGCTGTGAGTCGACGAGGGGCAGGCAGCGCTCGACCATGCCGATGGCGGCAACCGGGTCGCTGACCTCGAGCGACAGGCGCCCGGCGAGGATGCCGATCAGCAGCGCCGGCCGTGCCGCACCGTCGGCCACCGCCTCGAGCAGGTGGTGGGCCAGGAGCGCGACGGTCGCATGATCGGCGGGTGAGACGGCGAGGCTCGCGGTCGCCGTGCTCCACGCCAGCGGGCTCGACCACCACCGCTCGACCGTCACCGTCGTCCATCGCAGCTCGACGGCCATCAGCGCCTCGGCGACGCGGTGGTGCAGCCGGGCGCGGCGGGCGACGCTCAACCCGCTGAGGAGCGCGTCGCGCACGAGTCCGTGCACGAGCTCGTAGCCGCCCGGCGTCGCCGGCTCCTCGCGCACGAGGCGGGCCGACACCGCCTCGTCGAGCGCGTCGAGCACGTCCGCGCCGTGGGCGTGCTCGACGAGCGGGACCCGGAACGACTGGCCTACCACCGCGGCGACCCCGAGCACCGCGCGCGTCGGCGCGGTGAGCTGGTCGAGGCGCCAGCGGACCGCCTCGCCGGCGTCGGTGCCACCGAACCCGGCCAGCGCCTGCCCGAGCAGGAACGGGTTGCCACCGGTGGCCGCCCGCAGCGACGCGTGGGAGACCTCGATGGCGATGCCGTCGACCTCGCCCTCGGGCGCCGACGAGCGCTGCGCGTGACCGAGGACGGCGACGAGCTGCCCCACCTCGTCGAGGTCGAGCCCGTCCAGCGCGATCACCGTCCCGAGGCCCCGCGCCGGGAGCTCGGCGACGACGCCGGCGACGGGATCGCCGCCGGAGTGGTCGATGTCCCGGACGGTGCCGATCACGAGGACGCGACCGGCGTCGGCCGGGTGGGCGCGCACGAGGTGGCGCAGGAGCACCCAGGTCTGGTTGCTCGTCCATTGGAGGTCGTCGAGGACGATCACCACCTCGCGCTGGCCGCTCGCCGCCGCGAGGGCGCGACTGAGCGCGTCGTACGCGCGGGCCACGACCGCGTCGGTGGCGACGGCACCGCCGTTGGCCGACAGGTGGCGCAGCGCCTCGACCGAACGGCGCTCGTCGGGCGCCGCCGCCGAGACGATGGGTTCGAGGGCGCCGAGGAGCGGCTCGTAGGGGACCGCCACCTCCTCACGGCCGCGACCGCACACGACCAGAGCTCCGGCGTCGTGGCGCTCGCGCGCGAACACCGCGGCGATGGTGGTCTTGCCGATGCCCGGTTCGCCGATGATGAGGGCGAGGTGCGCCTGGTGCGACCCGGCGGCGGTGCGGCGGAGCTGCTCGAGCGCGCCCTCCCGCCCGACGACGGGGCCGCCCAGCGCGGCATCCAGCAGGTCGGGGAAGTCGACGTCGTCGATGCGGCCCGGATCCGGCGCGAACCCCTGGGCGGGCGCGGCGACGAGCTCGTGGATGATCTCGGGTTCGGGCGCACCCCGCAGGGCGACCGGGCCCCGATCGACCAGGCGGCACCCGACGGGCAGCTCGTCGCGCATCATCAGCGCGGTCGTGGCGCCGACGAGGACCTGCTCGGCGTGGGTCAACGAGCACAGGCGAGCGCACCGGTCGACCGCCCGCCCGAACCAGTCGTCGCCGACGGGGTGGGCTTCGCCTGTGTACAGCGCGATGCGCACCGGCGGCCGGTCGTCGGTGCCCGCCCGCAGGATCGCGAGGGCCGCCCCGCCCGCATCTGCGGCCCGGTCGAACACGGCGCAAGCGCCGTCGCCCGTTGCCCGGAACGTCGTGCCTCCATGGGCGGCGACCGTCGCGTCGACGGCGTCGAGGTAGCGGCGCACGACGTGCACCGCGTCGAGCGGATCCTGCTCCCACAACGGCGTGCTGTCCACGAGGTCGGTGACCATGAACGTGACCACCCGCGACGACCGCTCGTCGGCGCGCTCGTTGCGTGGCGGACCCGCGACGTCGAGGTCGTGCCGGAGGATGGCGGCCTCGAGGGCCCGCATGTTGGCCGTCGGTTCGAGCCCGAGGTCGTCGACGAGGCGCGTGCGCAGGTCGCTGTACTCGGCCAGGGCCTCGACCTGTCGCCCGCTCGCGTAGAGGGCGACGATCAGGTGGCGGCGGAGGTCCTCGCGGTAGGGGTGCTCGGTGCGCAGCGGGAGCAGCGCGCGCACGACCTCCTCGTGGGCCCCGAGCGCGACCGCGGTCGTGGCCCAGCGCTCGATGGCCGTCACCCGCAGCTCCTCGAGCCGCGCGGCCTCGACGTCGGCCCACGGGCTCCCGCGGAAGCCGTCGAGCGCGGCGCCGCGCCACAGCGCGAGCGCGGCCTCGAGGCGCTCGGCCGCCTCGGCGTCGGTGTGCCCGTCGGCGGCGTGCGCGCTGCACGCCCGTTCGAAGCGGCGGACGTCGAGCTCGTCGTCGTCGAGGGCCAGCCGGTAGCCCCCGTGCTCGGTCGTGAGTCGACCCGCGTGGCCGCCGAGCTGCGTGCGCAGCTGCGAGACGTACGTGCGGATCGTGCCGCTGGCGGCGCGCGGGGGCGTGCCTTCCCACAGCGCATCGGCGAGGTGCTCGACCGAGACGATCTGGTTGGCGCGCACGGCGAGGAGCGCGAGGAGCGATCGCCGGATCGGGCCGCGGACGTCCAGCGTCTCCCCGTCGACCTGGACGTGCATGGGGCCCAGGAGGTCCACCCGCACGGCACCACCCCCCGCTCGGCTCCAGCCTCGGATGCGGCAGTGTACTGGTCGCGCTGGTGCCGCTTCGAAGCCTGCGCACCGCGGACGTGCCGCCGGTCGATCGCAGCGACGCACCGGTCGCGAGGACGTCGAACCCGATCGGTCCCCTTGCCGTCCGCGTTGCCGTCGACGGGCAGCCCGGGCAGCCCGGCAGCGCCACCGGTAGGCTCCGCGCCCGTGACCACCTCGATCGTGCCACCGCCGGATGCGGTCGTCGCGACCGAGGCCGAGGTCGACCCGCACGAGCGCGACGAGGCCGCCAGGGCGCGGCGACGGGCGCGGTTCCTCGCCGAGCTGCCGGGCCGGATCGTGCGGGTGTACCCGGCGACGTTGCTCCTGGTCGTCGTGCCGATCGTCGTGGGCCTCGCCTCGGGCTCCGGGTGGCGCTCGGTCGAGGGCACCTCGTGGTTCACCGAGATCGCCTACGGCGCGCCCGCGCTCGCCGGCGGCAAGCCGTGGACGTTCTTCACCGGCATGTGGTTCGTGCAGGGGTTGGTGTGGGTGTACCTGCCGATCCTGGCCCTGCTCGCCGTGGTCGGCGGGGTGTACGAGCGCCGCGCGGGGCATGTGCGGCTGCTGCTGGTCGTGATCGTCGGGCAGGCCGCGGCGACCGCCATCACCTCGGCCTTCTTCTACGGGTTCCGCGACAGCGGCTGGACGTGGGCGCAGCAGCTCGCGGGCGTGTCCGACGTGGGCATCTCGGCCGGGCTGTTCGTGCTCTTCGGCGCGTTCTCGGCGTCGATGCAACCGGTGTGGCGCACGCGGGCCCGGGCCGGCCTCTCGGCGTTCCTCGTCGCCATGGTGCTCACGTCCGGGAACGTGTGGGACGCCAGCCACCTCGTCGGGTGGACGATCGGCCTGATCGCCGGGC
>Ga0075364_10001463_pt1 | contig 12836 bp, 10 predicted proteins | sample EndMetdeltDD1764_FD_71517 | JGI IMG/M metagenome (GOLD analysis project Ga0075364, IMG submission 71517) | Populus endosphere microbial communities from Tennessee, USA - Endosphere MetaG P. deltoides DD176-4 | ecosystem: Host-associated > Plants > Roots > Endosphere | place: USA: Tennessee... | reverse complement strand
CGGGGGGGCGACATCTGGCTGGTGGCCGATCGCAACGTGGCGTCGCTGCTGGCGTTCCGGGACCATCCGCACCGCAAGGCGACGAGCGGCACCCATGGGCAGGGCAAGGCCAAGCACGGTCGCGGGGCCGAGGACCTCGAGGTGCTCGTCCCGATCGGGACCGGCGTCCACGACTTCGACGGGTCGCTGCTGGCCGACCTCGTCAACGAGGGCGACCGTTGGCTCGCGGCGGCCGGCGGCCGCGGCGGTCGGGGCAACGCCCGTTTCCTCTCCAACCGGCGCCGGGCTCCGGCGTTCGCCGAGCAGGGCGAGCACGGCGAGGAGCGGTGGCTGCACCTCGAGCTCAAGCTCATGGCCGACGTGGCCCTCGTCGGCTTCCCCAACGTGGGCAAGTCGACGCTGATCTCGCGCATCTCGGCGGCCAAGCCCAAGATCGCCGACTACCCGTTCACCACCCTCGAGCCCAACCTCGGGGTCGTCCGCCTCGAAGAGCGGACCGGCGACTTCGAGATGGTCGTGGCCGACATCCCCGGGCTCATCGAAGGGGCCAGCGAGGGCAAGGGCCTCGGCCACCAGTTCCTGCGCCACATCGAGCGGGCCCGGGTCCTCGTCGTGCTCCTGGACCTCGCCGTGAACGCCCCGGCCACGCCGAAGGAGCAGCTCGACGTGCTCCTGCACGAGCTGGGCGAGTACCGGCCCGAGCTCCTGCGCCGGCCCCGCATCGTCGTCGGCTCGCGGGCCGACGTCCGCGATGCCGACGCCGCGATCGATGCGCCCGTCGAGCTCGAGATCTCGGCGATCACCGGTGAGGGGTTGCCCAAGCTCGTCGGGCTCATGGCCGACGCCGTGCGTTCGGCGCGCGCCGAGCAGGCCGATCCCGAGGCCTTCGTCGTGCACCGACCGGTGGCCGAGGGCTACCGCGTCGAGCGGGGCGACGACGGCGCCTTCACGGTGGTGGGCCGGGCCGCCGAGCGCGCCGTGGCGCTGTCGGACCTCACCAACCTCGACGCGCTCGACGAGGCCCACGCCCGCCTCAAGCGCCTCGGCATCGACAAGGCGCTGGCCCGCGCCGGTGCCCAGGACGGCGACATCGTGCGCATCGGCCGGCTGACCTTCCAGTACGAGGACGACGGTGAGGTCGACGTCCGGGGTCGGCGCTGACCATGCTCGCCGTCATCAAGATCGGGTCGTCGTCGGTCACCGACGAGCTCGGTGCCATCGCCGTCGACGCCATCGCCAAGCTGTGCGACGAGGTCGCCGAGGCCAAGGCCCACGGCCACCAGGTGGTCGTGGTGTCCTCCGGTGCGATCACCGCGGGCCTGCCGGCGCTCGGGCTCGGTGGACCCAACCGCCCGCGCGACCCGGTCACGCTCCAGGCGGTGTCGGCCGTCGGTCAGAGCCGGCTCATGCACGTGTACGACGAGGCCCTCGGCCGTCACGGTCACGTGGCCGGGCAGGTGCTGCTGGCACCGCTCGACTTCATGGTCCGCCAGCAGTACCTCCACGCCCGGGGCACGCTCCTGCGTCTCCTCGAGCTGGGGGTGGTCCCCGTCGTGAACGAGAACGACGCCATCGCCGACGACGAGATCCGCTTCGGCGACAACGACCGCATCGCCGCGCTCGTCGGTCACCTCGTCGACGCCGACCTGCTGCTGCTGCTCACGGACATGCCCGGCGTGCTCACCGCCGACCCCCGGCTCGACTCGTCGGCGTCGCTGATCGAGGAGATCGTCGAGGTCGACCAGGCCCTCGAAGCGATGGCCGGCGGACCGGGCACGGTGCGCGGGAGCGGGGGGATGGCCTCGAAGGTGGCCGCCGCCAAGATCGCCGCGTGGTCGGGCATGCGGACCGTGATCGCGTCGGCGGCCCGACCCGACGTGGTGCGCGGCGCGATCGACTCGTGGCCCGGCGTGGGCACCGTCGTGCTCCCGCACGACCGGGACCTGCCCGCCCGCAAGCTCTGGATCGCCTTCGCCGTGGGTGCGGCGGGGACGGTCGTCGTGGACGCCGGCGCCCGTCGTGCGCTCGAGACCGGTGGGGCGTCGTTGCTGGCGGCGGGCGTCGTCGACGTGCGTGGCTCGTTCGATGCCGACGACGCGGTCGAGATCGTCGACCCCGACGGGCACGTCTTCGCCAAGGGCATCGTGCGGGTCGACGCCGCGCACGTGAAGGAGATCGCCGGCCGGCGCAGCGCTGAGCTGCCCGACGGCGTCGCCGCCTGGGTCGTCCATCGCGACGACCTCGTCGTTCTGCCCTAGGGGAGCAGCGCGCGGCGATTCGCCCGCGAACCCGGGTTCGACGCCGGACCCCGGCGTCGTCGTCCGGGCCTACGCGTAGAGCGAGGCGCGGGCCTCGTCGAACTCCTCGTCGGAGAGCTCGCCGTCGTTGCGCTGCGCGTTGATCTCGAGCAACCGGATCGCCAGGTCGTTCCGGTCCTGCTGCGCGAAGGCGAGGATCTCGTCCATCAGCGCGTCGTCGTTCGTCTTGCTGGCCGTGAGGCTCATCCCGTCTTCTCCTCCACCGATTGGAACGGGGCTGTCCCGGGTCACGGTACGCAAACCTGAAGACACGGAGAATGAGCCGGGCGGCCCTTCGCCGTGGGCCGCGCGGCCCAGCGGCGGATCAGCCGAACGGGTGACTCAGGCGCCGTCGGCCGGCTGGGCCTGGCTGGCCGCGCCCTGGCCCGACACGGGCACATCCGACGCGCCGGTGGCCTGGCCGAGCGCCGGCTCGTAGCCGCCCGCGCCGCCGGCGGGGGCCTCGATGCCGAGCTGCGCCCGGATCTCGGCGAGGCGGGTCTGGGCCTCGACGTTCATGGCCGCCTGCTCGATCTCGAGCATGTGCGACTCGACGTTCTGCTCGGTGAGCTCGGCCACGCCCTTGGCCTTGGCGTAGCGGGCCTCGATCTTGTCCTGCACCTCGGCGAACGTCGGCACGTCCTGGCCCACCGTCTCGGTGAGGGTGGCCATGGCCGTGTTCATCTGCTCCTGCATCTTCGCCTGGTCGAGCTGGCTGAGCAGCTTCTGGCGCTCGGCCAGCTTCTTCTGCAGCGCCTGGCTGTTGGTGGCCACGGCGCTCTTGGCCTGCTCGGCCGCCTGCGACGCCTGCAGCGCCATCGACTTGTTCTGCTCGACCTCGGAGTCGAGCGCGACGAGGCGGTTGGCGAACGACTCGGCGGCGGCGCCGTACTCGCCGGCCTTCTTGGCATCCCCCGACTTGCCGGCCTGGTCGGCCATGAGGACGGCCTGACGGGTGTTGGCGGTGAGCTTCTCGTACTCGTCCATCGACCGGTTCAGGCGCATCTCGGCCTGCTTCTGGTTGGCGATGACGTTGGCCGCCTGCTCCTTGAGGCGCCGGTGCTGATCCTGCGCCTCGCGGATGGCCTGCTCGAGCTGGACCGCCGGGTCGGCCTTCTCGTTGAAGGTCTTCTCGGTCTTGGCGACCCGGTACTTCCACCAGCGCTTGATCGCGTTCCACATGGACGTCGAGCCTAACGCCGATCGTCGTCGACCCACCGGCGGGTGGGTCGGTCGTTCGGGGGATCGGCCCTGGTCAGCGGCCTGGGAGCAGCCGGCGCAGCTCCCGCACGTCGGACGTGCCGAGCGCCAGGCACACGCCCAGGTAGGCGACCGTGCCGATGCCGCCGGCGACCACGACCGTCGCCAACGCCGCCCCGAACCCCGAGTCGGGCAGGACCAGGGCGAGGATGCCCACGACGACCGCCATCGCCACCGAGGCGACGATCATGCGGGCGATGGGCGCCGTCGTCCCGGCCGCCAACCGGATGCCGAACGGACCGGTGCGCCGACGCAGGAGGACGAAGGCACCGACCGCGGCGATCGAGTACGACAGCGACCACGACCAGGCCAGGCCCTCGACCCCCGGGCGCACGCCGGCTTCGGAGCCGAGCCAGATGGCGAGCACGATGTTGAGCGCGTTCTCGACGAGGTTGACGAGGAACGGCGTCCGGGTGTCCTTGCGGGCGTAGAAGGCGCGCAGCACGTAGAGGTAGAGCGAGAAGCCGAGCATGCCCCAGCCGAAGGCCACGAGCGTCGACGCGGTGATGGCCCCGTCGGCGGCGGTGAACTGGCCGCGTACGAAGAGCACCTCGACGATGGGCCGGGCCAGCAGCACGAACGCCACGGTGGCCGGCAGCAGCACGAGCACGACGAGGCGCAGGCCGTGGAGGAAGCGCTCGTTGAAGGCGCGGCGCTGCCCGCGCTCGTGCAGCGATGCGAGCTCCGGGGTGAACGTCGTCATGACCGAGACCGTGAACACGCCGTAGGGGAGCTGGAAGAACTGGTAGGCGAAGGCCCAGATCGGGTTCTGGCCGCCGGCGAGGCCGATGATCACCACCAGCGTGATCTGGTTGGCGGCGACGTACCCGAACGTCCAGCCCGAGAGGCGGGCGACCTGCCGCACGGCCGGGTCGTCGAGGTCGAAGCGCCAGCGCCAGCGCAGACGGGCGCGGACGATGGCCGGCCAGAGCACGAGCGCCATCGCCGCGATCCCGAGTGTGGTGCCCAGGCCGAGCAGCAGGACGAGCCCGAGGTCCTCGTTGATCGCGCCCGCGTCCGTCGTGGTGAGCGCTCGGTTGATCGCGACGAGCAGCACGATCATCCAGAGGTTGTTCACGATCGGGGCGAACGCGGCTGCCGCGAACCGGCGGTTGGCGTTGAGGAAGGCGCTCCACAACGTGGTGAGCCCGTAGAAGAGGATCTGCGGGGCGAACAGGCGCAGCAGGGCGACGGCGAGCGCCTGCTCCTGAGGGGTGTACGCGTCGGCACCGCCCTCGGCGAGCAGGGCGTAGAGCGACACGATGACCGGCGCCAGCAGCACCGTGGCGATCGTGATGACGAAGAGCACGACGGTGGCGACCGTGAGGATGGCGTCGGTGCCGCGGTCGTTGCGCCGCTCGCGGTTGCTGACCAGCGCAGGCACGAGCGTCGCCGTGAGGACCCCGCCGAGCAGCAGGTCGTAGATCATGTTGGGCGTGTTGTTGGCCAGCGAGTAGGACGCGCCCACCCCGGCCACGCCCAGCGCCCAGGCGAGCATGCTCGTGCGCACCAGCCCGGTGACTCGGCTGAGCAACGTGCCGACGGCGACGATCCCGCTCGAGCGGACGAGGCCGCCCGTGGTGGTGTCGGTCGGCGGGTCGGTGGTGGCGGTCCCGGCCGGGTCGCTCATGGGTGCTCGGGTGCCGAGCTCGTCGTCCCGGGCGCATCAGCCGCACCGGACGCACCGGGTAGGCCGGGGGTGCCCGCGGCGTCGGTGTCGTCGAGGGCCTGGCGCAGCGACTCCATCTCGCCGACGACCGAATCGACGTCGGCGCCGATGGCATCGAGCTGGGCGAGGTTCTGCGGGCGGGCCGAGATCTCGAGGACGCGGGTCACGAGCTCGCCGAGGCGGGCGTCGAGCAGGCGCAGGCGGTCGCGGGTCGTGCCGATGACCTGGTCCATGCGCTTGGCCGTGTCGAGCTGGGCCTGGAGGGCGCGGGCCGTCTCGGCCAGCGCGGGGTTGGCCTGCAGCGGCTGGCCGGTCGGCAGCGCGCTGAGGTCGCGGGTGATCGAGCCGATGTCGATGCGGGCCCGGGCCTGGCTCAGCTGCTGCCCGCTCTGCGCGACCTGCCAGCACTCGTGCACGCCGGTCGTGATGCGGTCCCGGATCTCGCCGAGGCGGTCCCTGAGCGGTCCGTCGCGCGTGTGCTCGACCGCGTCGACGAAGTCGCGCTCGGCCTTGCGGGCCTGCCACACGAACGTACGCCACGGGTCGTCGAGCTCGAAGGGGTTGATCTCGCCGCTGGACAGCCCGTCGCGGGGGATGGCGGCGGCGACCCGCACGGCGTATGCGGCCGCGCCCAGCCCGATCGCGGCGGCGATGGGCCAGCCGGCGACGATGCCGACCGCGACGCCGGCGCCGGCCACCACGATGCCGAGGGGCGACGTGATCGCCCGGGCCACCTTGGGGGTGTAGAAGCGGTCGCGGAAACCGAGCTCGGCCACCGGGACAGCGTAGGGGACCACCCGGCGGCGGCCGTCATCATCGGTCAGCCGCGACCGTGCTGGCGACGGCGAGCTCTGCGGGTCACACGTCGAGGTAGACGAAGCCGAAGGCCTCGTCGCGGTGATCGATCCCTGCGGCCCGCAACGCCGGGCCCCAGTCGCCGGTGACGGCAGGATCGGTCTCCTCCATGCCGTGATCGGCGACGAGGAAGAAGGCGGTCCGGTCCCACGCCCCCGACGCCTCGACGACGTCGAGGATCCGCCCGAGGCGGGCGTCGGTGTCGTGCACCGACGCGACGGCGATCTCGGAGTGGGGACCACCCTCGTGGAAGGCCGCGTCGGTCAGCGTGAAGTTCACCCACGTGAAGGCGGGGCGCAGCTCGGGCCACCACTGCTCGAACTGCGTGACCGAGGTGTGGTCGACCCGCGAGGACCAGCGGTACTCCTTGACCGGTCGGACGAACCGCTCGGTCGCGTGGGGGAGCGCGTCGGGCGCGGGCGGCCGCTCGAGGGTGCCACCGCGGCGCAGGACCTCGAACGTGGAGACGTCCGCGAACGCGTCGCACGGCTCGTTGATCGACACGGTCGTGGACCCCGGACGGGCTCGGTGCACCGCGGCGTGGATCGTCTCGATGCCCGGCGCGAGGAACGACGCCGCGTCGGCCCACGTCGCGGCCGAGTTGGTGATGATCTGCCGGCCTGCGCCTCGGTCGTACCACGCGTTGTGCAGGATCCCGTGGTGGCCGGGGTGGCAGCCGGTGAGGATCGCCGTGTGGTTGGCCAACGTGACGGTGGGCAACGACGACATGGCCCCGTAGCGCAGGCTCGTGCCCATCGCCATGAGACGGGCCACGTTGGGAGCGTCGCCCCGGGCCGCGAGGTCGTAGAGGACGTTGGCGTTGGCGCCGTCGAGGAGGAAGCCGACGACGTGCTCGGGTCCGCCGCCCACGTCGATCGCCTCGACGTCGAGCAGCTCGAGGAGCGGTTCGCCGTCGGTCCGCGCCATCGTGGCCCCCACGAGCGCGACGACGGTCGGAGCGACGTCCACGAGGCGGGCGCCACGGTCGATCATCCCGAGCGGACGGACGCCGGCCCCGGCGAGCACGAAGGGCGCCCGGGCCTGCACGACGGCCAACGACCCGTGCTCGCCGAGGTGGCCGCCCTGGTCGGCCCAGTTGTGCGCGGCCGTGTGCACCACGCACAGGTCCGGCGCGTGGGGGTGGTCGAACACCTGCGCCACCATCTCGTAGGCGAAGGGATACGAGTTGGCGGCGCGGCCCGGGTGGCGTGCCGACCGCTCGTGCTCGACGCCGGCGAAGCGGTCGAGCGCCTGGTCGCCGATCGGGTTCCGCCCCTCGACCTCCTCGACCCCGAACGAGCCGTCGGCCTCGCGACCGAAGCGCACGCGGCCGTCGACGGCGAGCACCTCGTACGTGTCGGGACCGGCGGCGAAGGCCACGAGCTCGACGATGGGCTCGAGGTCGTCGCCGAGCAGGACGTCGAGGGCCCGGGACCGCGTGGTGCTCATGAGCGGGACCTCAGAAGTTGGAGATGACCTGGGTGAAGACCTTGTTGATCGTCGTGGGATCCGACGTCGCGGCGTAGTACTTGCCGTTCGCCGCCTCGGCGATCTGCTTGAGGACGCCGGCGTCGGCGCCGCTGCCGTAGCCGATGGTGAAGAGGCGCACCGGGGTGGCGTTCTCGCCGAGCGTCTTGTCCTGGAGGAAGCGCACGAGCGTGTTGAGCTGCTTGGTGTCGTCGCTCGAGTTGCCGTCCTCGTTCTTGCCGTCGGTGAGCAGCACGACGGCGTTGATGCGCGCCGGGTCGTAGCCGTCGATCATGGCCTGCATCGACTGCTGGACGACCTCGTAGAGCGGGGTGCCGTTGGTCGGGACGAGGCGGTCGATCTCGGTGTGCAGGCGCTCCTCCTGCGCGGCGACCGGCGCCACCGGCGCGAGGTCGATGAAGCTGTCCTTGCTCTCGGGGCCGAGCTGCGTCGAGAACTCGCGCAGCCCCACGAGGTCGGAGGGCTTGAACTGGACCAACGAGTCGGACGCGGCGCGCTTGGCGAGGTCGAGCTTGGTCTGGCCGTCGTCGACCTCTTCGCCCATCGAGCCCGAGACGTCGAGCACGAGCAGGACGCGTGCGCCCTTGCGCTGCTGGTCCCAGCGCTGCAGGAGGTCGACGAGCACCGGTCCCGACGGCACCTGCATGGTCGTCTTCGGCTGCGCGACGTCGACGCCGTTCTCGGCGCTGAGCGGGGCCGACACCGGGACCGACGGGTTGCCCGGCCGGAAGCCGTACTGCAGCACCTTCTGCTGGTTGTCGGGCTGCTGCAGGAAGTCGACGAACTGCTGCGCCGCGGTGCGCTGGTCGGCGCTCACCCAGGACGCGTCGAGGACGAAGAAGGGGCTGTCCGAGAACAGCGTCCCCTCCTTGGGGTAGACGGCGACGAGCGGCACCCGGGGCTTGCGGGGCACCTCGCCGGCGTCGAGCACGCCGTCGGGGTTGCCCGTGTTGTAGTCGACCACTGACTTCTCCTCGACGGCCACCGCCGAGGCGTAGGTGTACGGGTTGCCGCGCTGGTCGGCGCGGTACCAGTTGTTGAGGAAGGTGAGCGTCGTGTCGCCGTAGTGCACCACCGACGACTCGACCGCCTCGTTGAACGCGGCCACGGTCGGGCTGGCGAGGTCCTCGGCCGTGAGCCCCGTCGTCTTGTCCGTCGCGGCGTAGTTCTGAGCGACGAAGGCGTGCAGCCCGCTCGTCGAGAAGTTGGGGTTGGTCTTGCCGAGTCGGAACGGCCCCCACTCGGGGTGCCCGTACGCGGCCCAGCCCTGGGGATCCTTCGTGAGCGCCAGGATGTCGGACCACCCGATGGCCTTCTGCGGGTACCCGAGGGCATCGGCCATGGGCTTGGGCATGGCGATCGTCAGCGGCGAGTTCATGAGCGGCGTGCCCTTGGTCGCCATCGGCTTCTTGCCGGCCGCCGCGAGGCGTTGGTCGAGCACCGTGCCCCACGCGGACGCGGCCGGCGACCACAGCACCGGCTGCGGGTCGTTGGGGTTGCCCGAGGGCCAGCCGTTGGCCAACTGGTCGGCAGCCTCGCCCGACGCCTTGGTCTTGGTCCGAACCGCGACGCGCTTGTCGCCGACGGTCGGGTTGGTCGAGTTGAAGTCCTTGCCGAGCTGACCCATCAGGTCCGACTTCTCGGACGACACGGCCACGTCGATCACCACGCAGTCGCTCGGGCTGCAGTTGGCGAGGTTGGGATCGTCGCCCGAGCTCCCGCCGCCGGACGATCCGCACCCGGCGGTGGCCGCGATCGTCGCCATGGCCATCGCGCCGACGAGCACGCGACGTACTCGCACGCGACGTACGAGCCTCACCGGTGCACCTCGCTCCACACCTCGCCCAGGGCCACGAACACGCCGCCATCGGGGAGCCCGCTCGTCGGGGGCAGGGGCACGTCGCGGATCCCTGCGGCGAGGGGCTGGCCGTCGACCCGCCAGCCCCGGCGGGCGAAGGCGGCGCGCGCCGGGTCGTCCTGGAGCAGTTGCGACACGCGGCCTCCGTGAGCTGATCCCCTGACCGGCGCCACCACGACGTCGGCGGTGGCGTCGGGCGAAGGGTAGAGGATGTCCAGGTCGTCCTTGTAGCGGGTCGACGCGGCCACGGCGGGGCCGGCGAGCGCTTCGATCGAGCCGGCGGCATCGAACGAGGACGGGCCCTGGAACAGCATCTGGCCCAGCGCCGAGCCGGTGCTGGGGTTGAAGTCGGGGACGCCGCCCTCGAGCTGCGTGAGCCACGAGCGGTAGGCGCCGTCCTCGAGGTCGGCGCGCGAGTAGTCGGTGCGACCGAGCTGCTCGGCCGTGCCCTGCGCGAGCCCCAGCAGACCCGTGGCGACGCGCTCGGCCGGCGCCAGCCCCACCTTCACCGTGCCCGAGCTGGACGTCCCCCCGATCGTGTCCCACCGGGTGCCCCCCACGTCGCCCAGGCACTTCCACACGTACGACAGGTCGGGGCACGGACCGGCCTGGAGGAGCTGCTCCTTCTCGAGCCAGATGGCGACCACGAGCGGGGAGCGGGCGAGGGTCGGCGACGGGTCGTCGAGGACCGGGTCGACGCCGTCCTGCTGGCGGTCGACGCCGACCATGGCCGGATAGGGCTGGAGCACGACCCAGGCATCGATGCCGGCCTCGAGCGCACGGAAGGAGGGGTCGGCCAGCGCAGCGCGGGTGACGCCTGCGTCCTCGACCCGCACGGTCAGGTCCGGGTGCTGCTTGCGCAGGTTGTCGCAGACGGGGCCGACCTCGGTGGCGCACACGATCGTGGCCGCCACCGGCTCGTCGGCGCCGGACTGGCGCGCGTCGAGGCGCCCCCGGGCGAAGACCGCGAGCGCGATCATCGATGCCGCCGCGAGGACCGCCACCACTCGTCGCACGCCCCGGAAGGTAGTTGGTCGCCGGGCGTCGCCCGTGGCACCAGGTCCGCCGGCCGCCGGGGTCGCCGACGGCCCGGGCCCCGCCGGCGGACCACCTGCGGGCCACGGGCGGGTGCCGGGTACGATCGCCGGATGACCGACGTGTCGATCCCCGAGCTCGGACGCCGGGCCAAGGTCGCCTCCCGGGTGCTGGCCACCGCGCCGACCGCGGCCAAGAACGAGGCCCTGCGCACGGGCGCCGACCAGCTGGTCGCGCGGGCCGACGAGATCCTGGCGGCCAACGCGCAGGACGTGTCCCGGGCCGAGTCCGGCGGCGTGTCGTCCACCGTGATCGATCGGCTGCGGCTGTCCGAGGCCCGCATCGAGGCCATGGCCGGCGGCCTGCGCCAGGTGGCCGCGCTGCCCGATCCCGTCGGCGAGGTGATCGAGGGGTGGACCCGGCCCAACGGGCTGCGCGTCGAGCGCGTGCGGGTGCCCCTGGGCGTCGTGGCGATCATCTACGAGAACCGACCCAACGTGACCAGCGACGCCGCCGGGCTGTGCCTCAAGTCGGGCAACGCCGGGTTCCTCCGGGGGTCCTCGGGCGCGATCTCGTCCAACATCGTGATCGCCGGCGTGCTGCGCGACGCCATCGCCAAGGCGGGTCTGCCCGCCGACTCGCTCGTGCTGGTCGAGGACACGTCGCGCGAGGCCGCGGTCGAGTACATGCGCCAGCGCGAGTCGATCGACGTGCTCATCCCCCGCGGCGGGCCGTCGCTCATCGCGTCGATCCTCGAGCACGCCACCGTCCCGTACGTGATCGACGGCGACGGCAACTGCCACGTGTACGTGGATGCGTCCGCCGATCTGACGATGGCCGTCGACATCATCGTCAACGCCAAGACGCAGCGACCGTCGGTGTGCAACGCCGCCGAGTCGCTCGTCGTGCACGAGTCCGTCGCGTCGGACTTCCTGCCGCGCGCCGCAGCAGCGCTCGAAGGCGTCGAGCTGGTGGGCGACGAGCGCACGCAAGCCCTGGTGCCCCGCGCCGGCGCGGCGACGGACGACGACTACGGGCGCGAGTTCCTCGACCTCAAGCTGTCGGTGCGGGTCGTCGACTCGCTCGACGAGGCCATCGACCACGTCAACCGGTTCAGCTCGGGCCACAGCGAGGCGATCGTCACCAACGACCTCGTCAGCGCCGATCGGTTCACGGCCGAGGTCGACGCCGCGGCCGTGCTGGTCAACGCCTCGACGCGGTTCATCGACGGCGAGGAGCTGGGGTTCGGGGCCGAGATCGGCATCTCGACGCAGAAGCTCCACGCCCGGGGCCCCATGGCCCTGCGCGAGCTCACCACCGCCAAGTTCGTCGTGCGGGGCACCGGCCAGATCCGCGGCTGAGCGCACGCGGCACCCGATCGCTCAGGGCGTGGTGGTCCCCGCCGCGTCCACCGAACCCGAACCCGAGCCCGAGACGGCGTTCGTCGAGGACCGGCGATCGAGGTAGGGCACGCCGTCGATCGTCTCGTCGTCGGCCGGCACCGCGATGGTCACGGGCTTGCCGTAGTCGGCGAAGTCCATCGTCGTCGTGGTGGAGATCTCCCCGTCCGGGGCCCCCGGGCCGTGGGGCAAGGAGGGCGTCGAGATCGTCGAGCTCATCGTCAGGCGCCGGACGCGGTTGTCGCCGTCGATGTAGACGTCGAGCTCCGTCGGACCGTCGAGGGTCACCTGGGTGGCGGTCGGGTTCGTCGACGGGGTGCTGGGCTCGCCGAAGACCCCGGCGCCGATGTCGGACATCGAGGCGGTGGCATGGACGTGGCGCGTCGTCACGCCGTCGATCTCCACGGTGCCGCGGTCGTCGATGGTCGCGCCGACGCCGCGGAGGTGGTCGAGGGCCTTGCCCGGGTCGATCGGGCCGCCGAAGGGCTCGGTGCCGCGCCCGGCCGTGGCTTGCTTCGGGATCTCCAGCCACTGCCCGGGTGCGACGCCGTCCTCGGCGAAGAGGGACCCTCGCGCGTACCAGTCCGTCGCGGTGCCGACGATCTCCACATCGACAGGACTGGGGTCCCCGGCCATCCCCTCGAGGGACGCCGTCAGGTGCTGCTGTACGAGGTCGCGGTCGTCGTCGAACGAAGCGGTGACCGTCGTCCGGGCCGACGTCGTGTGCCCGTTGAAGGTCGTGCGGGTGTCGGTGCGGTACTCGAACCGGCCCGTGCGGGCCGCCGACGTCGTGTCGGCGACCTGGGCGAGGTAGCCCTGGTCGAGCTCCGCCGGCGTGACGGCCGAGACCTCGCCGCCCCCGGTGGAGCCGCCGCAGGCCGCCCCGATCGCCAGGCACACGACGGCGAGGGCTGCCAGGGCGGCGTGGGATCGAACGCGCATCACCTCTCCTTCGGCACGTCGCGGGCCTCGAC
>Ga0075364_10001462_pt1 | contig 12837 bp, 11 predicted proteins | sample EndMetdeltDD1764_FD_71517 | JGI IMG/M metagenome (GOLD analysis project Ga0075364, IMG submission 71517) | Populus endosphere microbial communities from Tennessee, USA - Endosphere MetaG P. deltoides DD176-4 | ecosystem: Host-associated > Plants > Roots > Endosphere | place: USA: Tennessee... | reverse complement strand
TCCAGCGGGCGTCTGAGTTTTCGCGGAGCTAGCCCGAAGACCGTGCAGGGTTATCCAAAGGACAGTTTGCCCACCGTCAACTGACGGTGACAAAGGAGGGCCAGTGCAGACTGGTTACGGCCTGGAGATCAGTCGCCAGACATAAGATAAATTATCGGCAGAACTGCCATGGTGTCGAACTATCTGCTGCGCAACGCTTTGACGTCTGTACCTAATGTCACACCCGAGCACCACATCGAACCTCTAGGGAGTGAGTGGCCGCGATGACACGAAGTGACCGTTCAACCAGGTGGTCGCTCGAAGCGAAAGTTCTTCCATCTCTTGCAGGAGCGCCTGCAGATCAACTGCGGTGTCAAGCACCGAAACTTCCCATGTCGTGACATTGACGAGCCGCATGGATCGGATGCAGGCAGCCCAGTCACGCGAACCGACGCAGCGATCTACCAGAAAGTTGCTGTGTTCGAGGTAGTCCTCAACGCGTTCGTCGAAGTGTTCGAAGGCGTTGCGCACTGCTCGGCTACGCAACAGTCTAGGGAAACCCTGCTCATTCTCGGCGATGGCGAGCAATTCCCGAAGGCGCGTATTTCGTCGACGTGATGCCGTCGTCCTTCGAGGGCTCCACAAACATTTCGAGGCGAGCGCCGCTGCAGTGAGGATTGCTTGGACAGTCCTGAAACATTCGTCTGCCAACGCATCATCAGCATCTTGGTGCTTGAGGTCGTCGAAGTAGCGGGCTTCGTCATCGACGGCTTCGGCGCCTCTCAGCTCTATCGCGAGTACACGTTCCCTTAGATCGCCGAGACGCAGGGCTGCACCTCGGGCGGTACGGGCCTGGGTACGCAGTTCCCTCATGAAAATCGATACCAGCAACGACTCATCCATGAATGCAGCCTATTTCGCAGGATCACCAAGCGCGCTCGACTGGCGTTCATTGCCGGTGTCAACAACATCAACCATCTCGTAGCTTACTGCGTTCTTCTCCCGCAGCCGCGGCCAGCTTGCGATGACCAAGCAACAGGTGGACGCGCGAGCCGCGATGGTCCACTTCAATGCACCCAAACAGGCAGATGCCGGCGTCGAGGCCATTGCATTGGAGCCGGTTTCTGCGTCCGACTAGTCGCGGGCCTGCTGCCATCGTGGGCACGCTCGCCGAGGGGTTGGTTTGATCTCAGATGAGCCAAATCTGAAGTACGACGACGGACCACTTCACCGATTGTTGAGCAACCGGCTGCAGGACCGCGACTTCACGGGTTGAGATACAAGGCATTCCATGGAAAGCGCCCTTGGTCTCAATCTCCCCGAGAATTTATGGCAAGTCGGTCTTTTCGTACAGTTACCGCACCGTCAAGTCATCTTGACGCAACGCCGCCGATAAGCCGGTTTATGTCAGGTAGATCCTCAGGATCTCTTGACGCCCCCTGTAGGCGCCGGCGACAACGCGAATCAGGAGGGAGTGGCCTCGTCGCCGAGCAGATCGAGGGTGCGCTGCAGCAGTGCTTCGATGCGGTCCTCGACGTCGTCGACCATGCCCGGGACATCGGCCAGGGCGGTGTGCGCGCGGCGCCGCGCATCCACACCCGAGCGGTAGTACCCGGAATCGAGCTCGACTGGTGTGGGCTCGGGACGGATGATGTCGACTTGGTCGGCGTCCGCGCGGGGTCTGCTGGTACTGCGCCGCGGAGTGTGCAGCGGCGAAAGCCCGGCGCGGTGTCCGGCTATCACCGATCTGATCTCGGCGGCACTCATCGGGGCAGCGGGAAACGGTAGGTGGCCCCACTGGTCGATCGGCACCGCGACCGGACCCGTGCGAACAGGAAGTCCGGTCATGTCGGGAAACGTGTTGCGCTGCAGATGCTGTGCGAGCAGTGTGGTGGAGGGGTAGCGGTCGGAGAACTGCAGGACTGTTCTCCAGCGTTCCCACACCTCGACCGGCTGAAAGTCAGCGTTGTAGTGGGGGTCGATCCGAATTCGATGGCGGCCACCGATCCAGACGCTCCCGCCGTCTGTAGTGATGTCGCCCCGGTCGAGTTCCGCAATCGCGTTGTAGGTCAGACCTGCTCCGGCCAGAAGGAGCAGGGCTGCGTCGCGGCGTCCGAACAATGCCGCCGTCGATCCGGAGGTCGGCAGTCTGGCAATAATGGCCTGGTGCTGCGCGGCACGCCGTATCGTTCTGTCTGTGCGTGCGGAGTCCAGGGCGAGGCGAAGCGAAGTCGCCCGACCGGGTGCTGGGTGGCCGGCATCGAGGTGAGCGCGGTTGATCGCGGAGACCCGACGCAGCTGCACCGCCTCGCCCGCGGGGTTCTCGTCGAGGAACTCCGCCAGGGTGATCGGCGAGCAGGGCAGCGGTGAGGTGTCGGCGGCGGCGCACCAGTCGGCGAACAGCGCCCACCGATAGCGGTACCCACTCACCACACTCCCCCGTCTCGACGCCACCTGTGCGACGGTACCGGCCTGAACCGACAGATCAGGGTCACCTGCGCAGGTTTCCGTTAGGGATCTCCACGGTCTTCGCCGGTGAGTCGCTTCCTGCACAGCGAAACCCAGCGGAAAGGCGACAGTCACCGTGCTGTTCGACGACGAGAGCCACAGGACCCGTACGGTCCCGTGGCTCTCGGTCGCCGGTGTGAAGCTGGAAACTATTCGGCGAGCTTGGCGATCGACTGCGCCCACAGGAAGTACTTGATGCGGCCCAGGTCGCCGATGGTCTTGATGTTGAACGCGGCCTTCAGATGCTCGGCGTCACCCGGACTTACACCATGGAGTGCGTCGACGGGTGCGGAACCAGTCGAAAACCTTGTGGCTCGGCCTCGAGGACTACGTGCTCGAACACGCCCGCCAGTACGGGCAGCGACTGTCGGTGTTCTCCGGCTGCATCTTCGCCTCAGACGATCCGGTGTACCGAGGCGTGTCGATCCCGCGACGGTTCTTCAAACTCTCTGCTTGGCAACAGGGTTCGGCGCTGGCAGCGACAGACTATGTTCTGGATCAGACACCCTCGCTGGGCCCAATTCTGGAACGACCCGCCCGAACTGATACTGCTACTCCCCCGCTCGGTCCGTATCGGACCTTCCAGGTACCCATCGAGAACATTGCAGATGCAACAGGGTGTCGATGGACCAACTCGTCGCCACGGATCGGTACGCGCTGCAGCCAGCAGCACGCCTCGAACAGCAGCGGTGGACCGAACTGTCGTCCTACACCGACATCGTTCCTCCGACAGGCAGATCGGATATCGCGCAAGGCGGCTCCAGGAAGGCCACGGGTCAGGGAGCGCGGTGTTCGGCCGCATCCTGCGAATACAACACGACCCCGTCTCCTTCACCCGCGTCTCGTCGCCGCCGCCGAGATGCTCGACGAGCAACTTGATCGTCGTAATCTCAGCAGCGAGTGCGTGATCGAACGCATTGCGGGCGTTGCGAGCGCAGATCGTCACCTAGGTGTCGCCGGTGTAGAGCGCATCGATGACGAAACCTGGGGTGAAACGCCCACCGAACGGATCACCGCCGCCCAGCGCGTCGACACGCCCGGTCCCCACCGGGTCAATGCCCGCGCCCGGGTGATCTCCAAGGGAGCCTCGACATCGAGAATCGTGAACCTCTCATAGTCCGCAGATGCCGGATCGCTCAGCAGGCGTGGAGCCAAGCCGGGCCAACTGAACGTGCCCTCCAAGCTCAGTAGTGCATCGACCGCTTAAATCCGCCCCACGCCTGTCGTCGACGCGACTCAACCAGTGACGGAAGCCTGCCACATTCCGACCAAAGCATCGATCAACCTCGTGCCGCACAGATCCCAAGTGTCGACGTCCGAAGGATGTCGGCCTTCCGCCATCGTGAGCTCGTGTCGAGCAGGAATGTATGTCATCAGCATTCGAGCCATCTCGAACCGATTCTCCCGCACATCCACTGGTATCTCACGAACGCAATCCGACACCCCGGAAACCACCGCCATCAGGGAACTCTGGGATCGCGCCACGTCCATCGCTATCCCGCGCATCTCCGGGTCCGTCAACACTTGAGCGTTGAATCGTGCGAACCAGGTTGGGCTTCCGAGCGTTGCAAGATAGTCCGTCGATGGCCGGATGAGGCACGTCAACCAACTGCGTAAGTCGTGTGGGTCTGTGGCACGACTCAGCCGCTGACTTCGCAGGTCCTCGATTCTCGTCGAATGTTTGACGACGATCGCGCGCACAAGGTCTGCTTTGGTACCGAAGTGATACGCAACGGCGGCGTTGTTTCCCTGACCCGACGCCTCGCTGACATGGCGATTGGACACGGCAGCCACCCCGGACTCTGCATACAGACGCTCGGCAGCACACAGGATCACGTCCCGCGTGCGGGCCGAGCGAGCAGCGGGAACCTTCATGACTGGCACGTCGACAGCTGCCGAAGCAGTTCTGACGACCACAAGATCCGGACACGTAGATAGCAGTTCATACGTTGATCGACGCGCCTCCGTCCACATTGATGTTCTGACCGGTGATCCACCTGCTCTCGTCCGACGCCAGGAAGATCAGCGCCGGTGCGATGTCGATACTCGGATCCCCGAGCCTACCCAGGGGTACCCTCGACATCTCACCCTTGGTGAACTCGGTGTATTCCGGTGGCAGTGTGAATTCGATGGTGTCGGTCCAGGCAACCGGACTCACGTTGTTCACGCGGATGCCGTCGACTCCCCATTCTCGCGCAACCACCATCGACAACGCGCGGATCGCTGCCTTGTCCGCCCCATACGAGGAGTACCCGGCCATGCCGCTTTGGTAGACCCCGGAGACGAAGTTGATGATCGACGACGACTTGCCCTTCAGATGCGGGTAGCACAGTTTCATCAACCTCCATGCTGCATATACGCCAACTGCGAACGCCTTGTCGAGGTGGTCCTCGCCCTGTTCCAGGAACGGAAGGTGATCGGCCTGGTAGTTCGCATTGTTGACGAGTACGTCGATGGTTCCGAACTGCTCGACCGTTCCGGTCACCATCGCCTCCAGTTCGACGGGGTTCGATACGTCGCACTTGATCGCAAATACCTCGGCACCCTCTGCTCTGCACAGGGCCGCCGTTTCTGCCAGCTTGTCTTCCCATAGGTCCGAAATGGACATTCGAGCACCCTCTGCGGCCAGGCGCACAGCGTTTTGCCGCCCCAAACCGGCACCAACTCCGGTGATCACGATGACCTTGCCATCCAGTTTTCCCATGATTACTCCTTCGAGATTACATTCGATCGATTGATCCGGATTTGGAATTTAGCTATGGTGTGCGGTAATCCTTCACCGAGTCCTTGGGTCCGGCCGACACGTCGCCGTCGCCGACGGTGGGTGCTACTTCGTTTGTTGCAGTGGTTAATTGAGACTCGATCAACACGGCCTGAGCTTCATCGATCTCATGGCCGGCGGTGAGGCTGTCCGCACGCGGGCGAAGTACAGTCGACATCAGGATCACCCCGGTTGCTGCCAGAGCCACACATCCGAACAGTGTGGCGGTGATTGCGGCGTCGGTGTACACGATCGCGCCACCTGGACCGGAGAAGGCCGATCGGCCCAGCACCACGAAGCCCAATACTGGTGTGATGCCACCAATTCCGGAGATCACAACCTGGATTCCGGACGAGAACGACGCTTGGTCCTTTTTCGGTGATGCTGCGATGACGAGGTTCGGCACTGAGGCCGCGCACGAGCCGGAGCCCAGTCCCATTAACATGATTCCGAAGATCATGTCGGGTACCGACTCGTGGCGCAATGCTATGTACGTCAGCCCCAATCCGATCAGAATCATCCCGAAACGCGCGGTGTGCCACGGCCCGACTCGTTTGACCACCAATCCGGTAATCAGTCCCGCCACGACGGAGGTCAGTGACTGAGTGGTGGTGATCTGAGCTAGGCCGGTTGCCGACAAGCCAAGACCGTATCCACCGCCCAGGAGGTTCGGGGTCAGACCGATGATGGAAACCAAGGTCAGCGCCAGCGACGACACGCCGTACATGACCGCGGCTGTCGCTGCGGCCATCAGAATTCCACGGCGTGTGAACATCCTGAGGTTCAGAATCGGATCCGTCCGTTTGAGGGAGGTCACGACGTATAGCCCTCCGACAGCGAGACCCAGGACCATCAATCCGATTGTCTTGTAGTCACCCCACCCCCAAGTGTTGCCCATGCTGATTCCGGTCAGGACGCTGCCGAGGGCGCCCGCGAACAGGAACGCCCCGACAGCGTCGGTGCGTGATTCAGTGCGGACCGAGGATTCCTTGGTGGTGAAAAGGATGGCGAAGAACATCGTGCCCACCCAAACTGCACTGAGAACGAAGACACCGCGCCACCCGAAGTTGTCGATGACCGTCCCGACGAGCGTCGGAATCAAGGCAGCGAGCGCCCCAGCGCCCGTCACCGTGACACTCGCCGCGAACGGGACGATCTTCGCTGGGTAAGTGTCGCGCACGAGCGAGTAACTCAAGAACATCGCCGCTGTGAGGCATCCCTCCAGAGTCCTTCCGACCAATAGCATTTCGAAATTCTGCGCGGTTGCTGCGATCACCGACCCGGTGACGGACATCGATGCGACGACGAGAAGCATCCGACGCTTGCCGAATCTGTCGGCGAGTTTTCCGAACAACGGCGCCGTGACCGCTCCGGCCAATGAATACACTGTGAGTATCCAAGCACCCTGGGTAGTTTGAAAGTGGGCGCTGATGAACGGCAACGCTGTCGTAGCCTTGACGTAGGACAGGGCTACGGCCTCGATGAGGAACACGACACTGATCAATGACAGAATGAGACGAGGCGTCCAACCGGCGCCGCGGAACGTGCCGCCGGTCACGGAACCGGTACTCGAAATTGGTGATGGCAAGGCAATCTCCAAATGTGGTGGGGACGGGCACCGAACGGTGCACCGACGAGCGTTGGCCTCGTTCGACGTTGGCTTTGTTGTTCCAGATCCACGTACCAGCGCGGTGTCGAGACGTTGTTCATAGAATTGAATTGCAATTCGGCGTCACTTTACTGCAGATGGTCGAGGATGGAGTCGGTTTTCCTGCTCTGCGGACACATTTCATTGCATACCCGGTCCGGCACTCCCTCGATTCACTATTTTCGTGAGATCGATTGCGGAAGAACAGAAACGGCCCCTGTTGCAATCGGTGCAACAGGGGCCTCTGCCTCGATCGAGCGGGCTACTTAGACGCGTGCGTGAGATCGTACAGCTTGCGCCACTCGTGCTTCGATCGAATCTCGGTGCTGACGTCCGGAGACGCTGCACGTAGCGCACCGACAGTGGCGTCCGCCTTGGAAATATGCTTGAACGGGTCCAGCCCGAAGAACCGTGCCGAATTCTCCCATAGGATCTTGTTCATCTCGTCGTCCGGAATTCCCACGCGCTGCATCTCGGCGTGAACGAATTCCGGTGCATTCGGCCAGATCGCGTCCGAATGTGGATAGTCACATTCCCACGCGATGATGTCCAGACCGATATCGTGCCGCACTTTCAGAGCCGTCGGATCGGTGACATAGCAGGCCAGCGAATGCTGTTTGAAGATTTCGCTCGGCAGCAGACCTCCGAAGTCGTGTCCGAGCCAACGTTGGTTGGTGTAGTGCCTGTCGCACCTGTCTAGATAGAATGGAATCCAGCCTATCCCGGCTTCCGACCATGCGATCTTCAGATCGGGGTACTTGTGCATGGCGCCACCCCACAGAAGATCCTGCGCAGCAAATGTCGATACCTGAGTGGCCAGAATGATCATGTTGTCCAGAGGCGCCTCGGGTGCACCGTTGATCGCACCGAACCCTTGTCCGATGTGTAGACACATGACGACCTGGAGCTCGGAGATCGCCTGCATGAATGGGCCCCAATACTCCAGGTCGTGGTAACTCGGAAGTCCCTGAAGGTGCGGCAGCTCGGGCATCGTAACGGCGCGAACGCCTTTGGCCGCGACACGGCGGACTTCCTCCACCAGGGCGACCGGGTCCCACACAGGCAGGATCGCGCACGGAATCATGCGCCCGGGATATGCCGTGCACCATTCGTCGATATGCCAGTCGTTGTAGGCCTTGAGCATGATCAAGGCCATGTCCTTGTCCTTCGCCTCCTGGAAGTACCGTGCGCTGAAACCGGCGAAGGAGGGGAAACACATCGAGGCGACGATGCCGTTGCGATTCATGTCGCGAATACGTTCATGGATATCGTAGGCGCCAGGTCGCATCTCGGCGAAAGTCGAGGGGTTCAGGCCCCACTCTTCGTTGGGCCACCCGACGACTGCGTTCAGCCCGATAGTGCCCATCGAGTTGCCTTGAAACCACCAGCGCTCATAGCCGTTCTCGTCGACGATGCTTTTGGGCGCATTGTCTTTCCACTTGGCCGGCACGTGGTTCTTGAACATGTCCGGCGGCTCCACGACATGGTCGTCGATGCTCAACATGATCATATCTTCGATCTTCATGTGCGTTCCTTTCGTTCGTGAAATGGTGGACCGTCGACGTCAGAGCGACGGTCGGGCGTCTACCAGGAGGCAGTCTCGGAGATGACCTTCGACCCCAGAATCTCCAGCGGAGCAGTGTCGCCGAGGTCCGGTACGGCGCCGTACACTGTGGTGAAACCGAGCTCGTGCAGTCTGCGCAGATTTTCGAGAATGCCATCGACTCCACCGTCGCCCTCGACGTCGAAGTCCACCAAGGCGGTCTTCTCGATCTCGTCCGGATTGCGTTCTATTTCTGCGCAGCGCTCGTTCAGACGTGTGATCTTCTGGCGTGCTTCCTCGCCGCCCCACACGTTCATTGCATCCGCGTACTTAGCAACCAGTTTGAGGGTTCGCAGTTCGCCTCCGCCACCGAGCAGGATTCGAGGACGAGGACTGGAGACGGGTGCAGGAACGTTCATCGTCTGGCCGAGCTGATAGTTCTCGGACACGTACTCACCGTCGTTCGTGCTCCACATCTGAAGGACGATCTTCAGTGTCTCCTCCAGCCTGTGGAACCGGCCGTCATGGTGATCGAACGGCAAGCCGAGCCCGGTTGCCTCCTGCTCGTTCCAGCCCGTCCCTATACCTAGCCACGCGCGTCCGCCCGACAGTACGTCCAAGGTCGTGACAATCTTCGCGAGCAATCCCGGCGATCGATACGTAGTTGCCGTGACGAGGGTCTGAAGCTCGATTCGTGTTGTGGAGCCTGCCAGAAATGCCAGGACCGTGTATGCCTCCATCATCGGTTCGTTCTCTTCGCCGATCAGACTGATCTGCCAGAGGTGATCGGTCACGCTCAAACGCGAGAAACCGACGTCCTCGGCGGTCCTCGCGATGCGAGCCAGAGCCGGCCCCATCTCTGCGGGCGTTCCGAGGTGCGAGTAGTCGTTCAGATGTAGTGCGAGTTTCATCCTGCGCTCCGTACCGCCCGAACCCGGGCGCCTCGAATAGTGTCGTCGATCACACCGACACTAGTATCGAGTACTCATTCACACAAGTGAAATCTCGTTCATAGTCCTGACAACAGGTTCGATTATTATCGCGTCGGCAACTTGAACAGGCAATACATCTCCCCAAACCAGACGGGGCCAGTAGGCTTTGTTCATGCAAGCCAGCCCTGCATTCAACTCACCCGCGCCCGGAGTCGGGGTGCTCGTGATGAACGCAGTCGACCTCGACGGCACCCCGATGAGTCTGCGAGTACAGTCCGGCTCGATCGTCGAGCGCGCACAGAGTCTCACTGGTCGACCGGGGGAAGTGGTCGTCGATGCCGACCGTTGCACTGTGATACCGGGCTTGCACGATCACCACATACACTTGAGATCGTCGGCAGCAGCGCTTGATTCGATCGCGCTCGGCCCACCGGCGGTCTCGACTCGCCAGGCTGCCGCGATCGCACTACGGACCGCACGTACACGTGCCGACGGATGGATCAGGGCCGTGGGGTATCACGAGTCGGTGGGCGGCGAACTGAACCGCGACCTGCTCGACGCGTGGCGTGCCGACGCCCCCGTCCGTGTGCAGCACAGCAGCGGGGCACTCTGGATCCTCAACTCTGCCGGATTGAAGCTACTCGGCGAGGCCGGTCATTCCGATGGGCGGTTGTTCCGCCGTGACCGCGATATCGGCTGGAACGGCGACGACGCGGGTACGAGTCTGACTGCCGTCGGAAAACGCTTGTCTTCCCTAGGCGTAACAGGATGTACCGACGCGACCCCCGATATGAACTCCTCGTCGATAGCGTTCTTCGACGAGGAGATCCACACCGGCCGCTTCAAGCAGATTCTTCACCTGCTCGCCCTACGCAACGGCGCAGAACACCGAGTCACCTTCGGACCTGTCAAGCGCATCCTCGACGACACCGACTTGGTGTTCGACGATCTGGTCGCGTGGATACTGGATGTGCATGGACAGGATCAATCGATTGCCGTGCACTGCGTGAGTGTCCCCCAGCTGGTTCTGACGATGACTGCATTGCGGAGCACCGGTACCCGGCCAGGAGATCGAATCGAGCACGCTGCAATGGTTCCCGACGATGTGCTGTCCGAGCTTGCCGCTCTCGGCGTCACCGTGGTCACCTCGCCGAACTTCGTCTCCGAACGTGGTGATCGATACCTTCTCGAGGTGCCCCGATCGGAACACGACCAACTGTGGCGCGTGGCGTCGCTGATGCGGTCAGGCGTCCCCACCGTGGCCGGCACCGATGCGCCGTTCGGTGACATCGACCCCTGGGCGTGTATGCGAGCGGCTCGATCGCGAACAACTCGGTCCGGGTCGATCCTCGGCGTGCACGAGCGAGTCCACAGCCGCCGGGCGTTGGAGATGTTCCTCGGAACCGCCGACTTCCCGAACCGACCTCGCGAACTGCAACCAGGTCGACCTGCTGACCTGTGCATCCTGAGCGCCCCTCCCGCAACGGTTCTCACCGAACTCTCGGCCGATATGGTGCGCACCACGATCATCCGCGGCGAGGTGGTGTTCGAGCGATGAACGGGCCGTGGCCGATCCTCCACCAGGCTCATCGAACGTCCTCATCACCGCTGTCAGACGCTGATTCCGATCAGCTTGGTGTCGAGGTACTCGCCGATGCCTACTGCCGAACCTTCTCTGCCCAAGCCGCTTTCCTTCACACCGCCGAAGGGTGCGGCCGCCGAGGTGGGGTTGATGTCGTTGATGCCCACCATTCCGAAGCGGAGCTTTTCGGCAACTCGAATCGCACGTGAGATGTCGCGGGTATACACGTACGAAGCAAGGCCATAGTCCGTGTCGTTGGCCATCGCGATCACTTCATCCTCGTCGTCGAAGATCGTGACCGATGCAATCGGACCGAACGTCTCCTCACGGTAGATGTCCATGTCGGACGACACATCGGTCAGAACTGTCGGCGGGTAGAAGTACCCCGCGTCGTACGGGGCATCGGTCAACCGAGCACCCCCGACGAGGACGCGTGCGCCACCGGCGACTGCATTGTCGACCTGTCGCTGCATCCGAAGAACCGATGCCTCGTCGATCAGCGGCCCTACTCCACTGGCCGGATCCATCCCGTTGCCCGCGCGCAGCTTCGTCGACCTGGCCACCAGGGTCTCGAGAAACCTCATCGCGATGGACCGGTGTACGAAAATTCGGTTCGGACTGATGCATGCCTGTCCGGTGTTGAGGAACTTCACCAGCGTTGCGCCTTTGGCCGCATGCTCGGGATCGGCGTCGGGAAAGACGATGAATGGCGCATGCCCGCCCAGTTCCAACGACACTCGCTTGACTGTCGATGCGGCACCGCGTGCGATCATCTTTCCCACTTCGGTGGAACCGGTGAAGGTGATCTTGCGAACGACCTTGCTCGTGAGCACTTCGTCGCTGAAGTAGCTCGGTTTCTGCGTAGTCACGAGGTTGACCACACCTGCAGGGATACCCACTTCTTCGAAGATTCGGAACACCGCCAGCGCGGTCAGCGGAGTCTGCTTGGCAGGCTTGAGCACAACCGTGCATCCCGCAGCCAGAGCAGGTGCAACCTTGCGGGTGATCATCGAGATCGGGTAGTTCCACGGCGTTATCGCGGCCACGACGCCGACAGGTTGCGCAAGCACGACGAACCTCTGGTCGCCACGGGCCGAAGGAATGGTCGAGCCGTACACGCGTTTGGCTTCTTCGGCAAACCAGATCAGGAAGTCCGCGGCGTACTTCACCTCGGTGCGCGACGCCTTGAGCGGCTTTCCCTGTTCCATCGTCATCAACACGGCCAAATCCTCGGAGCGTTCCAACATCAATCTGTGTGCGGCGTAGAGGTACTCAGCTCGCTGGTACGCAGTCGACTCGGACCACCCCGCAAACGCGTTGTCAGCGGCGTCGATGGCGTCGCGGACATCCGACGGCTGCCCTGCGGCCACAGACGCCAGCACCTCACCCGTCGCAGGGTTGGTCACATCGAAGAGCTCACCCGTAGCTCCTGATCGCCATTTCCCGTTGATGAACAGCGAATCTCGGGTATCCGAGGAATGGTCGAACAGCGGCAACGACATGAATACTCCCAAGTGAACGAAGACGATCCCAGCGATCGCAGAATCATCGTATCGCTTGACTGGACGACATTGCAGATAAATGAACGCATATTCACAAGAATCTGGATGCGCGACTGAGACCGGCCAAGACGCTGGCCGTGTGCAATCCGCTCCGAGCCGCGCGTCCGGTTGGCGTCCGGCCATGTGGCCGTCGCACGTCGGTGAAGTCGCTTTCGGTTGCCTTGTTCTCGTCTGCATCGTTCTCGGTGACGCCGTTCTGGCGCACCCGGGAGGTTTCGCTGTTCACCATGGTCAACGCCACGACATCGGTCATCGACACGTCCCATACGCGCCCGGCCGACGCATTTCGTGCGTCGAGCGCGCAGACGGCGGCCCTCAGACC
>Ga0075364_10001459_pt1 | contig 12844 bp, 11 predicted proteins | sample EndMetdeltDD1764_FD_71517 | JGI IMG/M metagenome (GOLD analysis project Ga0075364, IMG submission 71517) | Populus endosphere microbial communities from Tennessee, USA - Endosphere MetaG P. deltoides DD176-4 | ecosystem: Host-associated > Plants > Roots > Endosphere | place: USA: Tennessee... | reverse complement strand
TCGCCCAGCAGCTCCCCGGGTGGAACGCGCTGCTCGTCTCCTGGCTCCCGGGCACCGAGGGAAACGGCGTGAGCGACGTGCTCTTCGGCGACTACAAGCCGACGGGCAAGCTGCCGGTCACGTGGCCGACCGACGAGACGCAGGAGCCCATCAACGTGGGCGACGGCAAGACCGGGCTGTTCGCCTACGGGGCCGGAATCACCTATCCGTGACCTCGCAACCTCTCAGCGTGGCCATCTCGTCGTAGGTTCCTTGACAGGACAGTTGACAGCAGGCGCTCGCGCCCACTGATCTGTAGCGCACACCGCTCCACGGTCGTCTGCGCGCCCACACCGGAGCGGTTTTGGGGGAGGGGCCTCGCCGCGCGTCGGCGAGGGGACACGAGGTGGATGCGTTGCGATCCCGTTCGACGAAGTGCCTTGCGGCGGCGATCCTGGTCGCCTTCTTCGGCGCGGGCCTGGCCAGCTGCGCGCAGCTGGGGGCCCCGCCGGCCGATGCCCCGTACCTGGATCGCACCAAACCGGTGGCGACCCGGGTGCAGGACCTGCTCTCGCGCATGACCGACGACGAGAAGTTCGGCCAGATGGCGCTCATGGAGCGGCTCTACGTCACGCCCGAGGAGATCACCTCGCTGGCGCTGGGCGGGATCGTGCCGGCCATCAGCTACCCGCCCGACCCCAACACGCCGACGGACTGGGCCGACACCTACGACCTGCTCCAGCAGCGGGCGCTGGCCACCCGGTTGCGCATCCCGATCTTCTACGGCGCCGATGCGGTGCACGGCCAGGGCGCCGTCGAGGGGTCGACGATCTTTCCCCACAACATCGGGTTGGGCGCGGCGCGCAACCCCGGGCTCGTCCAGCAGATCGGACGGGCCACCGCCATCGAGGACGCCGCGACCGGGGTCAACTGGGACTACGCGCCCAACCTCTCGGTGGTGCGCGACGACCGGTGGGGTCGGACCTACGAGTCGTTCGGCGAGACGGCGGACCTGCCCACGACCTTGGGCGGGCCGCTCGTGACCGGTCTCCAGGGCACCGACGTCGGCCAGGCCAGCCCCTCGGTCATGGCGACGGCCAAGCACTACGTCGCCGACGGCGGGACGGTCGACGGCCACGATCGTGGGGACGCGCAGATCAGCGAGGCCGAGCTGCGGGCCATCCACCTGCCGGCGTACCAGGAGGCCATCCGGCGCAACGTCGGCGCGGTGATGGTCAGCTACAGCAGCTGGAACGGCGTGAAGATGCACGCCAACCACTACCTGCTGACGGACGTGCTGAAGGGCGAGCTCGGCTTCGACGGGATCGTCATGTCCGACTTCACCGGCGTCGACGCGCTCGACGGCGAGTACTTCTTCTCGCCGCCGGAGATCGCCACGGCGATCAACGCCGGCATCGACCTCGTGGCCGGCCCGATCAGCGCCCCGCTCTTCGTCGAGTACCTGCGTCAGGACGTGCGCAACGGCCTCATCTCGATGACCCGCGTCGACGACGCCGTGCGTCGCATCCTCACCAAGAAGTTCGAGCTCGGCCTCTTCGAGCACCCCTTCGCCGACCGGTCCCTGCTGCCGCAGGTCGGGTCGGCCGCCCACCGGAGCCTGGCCCGCCAGGCCGTGCGCGAGTCGCAGGTCGTGCTCAAGAACAACGGCATCCTGCCGCTGTCCAAGTCGGCCAAGGTCTTCGTGGCCGGCAAGTCGGCCGACAACATCGGCTACCAGAGCGGTGGCTGGACGATCAGCTGGCAGGGCGACAGCGGCGCCACCACCCAGGGGACGACCATCCTGCAGGGCATCCGGCAGGAGGTGACCAACCCGGCCAACGTCACCTACGACCGCGAGGGCGATGGCATCGACGGCTCCTACAGCGTGGCCGTCGCCGTGATCGGCGAGAAGCCCTACGCCGAGTTCTTCGGCGACCGCCACGCGCCGACCGGCGACCTCAACCTCGACGCCGAGGACCTGGCGCTGGTGGCCAAGCTCAAGGCGACGGGCCTGCCGGTCGTCGTCGTGCTGGTCACCGGCCGTCCGCTGAACATCGCCGACCACATCCCGATGTGGAGCGCGCTGATGGTGTCGTGGCTGCCCGGGACCGAGGGCAGCGGCGTGAGCGACGTGCTCTTCGGGGACTACAAGCCGACGGGCAAGCTCCCCCTCACCTGGCCGATCGACCAGGACCAGCAACCCATCAACGTCGGTGACGGCAAGACGAGCCTGTTCGCGTTCGGGTACGGCTTGACGTACCCGTGATCACCCGGGACGGGCTAAGACGGGGGCATGGCCGTCCCTGACCCGCCCGCCTGCTCGTTCGCCAGCGACAACACGGCCGGGGTCCTGCCCGAGGTGCTCGACGCGCTCGCCGCGGCCAACACCCCGGCCGCGCTCGCCTACGGCGACGACGAGTGGACGGGCCGGGTCGTCGAGCGCTTCCGCGAGCTGTTCGACGCGCCCGTCGAGGTGCTGCTGTGCTGGGGCGGCACGGGCGCCAACGTCGTGGGCCTGGCCTCGCTCCTCCAGCCGTGGCAGGCGGTCATCTGCCCGGACTCGGCCCACATCGCGACCGACGAGTGCGGCGCACCGAGTCGCTTCACCGGGTCGACGCTCCTCGACGTGCCGGTGGTCGACGGCAAGCTGTCCCCCGAAGCGGTGCGGGCTCGTGCCTCGGGCGGTCACGGCGAGCACCAGGTGCAGCCCGCGGTCGTCTCCGTCAGCCAGACCACCGAGGTCGGCACGGTCTACCGCACGGACGAGCTGCGCGCCCTCGGGGACACCGCGCACGAGCTCGGCCTGCGCCTCCACGTCGACGGCGCCCGCATCGCCAACGCGGTGGCCGCCACCGGCGACGACCTCGTCACCATGATCCGCGACACGGGCGTCGACGTGCTCACGTTCGGCGCCACCAAGAACGGGGCGATGTACGGCGAGGCGGTGGTGTACCTCGATCCGTCGCTCGCCACCCACGCCCGGTTCGTGCGCAAGCAGGCAGGGCAGCTGCCGTCGAAGTCGCGCTTCGTCGCCGCGCAGCTGCTGGCCCTGCTCGAGGGTGACCGCTGGGTGGGCACCGCGGCGCACGCCAACGCCATGGCCGCCCTGCTGGCGGACCGCGTGAGGGGCATCGCCGGGGTCGAGGTGCTCGGCGCGCCCGAGGCCAACGCGCTGTTCGTCCGCCTCCCGAAGGCGCACATCGAGGCGCTGAAGGACTGGTCGTTCTTCTGGGACTGGGACGTCGACGACGGCGTCGTGCGCTGGATGACGAGCTTCGTGACGACCGTCGAGGACGTCGAGCACTTCGCTGCCGGGGTCGCGGCGATCCTCGGGGGCGACGGGTAGGTTCCGCCCATGGCCCTGCCCCGCCCGATCCTCGAGCGCGTCCGAGGCAGCCTGCGCCTCGCGCTGGCGTGCGAGCGGGCCGGCCTCCTCACGCTGGCCGACCGCCTCGACCTCGCGCGCGAGCACGGCGACCTCGTGGCCATCCCGCTGCCGGTGGGCGCGGGGCAGCTGCGGGCCCATCGCATCAAGCTGCGTCGTCACGGCGGGCGCGACCACGCCGTCGAGGGGATCGTCAACGGCGGGTGGTTCGGGTTCGAGCGCCCGCTGCCCGAGGTCCTCGTGCGGGCCGTGCGCCAGGCGGGTGGCGTCGTCGTCGACGTCGGAGCCAACAGCGGCCTGTACGCGCTGCTCGCCGCCGAGAGCCGAAACGACGTCGTCGTGCACGCCTTCGAGCCGTTCGCGCCCGTGGCCGCCGTCCTGCGTGGCAACGTGGCCCGCAACCGGTCTCGGGCGCGCATCCACGTCCACCCGCAGGCGTTGGCCGAGCGCCACGGCGAGCAGGTCCTCTACGTCCCGTCCGACAGCGGCCACCTCGAGACCAGCGCGTCGCTCGATCCGACCTTCAAGGACGACGTGGCCGACGAGCTCACGATCGAGACCACGACGCTCGACCGGTTCTGGGCGGGCGCAGGCCGTCCCCGGGTGACGGTCCTCAAGGTCGACACCGAGGGCAGCGAGCCGGGCGTCCTGGCCGGCGCCCGCGAGGTCGTGGCCGCCTCCCGGCCCGTCGTGTTCTGCGAGGTCCTGCCCCGCGCCGGGACCGACGCGCTCGATGCGTTCTGCGCCGAGCACCGGTACGTGCGCGTGCGGCTGCGCCCCGGCGCCGCCGTCGTGGCCCCGCGCGTCGTGTTCGACCCGGACGCGTGGAACCACGCCTTCGTGCCCGCCGAGCGCTTCGACGCCGTGGCGAGCGCGGTGCTGGCGCCGAGCCTGCAGGTCGTGACCGACGCCGCCGGCGACGTCGTGAGCCCCACCCTGACCGACGGCGTGACCGAGGGCGGGGCGGGCGCTGCGGGGTCCGATCTGGGGCGCCCGGCCCGATTCGCGGGCCAACTGGGCGATTGACTCGCATCCCGTTCGGGCGCGGTCGATAGGGGCGGGCCGGGAGCGCTGTCCGGCGGTGGGCGAAGCCACGTCAAGACCACCGGATCGTGCCAGGAGCGAGCATGCGACGAACGAGGACGTACGGGATCACCGTCGCGTGCCTCGTCGCGGCCCTCGTCGGCCTGGCCGTCCTCCTGCGCGGCGGCGCGATCGACGGCGGTGCGGCCACGGCGGTCGACGACGTCGGTGAGCTCCTCGCCGCGACGTTCGCCGCGGCGGCCTGTTGGTCGCGGGCTCGCCGCGCGCCCCGCGAGCGCCGCGCCTGGAGCCTGCTCGCCGCATCCGCGGCCGCGTGGGCGGCGGGCCAGGCGTACTGGACCTGGGCCGAGGTCACCGGCACGGGTCCCGTCCCGTCCCCGTCGTGGGCCGACGCCGGCTACGTGGCCGCCCTCCCCCTGGCGGCCATCGGTCTGAGCGTCTTGCGCCGCGAGGCCGGCGGGATGCGGGCCTGGCTGCGGGCCGCCCTCGACGGCGTCCTCGTCTCGACCGCGCTGGCCTGCCTCTCGTGGGTGACGGTGCTCGGCCCCTTCTTCGCGACGGACCCCGGTGCCGCGGTCACCGAAGCCCTCTCCGTCCTGTACTGGACGGCCGACGTCGCGATCGTCACGATCGCCATCGTCGTCATGTCGCGCGAGTCGGATCGCCGGCGCCGCACCCGCGTCGCCCTGCTGGCCGTCGGCTACGCGGCGATCGGGTTCGCCGATGCCGCGTTCGCGTGGATGAGCAGCAACGGCGATGCCGGCGGCGGCCACCTCGCCAACCTCGGCTGGGCCGTCGGGTTCGCCGTGATCGGGATGGCCGCGCTGCTCCCCGGTCGGTCCGCGCCGCCCGTGGACGCTGACGTCGGACCGCCGCGGGTCGCGCTGGTGGTCTCGTACGTCCCGGTGGTGCTCTGGTTGGTCACGGTGGTGTCCGTGCAACTGCTCGGCGACGGCATCGACGGCTTCGTGTTCTGGTGCAGCGTGATCGTGGTGGTCACGCTGATGCTGCGCCAAGGCCTGGCGCTCTCCGAGAACGCGGCGCTGACGCAGCACCTCGAAGCGCGCGTCGAGGAGCGCACGGCCGAGATCGAGGCTCGAGATGCCCGCTTCGCCGCGCTGGTCCGCCACGCCACCGACGTCATCGCCGTCGTACCCGGCCCGCAGCTCCGCACGACCTACGTCTCGCCGTCGGCGGAGCACGTCCTCGGTTGGTCGACCACCGGCGGCGTGGACGTGCTCGACCACGTCCACCCCGACGACCTTCCCCGTTGGGACCTGGCGCTCGTGAAGCTGGGCGCCGACGACTCGGCGACCACCGCCTTCGAGTGCCGGGTGCGCGACGACGGTGGGCAGGTGTGGCGTGATGTCGAGGTCACCCTCACCGACCTGCGTGACGACCCCCACGTCGCCGGCATGGTGATCAACCTGCGGGACATCACCGTGCGGCGGGCGCTCGAGGTCGAGCTCCGCGAGCAGGGCCTGCGCGACCCGCTGACCAACCTGGCCAACCGCGTCCTGCTGCGTGATCGGATGCTGCACGCGCTCGCCCGTCACGGGTCCGAGCACGTCGGCGTGATCGCTGTCGACGTCGACGACTTCGCGCGGATCAACGACGAGATCGGTGAGGAGGGCGGCGACCGGGTGATCGCCGAGGTCGGACGTCGCCTGCGGGAGGCCTCCCCGAGCTCGGACACGGTGGCCCGCCACGCCGGCGACCGGTTCATCGTCCTCGTCGACGGTGACATCGGTGGTGGCCGGCTCGAGCGTCTCGCCGCCGAGCTGCGCGAGCGGTGCCACCAACCCATCGATGTGCTGGGCGCCACGATCGTCCTGACGACCAGCGTCGGGATCGCGCCGGGTCGCGCCGGCACGTCCGCCGACGGCCTCCTCGCCGAGGCGACGACCGCGCTCGCCGTCGCCAAGCGCGACGGCAAGGACCAGGCCCGGACCTTCACCCCCGAGATGCGTCGCGTCGATGACGACCGCCAGTCCCTCGAGGGCGAGTTGCAGCGCGCGCTCGAGCGCGACGAGCTGATCGTCCACTACCAGCCGTTGTTCGCCACCGGGACCAGGACGATCGTGGGGGCGGAGGCGCTCGTGCGCTGGAACCACCCCGAACGGGGCATGGTGCCACCGGGGGCGTTCATCCCGCTCGCCGAGCAGTGCGGGCTCATCGTGCCCATCGGGACGTGGGTGCTCGACCGGGCGTGCCGCGACGCGGCGTCGTGGCCCACGCCGGTCGGCGTGAGCGTGAACCTGTCATCCCGTCAGCTCGAGCGGGACGACCTCGTCCCGATCGTGCGCGACGCGCTCGCCCGCCACGAGCTCGACCCGAGTCGCCTCACGCTCGAGGTCACCGAGTCGCTCGTCCTGGCGGACATCGAGCGCACCGTCGCCGCGCTCGAGGAGCTGCGTGCGCTCGGCGCGCACGTGGCCATCGACGACTTCGGCACCGGCTTCTCGTCGCTCAGCTACCTCGAGCGGCTCCCCGCCGACTCGCTCAAGATCGACCGGTCGTTCGTGGTCGGCCTGGGCGCCGGGACCGACCGGGGTGTGGTCTCGACGATCATCGACCTCGCCGCCAAGCTCGGCATGCACACCGTCGCCGAGGGCGTCGAGGAGGAGGAGCAGTTCCAGATCCTGCGCTTCCTCGGGGCCGACGTGATCCAGGGCTTCCTCTTCGCCCGGCCGATGGCCAACGACGACCTCGTCGCGCTGCTCGCCGCGCCGGCCGCCGAGGACCTGCTCGACCTGACGTGACGGCGTGCCTGCCTGATCGGCCGGCCGCGCCCGCCGACGGTTGCTGAGCGACTGCCCAACCTGACGCTCGCGTCATGTACTGTCTCTCCCAGTTCGCATCCAGGGGGGAAGGCTGATGACGATCCGGGTCGTGCAGTGGACGACGGGCAACGTGGGGAAGCAGTCGGTCGAGGCCGTGCTCAAGCGCCCCGACCTCGAGCTGATCGGGTGCTACGCGTGGTCCGACAGCAAGGCGGGCAAGGACGTCGGTGAGCTCTGCGGGCTGCCGCCGGCCGGCGTCGCCGCTACCAACGACGTCGACGCGCTGTTGGCGTTGAAGCCCGATTGCGTGATCTACAACCCGATGTGGTTCGACGTCGACGAGATGGTCCGGATCCTCGAGTCGGGCGCCAACATGGTGACGTCGGCGGCGTTCATCAACGGCCGGTCGTTCCCCGACGACGGGCGCCAGCGGATCCTCGACGCGTGCGAGAAGGGCGGCAGCTCGATCTTCGGCAGCGGCGTCAGCCCGGGCTTCATCGAGCTCGTGGCCATGGCCCTGGCCAACGTGTCGGACCGCATCGACAACATCCTCATCAGCGAGGAGGCCGACACCACGGCCTACGACTCGCCCGAGACCGAGATCCCCGTTGGTTTCGGCCGCCCCATCGACGACCCCGAGCTCCCGGCCATGGCGGCCAAGGGCACCGTGGTGTTCAGCGAGGCCGTCGCGCTCGTGGCCGACCACCTCGGCGTCGAGCTCGACGAGATCGTGTGCGAGGCCGAGTTCGCCAAGACCACCAAGGACCTCGATCTGGGCTCGTGGTCGATCGCCAAGGACCACGTCGCCGGCTGCACGATCCACTGGCTCGGCAAGGTCAAGGACCAGACCATCGTCGAGATGCGGGTCCGCTGGCGCAAGGGCGACTCGATCGAGCCCGACTGGCCCATCGGCATGGGCTGGACCATCGAGGTGCACGGTCGCCCGACCCTGATCACGAAGGTCGACATCCTCCCGCCGCCGTACTTCGAGGCGACGACCATGGAGGAGTTCATGGTGCTCGGCCACATCCTCACGGCGCTGCCCGTCGTCAACGCGATCCCTGCGACCGTCGCCGCCGCGCCCGGGATCATCACGTACGAGGACATCCCGCTGCCCGCGCCCAAGGGCTACGTCCACCTCGAGCCCTGAGCAGATCGGGCAAGCTGCGCCGATGGACATCTGGGAGCTGGTGGCACGCGAGCGGATCCGCGATTCGCTCGCTCGGTACAACTGGTCGGGCGACGCGCTCCGGCTCGACGAGCTGGCCCTCGCCTTCTGCGCGGACGGGGTGCTCGAGATCCGCGACGGCGAACGGGCCGAGGGACGGGACGCGATCGTCGCGTTCCTCGGTGGTGTCGGGGGACCGGAGGCGCCGTCGGCCGGCGACGACGCCGCCCGTCGCGCCGCCCGGCAGGCCGCCGCCGAGTCGGCCGGCGTCACGCGGATCGTGCGCCACAACCTCACGAACACGCGGTTCGTCGAGCTCACGCCGACCGCGGCGAAGGTGTCGTCCTACTTCACGGTCGTGACCGAGATCGGCCTGGACCACTACGGCCGCTACCGCGACACCTTCGTGCCGGTCGGCGACGAGTGGCTGATCCAGCACCGGTTCGTGTCCACCGACTGGCGCTCGGCGCAGTCGACGATGGCGGCACCCGGATCGGTCTGACCGCCCGGCGACGCGCCGATCAGATCGCGCGCATGCGGTTGCCCCGGGCGTTGTGCTCGACCTCGGCCAGACCGAGGACCTCGAGCACCGGCGGCACGTAGTTGCCGAACCGACCCCGCAGGCCCTTCTTGAGGCCGTACCACCCACCGACGGGGTTGTCGGCGGCGCGCCCCCAGGCCTCGACCGTCCCCTCGGCCGCCGGCTTCTGCTCATCGGCGTTGCCCAACGGCACCCAGTCGCCCCGCTCCTGCAACATGGCGTGGAGGTCCTCGACGCAGCGGAGGTGGTAGCGCAGCTGCGTCGAACCGACCTGCACCACGAGGGCCGGCGGGTCAGCGTCGGGATCGCGGTGTGCCTCGAACTCGCTCTTTCCCGGCGGGGTGGTGAGGATCCATGGATCCTCCGGTGTCCCCGACCCCTCGACGTCTGCAGCCGCCATGCCGTCCTCCTCGATCCATGTGGAGGAGACGCTAGTGATCGAAGGGTGACATCTCTTGTCGTGAATGGCGGAAGTCGTCAGGATCGTCGTCATGCGGGCCGGACGGTTGGTGTCGCTGGTGCTCCTCCTCCAGGAGCGGGGCCGGGTGAACGCGACGACGTTGGCGCGCGAGCTCGAGGTGAGCGAGCGCACGATCCTGCGCGACATCGAGGAGCTGTCGGGCGCCGGCGTGCCCGTGTACGCCGTCCGGGGCCCGGGCGGCGGGTTCCAGCTGCTCGAGGGCGACACCTCGGCGTTCCCCGCCTCGTCGCTGCCGGCGTCGTCGCTCGACCGCTCGTCGGTCCGCGCCACCCGGACGCGCCGCGCCCGGGTGCGGGTCACGCCCGAGGGTCGGCGCCTCGCAGCGGTGCTCGGCAAGCTCCAACCGCTGCGCCTCACCCGGGGCCCCGAGCCCGATGCGGCCGGTCGACTCGCCGCCAGCTTCCGGCTCCTCTCGATGGAGGAGGCGACCATGGACGTCCTCGCGCTGGCGCCCCACGTCGAGGTGCTCACCCCGACCAGGTTGCGGGACGCGATCGCCGAGCGGGCCCGCGTCCTCGCCGACCTGCACGCGCCGGCCGCGGGCGGCGAGGTCTGACCGGCGAGCGTCGAGCGCGGTCAGTCGTTGCGACCGGTGGCCGCGAGGCGCAGGCCGAGGCCGATCGTGACCAGGCCCCCGACCCCGCCGAGCCGGGCGAGGCGTCGCGGCTCGCGCGCGAGCCACCGACCGGCCGTGCCGGCGGCGATCGCCCACGCCCCGTCCGACAGCAGCGCGATGGTCACGAACACCGCGCCGAGCGCGATCACCTGCAGTGGCACCGCGGCGCCGTGGGGATCGACGAACTGCGGGAGGACGGCGACGAAGAAGAGGACGACCTTGGGGTTGGTGGCGCCCACGACGAAGCCGTCCCGGAAGAGGCGCCGCACGGGCTTGGGAGTGACCTGGCCGGCGACGGTGAGGGCCAAGCTGCGGCGGTGGCGGATGGCGTCGATGCCGAGCCACACGAGGTAGCCCGCGCCGACCAGCTTGAGGATGGTGAAGACCGCGAGCGACGAGGCCACGATCGCGCCGAGCCCGAGCGCCACGGCGACCACCTGGACGAAGGCCCCGACCTCGTTGCCCAGGACCGTGGCGACGCCCGCCCGTCGTCCGAGGCTGATCCCGCGGCTCACGACGAAGAGCACGCTCGGTCCGGGCACCACGATGAGGATGAAGGCCGCGAGTGCGAACGCCGCCAGCTGCTGCAGACCGATCATGGGCGCACGGTAACGGACATCTCCGGCCGGGCGCTGGGGGCCGGCGCGGTTCGACGGGCTGGGTCGGGCGTCGGGCTAGGCCTCGGCGTGCCGGCGGCAGCGGGCGCTGATCAGCGAGTAGACGCCGAACGACGCGAGCCCGAGGGCGACGAGCGCGAGGAGCAGCGAACCGAGGGTCGCCTGCTGCAGCGACCGCAACGCGCCGTCGAGGCCCTGGGCCTGGTTGGGGTCGTGGTCCTTCACGGCGAGGAGCACGAACGCACCGAGCAGCGCAGCCACGGCGGCCCGGGCGGCGATGCCGAACATGCCGACCTTCTCGATGGTGTCGCGGCTGACCATCGCGCCGTTCGGGCAGTCGAGCTTCTCCATGAACTTCTTCGAGAAGGCCTTCCACAGCTGGTAGCCGGCGAAGGCGAGCAGGCCGATCCCGACGGCGACCAGGACCACCGTGCCCGGGCCCGAGTCCATGAGCCGGGCCGACCACGTCCGTGGGGCCTCGTTGGCATCGTCGGCACCCTTGGCCAGGAGGATCGACACGCCCTGCGCGCCGATCACGCCGTAGGCCACCGCGGTGAACAGGTGGGTGACGGCGTGCCGGGCCCGCTCGGTGCCCTCGCTGTCGTCGATGACCACGGTGACGAGGCGGTAGGCGGCGTAGCAGAACAGGCCGATCACGACGAGGGCGAGGAGGAAGCTCCCGAAGGGCTGCTCGACCAGCATCTGCAGAGCGCCCTGCTTCGAGGCCTGCTCGGAGCTCGCGTCGCCGAAGGCCAGCCGCAGGGCGAGGACCGCGATGAGGAGGTAGACGATCCCCTTGGCGGCCCAGCCGGCGGTGCCCAGCCACTCGGTGGCCCGGGTGCTGGAGACACCCGATGGGGAGCGGTGCAGGTGCGCGGCAGGCGAGGTCATGCCGATCGAGGTACCCGCCGCGCTCGGTGGTCAGACCCCGCCTCGCCGCCTCGACACGGGGGACTCGCGCGTCAGCTGGCGGGCACCGCCACCAGGTAGGCGTTCTCGACGCCGTGCTGCGTGAAGCCGACCACGGCCCGGTCGTTGTCGATGAAGGCCATCCCGCCACTGATGCCTGCTTGCGGGTTCCCGGTCTTGTAGTCGGCGAAGTGCGTGACGCGGGCCGGTTCGATGTGGGGTGCGGCGGCGCGCACGAGCCAGCGGTCGACGCCTCCGATCCAGCCGTTGTAGCCCGACGAGACCACGTAGCCGGTCTTGTCGGGTCGGAGGAAGGCGAACTCCTGCCACCCGTCGCCGAGCGCCGAGGTCAACGGCGTCGGGGCCGATCCGTCGATGGGGAAGCGCAGGATGCGCGCCTTGGCGGGATCGCCCGGGGTGAGGACGTCCGACGACGCGATCACGGCGGTGCCGGTGGGGTCGAACCCGAAGGGCTCGAAGAACTGGATGCCGTTGCCGAGATCGATGCGGTTGGTCAGGTGGGGCACGCCGTTGGTCCACGAGATGGTGGAGACCACGAGCTGCTCGCCCCCGAAGTACTCGGGCCAGCCCGCCGGCTGCATGATCTCGGAGAACACGACGCGCGTCCCGGTGGTGTCGAACCTCGCCCAGAACGAGCCGAGTCCGCCGTCGGCGTCGATGTCGCTCAGCTGCCAGGCGTGCTCGCCGTCGACCGTCGCCAGCCACACCTGGTTGTAGGCACCACGTCCCGGCCCGGCTTCGTCGGCGTGGGCGCACGCCGGCGTGAAGCACGGGAAGTGCGACGGCCGCTCGACCTCCAGCAGCAGGTAGCGGCCGTCGGGGGACACGTCCGAGACGCTGCGGTGCGTGTCCTCGTCACCGAAGCGGGCGTTGCCCTGGGTGACGGATCGAACCGCTGACGGATCACCGACCTCGATGGCGACGGTGTTGTAGGCACCGGAGGCCGTCTTGCGGTTGCCGAACACCTCGCCGGTCATGACGCTGTAGCCCATCGGCCCGAAGTTGTCGGCCAGGTGGGTTCCCCTCGTTCGGGCGGCGACCGCGGCACGGGTCGCGGTCACCGTGAAGGATGACGGGTTGGTCGACGTGTCCGTCTGGCAGCCCGCGACGAGCGAGACCGAGGCGAGGACCGTCACGAGCAGTGGAGCGACGCGTCGCGTGAACATGGGGTTCCCTCCCGGTCGGGTTGCGCAGCAGGTGGGCCCGACGTCCCGATGTCGATCGGGAGATCATCCCGATGTCGATCGGGAGATCGTTGCCGACCGGGCCCCGCCGGTCCAAGACCGCCCGACCTGCCCCC
>Ga0075364_10001458_pt1 | contig 12846 bp, 10 predicted proteins | sample EndMetdeltDD1764_FD_71517 | JGI IMG/M metagenome (GOLD analysis project Ga0075364, IMG submission 71517) | Populus endosphere microbial communities from Tennessee, USA - Endosphere MetaG P. deltoides DD176-4 | ecosystem: Host-associated > Plants > Roots > Endosphere | place: USA: Tennessee... | reverse complement strand
CGAGAGCCGAAGCGCCTGCCAATCCATGGCCGTCTAGCGCGCCTCGCCGGGCAGGGCGAAGCCGTAGCGGACAAGGATGCGCCGGGCAGCAGGCTGTTGGACATAGGCGTAGAAGCGCCGCGCGACGGGTCCGGCATTCTTCATCAACACCAGGCGCTGGCGCACCGGCTTGTGCCACGAAGCGGGGATCAGGGCATAATTCGCCCGCGCGGCGAAAGCGGGGTCCAGAACCAGCGAATAGGAGACGATCCCGCCCTGGGCGCCCCCTGCTGTCGCGAACTGGAGTGCCTGGGAGACATTCTCCCCCAGTACCAGTTTGCCCGTGAGCGGCTGCCAGAGCCTTGCATGCCTCAGGGCTTCCTCCGCGCGCTTGCCGTAGGGCGCATGCTCGGGATTGGCGATGGCGAAGCGCGTGATCCGTCCTCGTTGCAGCGCCATCCTCAGTCCCCGCAGCTCGCCGTCGACACGCAGCGGCGACCCCTTCGGCGCGACCACGGCCAGACGTCCGATCGCATAGAGTGCGCCGTGATTGAGCGCCTTTCCTGCCCGGGCGAGATCGAAGGCGTATTCCTCGTCGGCAGACAGAAAGAGCTGGAAGGGCGCGCCCTGCTGAAGCTGCCGGTAGAAGTTTCCGGAAGAGCCGAAGGTCAAGGTCACTTCGTTGCCCGTGTCCCGCTTGAACGCCGCGGCAATCTCACTGAGGGCCAGCCGCAGATCGGCTGCGGCGGCGACATTGGGTACGTCCTGGGCGCGGGCCGGGCCGGCAAGGCCTACGGCCAGAAGGAGAATTACCAAGAACTTTGAGAGTTGCGCCACTGCTCATGAGCCCCACGATGTATACTTCGGTATACATCGTGGGGCTCATGAGCAAAGTCAATAGACAGGGCCTGTCGCGAAGCGGGCTGCCCAATGGCCATGGAGCCCTTCATACCGGTGGCGTTACGGCTGGACCAAGGGGATGTCGCGTCAGTTTCTCGCTGCAGCCTCCTTCAGCGTCGCGTTGTCGAGCATGACATCGGCTAGCAGAATCTTGAGCCGCGCGTTCTCGTTCTGGAGAGACTGCAGGTTCACGGCGCAGATATCTTCACCGCGCCGTGCCTGATTGGACGGCGCTTCCCTTGCATCCGCCGCATCGCCTGGCACTTTCGCTGAATCGACCGGAGCCTTGAGGCCAGCGGTGTGATACCGAATGAAGTCCTTCAGGAACTTGTCGAGCGGAGTGACGAGAACCCCCGCCCGCCGAGCGTTCTGGTATATCGCCAGTGAATGTATCAGGCTGACGCCAAATATCTCCCAGCGTTCGTCGATCACGGATTTGGGATAGTTCGACAACACCTTGGAAACGCCGATTTTCAGTTCATCGAGGCCGCTCGCCGTAGTTGCCTCCAGTAGGCGCGAAATGCAAACGTCTTCCATAATGTATCGTGACAGGAAAGACGGGTAGTAGTTTTCTTCGTTTATGCTGCTTGCAAACGGTAGGACAAAAGCACTGACGTAATCTTCTACCTGTGGGTGTTCTTTGTCGTCCAGAAGCTGAGGAATGATTTCCTTCGCCTTCTCCTTTACGGAACTGATTCTGAAATTGACGATCTCTTTGACGAGATTATCCTTTCCTCCAAAGTGATATTGGACTGCTGCATTATTCTTCTGGCCCGCCGCTGCGGCTATATCCCGAAGGGAGACCGCCGAAATGCCGAATTCCGCATAGAGCCGCTCTGCCGTCGAGAGAATGAGATCGCGTGCAGACTGGCTTTTGGCGTAACGTTTTTCACCGGTGCCGGGTGATGGCGCGGACTTCGCGTTCTGCTTTAAATTAGGCACGCTTGCAGCAACTCCTTGGGTCATCCAACGCGGCTTCGGTATTACAGTGCTGGAAAACCCGGCGTCAACCGGCGCCTCCTGCCGCAAGCCGGTGTTGACGGTGACCGCTAAAGAATTAAAGCATTGGCTGGATTTTGGGAGAGGCGTCCGACTCACCGCCTAGAATGCCGACAGCGGCAGGCTGCGGCGTTCCGGGCGATTGTGGTGTCGGGATGCGCTGCCAGGGAGACTATACTATGGCGACCAGGTTCCCGCGCTCGCAGTCGGCGATCGTCGGCATAGGCTGTACCGAATATACGAAGGGGTCGGGAGTCAGCACCTTCACTCTCGCAGCGCGTGCGGTGAAGGCCGCGGTCGCCGATGCCGGGCTGACGCTTGCAGACGTCGACGGACTCTGCACTTTTGGCCCTGACGATACGATCGCCCCGAACTACCTGGCGCAGGCGCTCGGCATCAGCAGCATGAACTATTTCCTGGACCACAAGCTGGGAGGCAGCGTGGCGATCTCGATCGTCTCCCAGGCAGCGTTGGCCGTATCGGCCGGGGTAGCCAACTGCGTGGTCGTCTATCGCGCGCTCAACGGGCGTTCCAACAAAGGCGGGATCGGCAATTCCAAGTCAGCGCCCAGGACGCTCAAGGCAATCTGGGACGTACAGTTCAAAATGCCGAGCGGCTATGTGGCCGCCGCGCAGGAACTCGCCATGGCCGCCTCCACGCACATGGCCCGCTACGGCACCACGTCGGAGGATTTTGGCCGCATCGCGGTGCTGAGCCGCAGGAATGCGCTTGACAACGAACGGGCGGTGATGCGCAAGCCGCTCACAATGGACGATTACATGGACAGCCGCTGGATCGTGGAGCCGTTCCGCCTGTTCGACTGCTGCTTCGAGACCGACGGTGCGGTCGCGCTCGTCATCTGCGCGGCGGACCGCGCGTCCGATAGTCCGCACAGGCCGGTCAATATCCGCGGCGCGGCGTGGGGCGGCGGGGTGAACCTTGTCAACAATGGTCGAACCGACATGGCCGAATCCCCCGCCAACCTGATCGCGCCCAAGGTCTATAGCGCGGCGGGGCTGGGGCCATCGGACATCGACTTCGCCGAATTTTACGACTGCTTCAGCTACACCGTCCTGTCGCAAATCGAAGGCTACGGTTTCGCCGAGGCGGGCGGCGTGCCGGACATGCTGCGCGACGGCTGCTTTGACCGAGCGACAGGAGAGCTCCCGGTCAACACGCATGGCGGCCTTTTGTCCGAAGGTTACATGCAGGGGCTCAATCACGTCTACGAAGCGGTCGAGCAGATCCGCGGCGATGCAGGCATGCGGCAGGTGCGGCGCCGCGATACGGCGCTCGTCACAGGCCAGCTCGGCTACCTGAGCGGCTATTCGTCGGCCGTTGTCCTGGAGGGCGCGTGATGAACGGCACCGGCATTCTGCCCGATCCGGACATCGATTCCGCGCCTTATTGGGAAGCACTGGGTGATGGTCGCTTCGAAATCCAGCATTGCGCTGATTGCGGCAACTGGACTTGGCCGCCGCGTCCGATCTGCTCGGGCTGCCATGGCGAGAACATGCGCTGGGACGCGGTCTCCGGCGTCGGTGAGGTGCACGGCTGGGTAGTGACCCATCAGGTCTATGCCCCCTCGCTTGCCCCACTGGTGCCATATACGATCGTCCTCGCACGCATTGCCGAGCAGGACGACATCCTGATTCCGGGACGGTTCATGTCGGACATGCAGGTCTATCAAGGCATGCCTTTGCGCGCGGTTCCGACCAATGTCGGCGGCGGACTGGGCGTGCTCGAATGGAAGGCGGCGCCGGCGCCCTAAACGCATGTATCCGGCCGGGACGAGTTGAGCGAGGAGCGAATGGAATGGCCAAGAGTGTAACCGAAGCGCTGGCAGAATGGGTTGTCGGCACGCGTTTCGAAGACGTGCCCGACGCGGGCGTCGCCAATGTGCGCGAGCGCTTCATCGATACGATAGGCGTTGCCTGCGCGGGGATGTCGGTATCGACCGGGGGAATCCTGGCCCGGTGGGTGCGCGATCAGGCGGCGCGGGGCGATTGCACGGTGCTGGGCGCCGATTTCACCACCAGTGCGTCCTATGCCACGCTGGCCAACGCCGCTGCCGGGCACGCGCTGGAGTTCGACGACATTGCGGTCGGCAGCGGGCACTATGCCAATCCGATGACCGCGGCTACGCTGGCTCTTGGTGAAAAGCTCGGTGCGAGTGGAAGCGATGTCATCCTGGGGTGGATGGTCGGTTACGAGATCATCATCCAGACCTCGAAGGTAACCGCCGATCCCACGGGTAACATCCTGCTCAATCGCGGCTGGTTCAACCAGGGCTTCCTCCCCGCCGTCGGCGTTGCCGCGGCGGCATCGCGCATGTTGCAGTTCGATGTGGCGCAGACGCGAATGGCTATGGGACATGCCGCATCGACCATGGCCGGCATGCTCAAGAACCGAGGAAGCGATACCAAGGGGTTCGTCGCCGGGAGTGCGGCGATGCACGGCATCATGGCCGCCGAACTCGTCGCCCTGGGTTTTACCGCCAACGACGAGATCATGGACGGCGAAATCGGCGTCGCCCAGCTCTTGAGTTTCGGCGCTGGCGATGCCCGGGTCATGCTGGACGGTCTCGGCACTTGGGCCATGGCCTCCCCCGGTTCGTCCTTGCGACTGCATGCCGCGTGCGCCGCCGGCGCGTGGGGTCAGGACGCGCTGCAGAAGATCGTCCGCAGCCATCCCATAGCGCACGACCAGATCGCCGCCATCGAGATCGAGATTCCCGAGATGCTGATGCAGTTCATGCCGTATCACGAGCCGCAGACGGGACTCGAGGGCAAATACAGCCTGGAATACGACCTTGTCGCGATCGCGCTTGATGGCCGTGCCGGGCTGCATCAATACAGCGATGCCGCCGTCCAGCGGCCTGAGGCGCAGGCATTGATGCGGCGCGTGGCGATCACCCCGAAGACCGGGGGGCCGTTGCAGAGCCGTGTGGTGGTGCGGTTGCAGAACGGAGAAACCTTCGAGGAGACCGCCAACCGGGCCCACGGCACGCCCGCCGATCCGCTGACGCGGCAGGAAGTTGTCGGCAAGTTTCGCGAATGCACGGAAGGGCTGCTTTCCGTCGAGCGCGGCGAAGCCGTGATCGAACTTTGCGACAGGCTCGATCGGCTGAGCGATATCCGCGAGTTGGGCAAGGCGCTGCGAAGCAGAAGTTGAGGCAATTGGGCCGAAAGCACAGGAACTGTGCGGCTCCGCGCACCCTTCGGTTCGGTGATGTCCAGGCTGGTTGGGTGTGTTCATTATAGCCGTTGGAAGCCGGGCTCACATTTCCTTTGCCATGCTCGGCATCCTGAGCAGGATACCCTGCCGATATCCTGTTTCGGGATCGCATCTCGAAAGTTCGCGATGCGCCGGTTCGCCGCGGCGTATCGGTGTTGACAGGCATAAGTATCCCTGATTTATACCAAGTGATTTAAATTCAAAGTTTGCACGATATAATCGCGAACGTTTGTTTTAAAATAGCTTGGGAGAAGGGTAATGGAAAGACTCACGATCGTATCGCTGGATGGCCACGCGCAGCCTTCTCCCGAGATCTGGCCGAAGTATCTTCCCAAACGCTTCCATGACTATCTGCCGCAGCTGAACGACGAAAACGACTGGTACACGGCGATCATGCGCGGACTGCTGGGGCGGAGCCACGGCGATGAAAGGCTGAAGGAGTTCGATTTCGAGGATGCGATCAAGAACGGCGGCTGGTCCGGGCTTTGGGACAGGGACGTGCGCATCGCCGAGATGGATCGCGAAGGGATCGCCGCGGAAGTCATCACGAGCGGCGATGGGCGCGTCTGCGCGATGGGCTATGAACCGACGAACCAGTTCTATCCGCTCGATTTTTGCCAGGCCGGCGTAAAGGCCTATCACCGCTGGGTCGCGGACGAGTTCGGCAACGACAAGGACCGGCTCTTCCTCATCGGCATCGTCGGCCGCGCGCCCTGGCGCAATCTGGACGAGATGCTGGCCGAAGTGGACTGGGTGGCCGACCAGGGGTTCATCGCCACCAGCTTCCCCGGACATACCACATATCTCCACGAGCCTGCGCTGTTCGATCGCTACTGGGACCCATTCTGGGCGAAAGTGCAGGAACGAGGTCTCCTGCTTTGGATGCACGCCGGCCACGGCGAGCAGCAGGGGGAATTCGGCCGCGAAATGGCGAAGCTTCATCGTAGCCTGAAGGCAAAGGGGGCTGACTTCGATAACCTTGTCGGCACCGTCAGCATGGACGTGTTCGATGACGGAGCCGCTTTCGAGAGCATCAAGCCGCGCCGGGCCATGTGGCAGCTCATGATGAGCGGTGTCTTCGACCGCTTTCCGCAGCTCAAGCTCGTCGTCTCCGAAATCCATGCGGACTGGCTTCCGGCGACCCTTGCGCTTCTGGACGAAGCATACGAGCAGCATCGCAGCGCGCTGCCGGCGAAGCGCAAGCCCAGCGAATACTGGTCGCAGAATTGCCTGAACGGGGTGTCGTTCCTGCGCAACTGCGATCTGGAGGGGCGTGATAAATTCGGCGCTCACACGATCGGCTTCGGCCGGGACTACCCCCACACCGAAGGCACCTGGCCCAATACCAAGCAGTGGCTGCGCGAAGTGTTCGACGGTTTGCCTGCCGACGAGGTCAAGGCCATCGCCAGCGGCAATGCGATCAAGTTCATGGGCCTGAATGGTGCAGAGTTGGCAAGGATCGCCGAACGTATCGGGGCGCCGATGGTGGAGGATGTCACCGGGGGAATAGATCGGCCCAGCAAGAATCTGCTTTCGCATTTCAACGAGCGTGGCACGCAGTTCCTCGCCAATTCGGAAGGCATTTCCCGCGTTTCCGAAATGAATGTGCAGCTTCAGGAGGACCTGTGGCAAATGGGTGCCAATATCAGGCAGATGGCCTAATTTACGGCTGCTCAACCGAAAAATATCGGCAAGCCAACATTTGAGTCGTGTTTTCAAGTTTTGATCGAAGCTGGGGGATTGGATGCGGAGCGGAGCGGAAGTTACAATCAATGGCGGGCGGCCGATCACACGGGAGCTTGCGGAATGGGTCGCCGGACTGCGCTATGAGGATCTTCCGTCCGATGTCGTGGCCGAGGCCGGCCGTGCCCTGGTCGACTACTTGGGAGAGTGCCTGTTCGTCGGGGGTACGAAACCGCTCGGGCAGGAAATTGCGGAGTTCTGCTTCGTCAACGGCGGAAGGCAGCCTGAAGCGACGATCATCGCGCACGGCAAGAAGACGCTCGTATCGCGGGCGGCCTTGGCGAACGGCACGATGGCCCTCGGTTTCGAGTACGCGGACTACGGCGCGGGCAGCCGTCCCTATCCGTTCGCGGTCAATGGTCCGCTGTGCATGGCGGAGTTTCGCCAGCTCTCGGGCAAGCAGCTCGTGCTGGCGATCGTCATCGGCTACGAGGTCATGTGGCGGACCTTCAAGGGCATGCATCCCGATGGCATGACCGGTTTCTATACTCCGGCGGTGTACGGGACCTTGGGAAGCGCGGCGGCTTGCGCCAGCCTGCTGGGTCTGAACGCAGAGCGTACCCAGGCGGCCCTGGGCTTCGCGGCTGCCTTTACCGGCGGCACCTTCCAGGGGCACGAGGAAGGCGCCTGGCAGCGCTGTCTGAACGGCGGCATGGCGGGCGAGCGCGGTGTGACTGCGGCGATGCTCGCGGAAAGCGGCTACCAGGGAACGAAGCTGGCCTTCGAGGGCTCCAGGGCTTCGCGGCGATGTTCTGCAAAGGCACGATCCGTGAAGAAGAGATGTTCGACGGGCTGGGCGAATCGTTCGTGATCACGAGCCGGTGGGTAAAGGCCTACCCCATGAACACCACACTGCATGCGCCGACCGAGGCGCTCCTCAAGGTGATGGCGGCGAACGATCTCCACTATAGTGAAATCGAAGAGATATCGGCAGCCTGGCAAAAGGTGGAGCCGTTCCTGGCCAAGCATGTGGTGTCGACCGTCGTGGGGGCGCAGGCAAGCCTGCCCTTCGCGCTGTCGATGGCGTCGGTAAAGCGCAAGGTCACGATCGACGAATTCACCGACGAGACCGTGAACGATCCCGCGATCCAGGCCATGATCCCCCGCGTGACGGTCACGCAGGACAAGGAACTGTACCAGCGCGTCAAGAACAGCATGCCCGGCCGGGTGACCGTGCGGACCAAGGATGGAAGGGAGTTCACCGATGAGGTGCTTTATCCCAGGGGCAATCCCAACAATCCGCTCAGCGAGGGCGAATTCAAGCACAAGTTCATGGAGATGGCCGAGCGGGTATTGGGTCCCGAGCAGGCCGAAGAGCTATATTCGACGGCGATCAGGATTTGGGAGGTGGATGACGTTTCGACCATTGCCCATCTCTTTGCGCGGTCACCGTCATAGACGGACCAATTTCGCAATTGGGATAGGCCGAGATGCTATCCCGAATAATTTCGCATCAGGGAGAGGTATATGAGCAAAGGTGTCGCGTTCGTTACAGGTGCAAGCCGCGGGGTGGGAAAGGCAAGTGCTATCGCCCTGGCGCGCGCCGGATACGATGTGGCGATCGCCGCGCGCACGATCCACGAAGGAGAGGGGCGCGACGAGATCGAACCGGACCGTGTGCTTGTCGGCAGTCTGGACAGTACGGCCGCCGCCATTCACGAGACCGGCCAGAAGGTCATGCCCGTCCGTCTGGACCTGCTCGATCGCTCGACTTGGCCAGCGGCTGTCGATGGCGTTCTGGCCGAATGGGGGCGGGTCGATGTGCTGGTCAACAACGCCCGTCACCAGCGCTACGATCACAAGGCGCGGTTCGTCGACGTGTCGGTCGATACCCTGGAATCGGAAATCGACGCCAACCTGTTCGCGCCCGTCTATCTGGCCAAGCTCGTCCTGCCCGGAATGGTCGAGCGGGGGTTCGGCACGATCATCTCGTTGACTTCGGGCGCCGGCTATCGCGATCCCGATGCGGTTGCCGACAAGGGCGGCTGGAGCACGAGCTATGCGGTCGCCAAGGGCGGTTTGCACCGGCTCGTGCCGATGATCGCCATGGAACTCGGCGACGCCGGTATTCGCGCCTTCAATCTCAACCCCGGCTTCGTGGTGACGGAAAAGAACGAAGCGCGCATCGCGGCGCTGGGAATGGGGCGCCATGTCGGCGCTCCGCCATCGGTGCCGGGTTCGGTTGCCGCCTGGCTCGCATCCAGTCCGGACGCGGTCGCGCTCAACGGCAGGACGATCATAGCACAGCCTTTCGCCCTGGAGCGCGGCATCCACGCCGAATGGCGCAATCCCGAAGCGGCCAGTGCGAATCCGGCAGGGGCGGTGGAGTGTGTTATCTGAGACCCCGTTTACACCTTGAACCGGGTCAAGGGGTAAACGGGGGTTCGTATCGGGCACGACCGGCCTGCCGCGGATGTACGGTGCGCAAATCAAGGTGCGCTTCGGAGCCGATGCTCAATAGCGTCATCCTGGGTGCTGTCAGACAGAATGTACCGTTGGAATGAAGGTAGAGCGAGGGCGGGGCATGCGATACCTCGCCCAGTATCAGCACAATCGTCAATGGCTAGGCCGGGAAATCACGCTGACGAGGCAGGCTCCGGCCGCTTGAGCCATCGTCACCACGGGAGCATGCGCTGCGGTGAATAGCGGCTCGTATCAGGCCGACTGCCCCCTTTCGCGCCTTCCGTAGCGCCCGTAGAGCGTCGGCAGGACGAACAGCGTCAGGATGGTAGCGGTTACCAGGCCGCCGATCACGACGGTCGCCAGCGGCTTCTGGACTTCGGCGCCCGATCCGGTCGCGATAGCCATCGGCACAAAGCCCAGCGATGCCACCAATGCAGTCATTACCACCGGCCGAAGGCGAGCGAGCGCGCCTTCGCGCGCTGCTTGCGGCCTCGTCATTCCGCGGGCCATCATGTCCTGGATCGAAGTCACCATGACCAGGCCGTTGAGAACGGCGATACCCGACAGCGCGATGAAACCAACTGCCGCCGAGATCGAAAAGGGCATCCCGCGCAGGAATAGCGCAAGTACCCCGCCCACGAGCGCAAGCGGTACGCCCGTGAACACGATCGCCGCGTCGCGCACGCTGCCAAGCGCTCCGTAGAGCAGCAGCAGGATCAGGGCGAAGCATACGGGGATGACCAGCGCCAGCCTTGCGCTTGCCGATTTCAGGTTCTCGAACTGGCCACCCCATTCCAGATAGCTGCCGGCAGGCAGCCGAACCTGCCCTGCGATCGCAGCTTGTGCGTCCTTGACCACTCCCGCCACGTCGCGGCCGCGAACATTGGCTTGAACGACTATCCGGCGCTTGCCGTTTTCACGGCTGATCTGGTTCGGGCCGTCGGTGACCGCGATCGTCGCGATGCCACCTAGCGGCACGAACGCGCCGTTCGCCGTCGGCACCGGCAGTTGGGCGAGCGTCTGAAGGTCGGCCCGTGCCGCCTCGGTGAGCCGGATCGTCACGGAGAACCGCCTGTCCCCCTCGAAGATCAGGCCGGCATCGCGCCCGCCGATAGCCGCGCCGATCGTATCCTGCATGACCTTCGCGGTAATGCCGAGCCGTGCCATGGCGTCGCGGTTGGGCCGAATATCGAGCATCGGCAGCCCTTCGGTCTGCTCGACCCTGACGTCGGTGGCGCCTTCGACGCTTCGCAGGATCGTGGCGATCTTGCTGGCGGTGGCATTCATGGCATCTTGGTCGTCGCCGAACACTTTGACCGCGATGTCGCCGCGCACGCCGGCGATGAGTTCGTTGAAGCGCATCTGGATCGGCTGGCTGATCTCGAAGGCGATGCCGGGAATGCCCTCCAGCGCCCTCTCGATCTTCTCGACCAGTCCGGCCTTGCTGAGGTCGGAGTCGGGCCAGTCGCTGCGGGGCTTCATGATGATGATGGTGTCGGAGACGTTGGGCGGCATGGGATCGGCCGCGAGTTCGGCGGTGCCCGTCTTGGAGAAGACGAACTTGACCTCGGGAATGCGGGCTATGGCCTGCTCGACCTTGAACTGCATTGCCTGGCTCTGGTCGACCGACGTGCCTGGAATGCGAAGCACCTGCGCAGTGGCGTCGCCCTCGTCAAGCTGGGGCAGAAACTCCTCGCCGAGCAGCGAATAGGCGCCTAGCGCCACCACGAAGGCGCCGACCGCGGTGGTGATCGTGGCACGCGGCTTGTTCATCGCCCGGTCGAGGCCCGGCGCGTAGCGCCGCTTGAGCCAGGCCATGAACCGGTTCTCCTTTTCCTCCACCGGCTTCGACAGCCAGACGGCGAGCATCGCCGGCACGAAAGTGAGCGAGAGGATGAACGCGCAGACGAGCGCGATGATGACCGTAAGCGCCATCGGCGTGAACGTCTTGCCCTCGACACCCGTGAGGGTCAGCAGCGGCACGTAGACGAGGATGATGATCGCCTGACCGAAGACCGAGGGACGGGCCATCTCGCGCGCCGCGCCGGCGACGACCGACAGCCGTTCTTCAGGTGTGAGTGCGCGTCGATATTGATGTTGCCTGTCGGCGATCCGGCCGAGTGCATTTTCGACGATGATCACTGCGCCATCGACGATCAGGCCGAAGTCGAGGGCGCCCAGGCTCATGAGGTTGGCCGAGATGCCCCCGCGCAGCATGCCGAAGCTGGTCATCAGCATGGTGATCGGGATGACCAGTGCGGCTATCAGCGCGGCGCGAAAATTGCCTAGCAGCAAGAACAGCACGGCAATGACGAGAAGGGCGCCCTCGGAGAGATTCTTCGCCACGGTCCTGAGGGTCGAGTTGACCAGGCCGGTGCGGTCGAGGACCGGCTGGACCACGATGTCGGTGGGGAGCGAAGCATTGATTTCCTCGAGCCGGGCTGCGACGGCCGAGGCGACGTTGCGGCTGTTCTCGCCGATCCGCATGATCGCGGTGCCGACGACCACCTCCTTTCCGTTCTCGGACGCCGAACCCATTCGGATCGCTTGTCCCGTGCGGACAGTGGCGACCTGGCTGAGCAGGATCGGCACGCCTTCCCGCGTGGCGATCACGGTGCGCGCCAGTTCGTCCGCATTGGCGACGCGCGCATCGGAGCGGACGGCCAGGCCTTCGCCATTGCGGTCGATGACCCCGGCGCCGACAGCGGTGTTGTTCTCTTCCAGCGCGGTCGCGAGATCGCTGAGACTGATTTTCAGTGCGGCCAATCGCTGGACGTCGGGAACGACCTGAAACTGTTTGACGTAGCCGCCGATCGCATCGACGCCGGCCAACCCCGGCACCGACTTGAGCTGCGGCCCCACTATCCAGTCCTGGCTGGTGCGCAGGTAGGTTGCCTTGTCCGCTTCGGAAATCAGCCGTTCGCCTTCGGGCGTGACGTAGCTGCCGTCGGGCTGGAGACCGGGCTCTCCCGGCTTGTGGTTGTCGTCCTTGCGGTGCGCCATGTGGACGGTCCACATGTATATCTCGCCGAGACCGGTTGCGATCGGTCCCATTTCGGGGGTTACGCCTTCGGGTAGACTTGCCTCGACCGTGCGCAGACGTTCGGCGACCTGCTGGCGGGCGAAGTAGATGTCCGTCGCGTCCGTAAACACCGCAGTCACCTGCGCGAAGCCGTTGCGGCTCAGCGAGCGGCTGTATTCGAGGCCCGGTACGCCGGCGAGCGCGGTCTCGATCGGGAACGACACCTGTCTTTCGACCAGCTCGGGCGAGAGCGAGGGGGCGCGAACGTTGATCTGCACCTGGTTGTTGGTGATGTCGGGAACGGCGTCGATCGGCAGCCGGTTCAATGCCCAGCCGCCGACGAGCGCGGCGATCAGCGTCACGAGGAGGACAAACCAGCGCCGCTCGACGGACAGTGTGATGATGCGGTCGATCACCGATCAATGATCCCCGTGCTCGGCTTCGCCTTTGCCGAGTTCGGCCTTGAGCGTGAAGCTGTTCGTGGTGGCGATCTGCTCGTTCCCCTTGAGGCCGGAGCGGATAGTCACGCTGCTGCCCGAGACATCGCCGGTGATCACCGGCAC
>Ga0075364_10001457_pt1 | contig 12846 bp, 12 predicted proteins | sample EndMetdeltDD1764_FD_71517 | JGI IMG/M metagenome (GOLD analysis project Ga0075364, IMG submission 71517) | Populus endosphere microbial communities from Tennessee, USA - Endosphere MetaG P. deltoides DD176-4 | ecosystem: Host-associated > Plants > Roots > Endosphere | place: USA: Tennessee... | reverse complement strand
CACAGCTCGGACGACACCCCGCCGCCCCCCGTGGACGACGTGTTTCGTGCCTGACCTGAACTAGATTCTTAGTTCGACAGAAGCCGCCGATGGAGACATCGGCGGCTTTTTCTTTGGCGACGCCATTCCCACGATGCAGCGTGCAGACGCAGGTGAAAAGGCGGGTCGTGCTCGAAGGCGGTCGCATGATCGCGCGTTTAGGCTGCCCGACTTAGGCCATATCGTAATGCAGCGGCCACTGCCGGGTGCAGCGGATTATCAGGAGATGTCGGACAAAGATGTAGAGTTGAACGATATTCTCAGCAGGTCGAGACGGCGGTGTGGGGCGACGCCGCTTGCTGGCAGGAACACTTTTTGCCTGTGGTCCGTATTGCTGAAGGCTGGCGATTCCTCGAACGTCCCTGCCCCCGTGGCGACTCTGCAATGAGGTGATGACATGATGGCGACGCAACCCCAGATCGAGTCTGTAGCCTTGCGGGCAGTCGGGCGTCTGGCCACCCGTTTGGCGCCCGCACACGAAGATGCCTCCCATGGCGCGGTGGCTCAGGCGTTGGCAACGCTACTTGGGGTGCCCGTCGCCCCGCCGAGCCGCCACATGAGCGATGAGGGAAACTTGGACCTGCATGCACACGGCAGGCTCTATGTCGTTCCGACCGACACGCTGGTCGCTGGTGGGTCGACCGATGCATTGAAGATCTCCGACGCGGGCCACTTGTTCGGCGGACTGGCACCTTTTCCTTTTGTCGCCACGAAAGCCATCACGCATCCGCTGATCGGCCCTCACGCCGTGGCGCCGCTGGGATGGTCCGACGCATTTGCGAAGCAGGTGGAGCATGCGGTGCTGGAGGGATGGTCGGTGTTTTCTGAGGTCGATGCCCAGGAGGCGTGTGCACGTCTGCTACGGCAAGGGCCTGTGCGGGTGAAGCCAGTGCATGGTCGAGCTGGACGCGGTCAGACCGTCGTGCGTTCAATGCACGAGTTGGCACCCGCCATGGCGGCCATCGACGTCGATGAGTTGGCGCAATGTGGGCTGGTGCTGGAGGCTCACCTGGACGACGTGGTGACCTTCAGTGTCGGCCACGTTAAGGTGGGCGATCTGACGGCTGCCTACGTCGGAACACAATGTCTGACAGAGGATAATGCTGGCGAGTCGGTGTATGGCGGTTCGACCTTGCACGTTGTGCGAGGCGGTTTCGAGCATCTGCTGGCTCAGGATCTTTCTGCAGATGACCGACGGGCGATCGAGCAGGCGCGCGTCTACGATGCTGCGGCATCGTCTTGTTATCCCGGCTTGATTGCGTCGCGCCGCAATTACGATATGGTGACCGGGCGTGACGCCAAGGGAAGGGCTGCGAGTGGCGTGCTGGAGCAGTCATGGCGCATCGGTGGCGCCAGCGGCGCGGAAGTGGCAGCGCTCCTGGCATTTCGTGACGACCCGGCGTTGAACGCGGTGCGTGCCAGCACGGTCGAGCGGTATGGTGGCAACCATCGTCCGCCCGCCGGGGCTGCCGTTGCCTTTGACGGCATTGATGCCGAATGCGGGCCTATGATCAAGTATGTAACGATTGAACGCCTATGACCACGATTAGCAAGCCCATCGAAATCACTGTTCAGAACGAAGAGATCGCGGGCACTTTCCTGGCGCCGAATGACAAGCTGCCTGGTGTGCTGTTCGTTCACGGATGGGGGAGCGGACAGAAGGGGGATATTGCGCGCGCAAAGGGGGTGGCCAGTCTGGGGTGCGTGTGCCTGACCTTCGACTTGCGGGGCCATGCACGCAACCAATCGAAATTGGGCGTAGTGTCACGCGAAGATAACTACCGCGATGTGGTCGCGGCCTATGATCTGTTGGCTTCGCATCCCAATGTGGATGCCGATGCCATCGCGGTGGTAGGCAGCAGTTATGGCGGCTACCTCGCCTCCATCCTGACGTCGCACCGCCCGGTGAAGTGGTTGGCATTGCAAGTGCCCGCGCTGTATCGAGACGAGCATTGGACCCAGCCGAAAGGCGAAATTGATCGGGCAGACCTGACCGCGTACCGCAACACGCATGTTTCGCCGGATGACAATCGCGCCCTGCGATCCTGCCGTGATTTCAAAGGCGATGTGCTGATTGTGGAGTCAGAGTTCGACAGTTTCGTTCCACATCCAGCAGTCATGAGTTATCGGGCGGCATTTCAGAATACGCATTCGCTGACGCATCGAATCATCGATGGCGCAGATCATGCGTTGTCACTTGATGTGTACCAGGAAGCGTACACAAGAATCCTGCTGAACTGGGCCCACGAGATGGTGACCGGCGCTCGTATCCAGGACCTGCGCTGACGCCTGATCGCCTAAGCGCAGGCGCTACGGGCGCCCCACGCGCTCCCTGGCCACGTCTGGGGGCCACGACGCTTATGCAGGATCATGTTGCTCGCGCGCCTCCGGCCCTGGCGCGTACGCCGCTTCGTTTCCCGCCTTTGCCTGCATTAACAAGCCGTGCAGCATTTCTGAAGACAAACCGTGCAGCACCAGGCGATAACCCGCGCGCAGTGTCGACAATGCCACGAGCGGATGCTTGTTGTTCACCAGTATGAGGTGCTGAGGTGCATTGGTGATTTTCGCAGCATATAAACCGAGCGTTTCGTCCAGCTGCAAGGAGTTCGCGGCGCGCCAGAAATCGTTGTCGGTCAGCATCAATTGATAGAGCGGAGTGAATAGCTCGATGGCACTTTCCAGATCCAGGAAGTTGCGCTTGCGGTTCGGCATGTCCTCATAGCGGATGGGAGGCTCCTGGATCATCGACAGATCCAGATTCTCGGCGGGCACGATTTCCTTGCCCGCATCACGAAGCGCGGTATTCAACCGAATCACGAAATTGAACAGGTTCAGATCATGCTTCAGAAAGAGCTCATCGCGCAGGTCGGCAATGCACGTTGGCTCCAGCGGGTTGGTGCTGACCGGCACGGGGCTGTTCTTGGCGACGAAGGCCAGTATCTGCGAGCCCAGGTGGAAATGGCGCAGAATCAGCCAGTTGGCCTGGGGCGAGACGAAATGCTCCAGCCCCCATGCCAGGAATCGGTGCAGCAGTTTGGAGTGCGACCACTTGCGTGGCAGGAAAGTCTTGATGATCTGAATAAGAATAATGAACAGGCGTGCCAGTGGACGCACGAAGGGCAGCAGGAATTGCCGGGATTTCGAGCTTGAATCCGACAGCCATACTTCCTTGACCGCGTCGGGCAAGGGCGTGCTTTTGTCCAGGTAGAGCGCCAGCCAGGGATCCGGATCCGCTGGGTCATGTGCGCGTGTCATGAAGTCGGGTTGTGTCATGCCTGCGAGCTCCTGGGCCGTTCGTTCATGATGTGTTCGAACTGCATCAGATAAAGTGACGCTGTCTGGCGGGCGGTGTCGACAATGCGCTGGGCAGCGGTGCCGGTGTCGTCAAGCGACATCACCATTTCAACGGCCATCAGCCATTCATCCAGGTGTTCCTGGTCATTGTGACCATGGTATTCCAGAAAGCGATACATGTCGGGGGTGAGCGCCAGTGCCGATTTCAACAGTGGCAGCAGATGGGGAACGATCCGTTGCCCCGTACCTTCGATGATGTAGATGGCACCCATCAGTCCAATCGGGTTGGGGGTTGCCGCCAGCGCGTGCAGATAGGCATTGAGCGCCTGCCCGCCCGGATTACGTGTGAGCTGATCGATGTCCTTCACGGTGCCGCCGGCGCGGGTGTAGTCATCGAACAGGATCTTGAAATCGTTCTGCTCTTCACCTGCATGATGGTCGATCAGTGTGGATAAGGAATCGAAGGGCGCGCGCAGGTTGGCTGCGCCCTCACGCATCCACAGGCTGCCCTCGCGCACCTGAGGGACCCACTGGGCCATCCAGTTGCAGTAGTCATCCCTGCTGAAGTCGCCCCGGCTCAGCGCGCGCACGAGCGGCGTGCGCCAGACACGCGAGCGATAGTCATGCCAGATACCCGCCAGTTCAGTGAGTAAGGGCGCGAGTGCAGCTGGCGCGGTGGCCGGGTCGTGTGGCGCAATGACCGCTGTCAGATTGGGTTCTTGATCCGCCGAGGCCAATCCCTGACCTGCACCCACCATTGATGCCGTCCCTTCGGTGGCACCGGCAGCGAAGTCCGCGCCGGCCGCCGGGATCGAGCCTGAAGCCGCGCCTGCGTTAGAACGTGGACCTGACGCTGACGGTGAGCCCGAGGCCGCGCCCGAAGATGAATCTAAAGCTGAATCTGAACGCGAGCCCGAGGCCGCGCGCATACTGGAACCCGAACCCATGACCTGGTCGGTGTCGATCGCTTCGGCTTCGAAAAGCATGTAGGCCGTCATGAAGCGCCCGGATTCGGGGATATAGCAAAATACCTGTTCGCCCGGTGTGAGCGTGTGCGTTTCCAGGAATTCGGCCAGCATGATGAGAATGGATGCCGCACCCGTGTTGCCGCGCCAGGCCAGATTGCTCCACCACCGCGATTTCGGAATGGCCAGGCCGGCTTTCTGCATCAGGTCGTCCACCACCGGCATGAACTTCTCCGATGAGTAGTGGCACAGGAAGTGACTGACACGCGCTGGGTCCATCCATCCGTCGCGCACGAGGGTGGCGTACTCGTGGATGCTGACGTCGAACAGGTTGGGCAGCAGGCGGATGTTCTGACGCAGGCTCAGCGCCCCGTCGGCCTCGGCGTCGGCCCAGCCGTCGTAATCCAGGTGACCGCGCTCACCATTGGCAGACATGCCCAGTTGCATGCACACGGGGTAGTCGCCCGAAAAGCTGCGCTGGTGAATGAACTTCAGTTTCAACCGGATGCCTGGCTGACCGGCCAGTGCGCTGTCGGGGCCGCCGAGCAGCATGGCGCCGGCGCCGTCGGAGAGCATCCAGCGCAGAAAATGGGCGTCGAAGTCGCTGTTGTAGTCCTGCGTTGCGAAACGAGAGCGCTTGAACAAACGTGACGGCAATTCGCTGGCGACCGCCAGCGCCTGCTGATGCGCACCGAGTTCGATGCCTTGTGCCGCCGCCTGGATGGCGCCGACGCCTGCGGCGCAGATGCCGTGGACCGACATGACCTCCAGAGGCGGTGCAGACAGATGGCCCTGGATCATGTTGGCAAAGCCAGGCATCAAGATGTCGCCGCCTGATGACCCGCTGGCCAGCATCGAGATGGTGGACCAGTCGCGCGCGCCCCGTGTCAGGCAGGCCTCAATGGCGTGAGCCGCCATGGCCGTGTTGGTGCAGGTGGTATTGCCATGCGTATCGATGGCATAGTGCCGGGTCTTGATACCGTTCTCGCCCAGCACACGCCGCTTGATGCGATCGGACATGCGATTCAGGGGGGCGATGTAGGCATCCATGGCGTCGTTGTCCACGGGCGCACCAGGCATGTGATAGCCGCTGCTGTGCAGGTATACGCGATCGAAAGCCACTGGCATGTTTTTGTGTTCCTTGGGGTTTGCGCTCAGGTTGTTTTTAGCGCGATTCGTCGCGATCGTGCACGCGCATCATGGACGTGGAGCGATAGCGTTCATTGAACGCGCCCAGAATCAGGACGCGCCACATGTAGGGCAGCAGGCCACCTTCGTTCAGTTCGGGGGCGACGAGATGACGATAGCGCCTGGCATGCAGCTCGGTCAGTGCCGACCAGTGCACGCGCGGGTTTTCGTGGTGGGCCGTATGCAAGCCGATGTTGAATAGCAGCGGATTGACCAGACCTTCGAAGTTGCGGGCGTAGTTGTACCGACCCTGATGACGACTGGCATGACCATCGGCGTGCGCATGCTGCAGATAGTTGGTGGCCAGGAGCCAGTGCAGCCCATGCAGTTGCGGCACGATCACGAACACGATGGCCTTGTAAGGGTTGATCGCCAGCAACAGCGTCCAGGACGCGAGCCAGGCACCGTACTGGCCGACGCAGTAGCGCCACGCACCGGGGCTGCGCGAGTGGAGCTTGCGCAGCCACTGGAAGAACAGTGGAAAAAGCACCCACACGGCCTGCAGAGGGTGCAGCAGATAGCCTCGAAGATCATTGGTGTCGCCCCCGAAACGATAGGTGCGCGCAATGTCGCGCGACCCGTGTTTGTAGCGGTGATGATTGCCCGTGTGCGCAGGCCAGAACACGAACGTAGGGTGGCCCTGCAGCACCGTGATCAGGTAGTCGGTGATCCGGTTGGCGCTGCGGGAACCTTTGCCAGCCCACATGCGCAGATGCGTGTGGTTGTGATGGATGACCCCGATGCCCAGCGTCAGGAAAAGCAGCAGCCCATAGGCCAGCAGGTTGAAGCCGTAGACCCACATCCATGCCGCAAGCGCTGGCGTGGCCGCCAGGTAGACCAGGCTTTGCCAGTCACGCCAATGACGCAGATGCAACACCGGCCTGCGTGCGTTCATTTTGCGCGAGGCACACCAGGCTTGATGCGCGCCTGCGCGGCATCGGCGGGCAGGCGTGTGCGGAACAGGCGATCCATGAAGGTGAACTGGAAGCCATAGTTGCCGTTGTAGCAGGCGTGATGCAGATGGTGGCGGCGACTGGCGGCAAACCAGTGCGCATAGGACACCCGTGGAAAGAAGTCGTAGTTGGCGTGCCCGATGCAGTTGAAGAACAGACTGAACAGCGGCACCGAGAACAGCGCCCAGAAGCTGAAGTCGTGCAGCACCATGGGCAGCAAAATGACGTTGCCCAGCATGAGTGCTTCGATCGGATGAAAGCTGTAGGTCGAGAACGGGGTGGTGATGACCGATCGATGGTGGGGCAAGTGGAATCGGCGCAGCAGGCGCGAGTGCAGCAGTCGGTGGTTGATCCAGAAGTGCACATCGTTCCAGGCCACCAGCACCAGGATTTCAACGACGATTTTCGTGGCGCTGGGCGTGGGATCCAACCGTGCCCAGCCCAGTTGCAGCAGACCCCACGGGAAGATCATGCCCAGGCCGAAGATCAGCACGGAAATACCGGACTGCCTGAATTCGGCACGCCACTGTTCGTTCGTGATGGGACGCGGGTCCAGGGGAGCGCCCCAGCCCAGCCTGGGCAGCACGACGCGTGTGAGCGTGAACATGGTGGCACCGAAGACCAGATAGATGCCGCCAAAAAATACCAGCCCCCAGGCCATGACCTGCCAGGCGGGCAATGCAGTGAACGTCTCGGCCATGGTCATGGGGGCGTCAGTCCAGTGAGAGTTTGAGGGCGTCGATGACCCAGTCCCAGCGTTTTTTCTCGTCGCGCATGATGCGGGTCAGGCCTTCCGGAGAGCTGGGAGCAGGCGTGAAGTATTGCGACATCATAAGCTTGCGCACCGTTTCGTCCTGTAGCGCCCGTGCAATCTCCCGGTTGAGTTGCTCGATGATGACCGTGGGCGTGTCTTTCGGCGCAAGAATCGCGTTGAGCGATATCGATTCGAATCCAGGATAACCCTGCTGGGCCATGGTTTCTATGCCGGGCAGTGCTTCACTCGGCTTCAGGCTGGTGATGGCCAGTGCACGCACCTTGCCGGCTCGCACCTGAGGCATGGCAATCGCAGGCACCATGAAGCCGGCCTGCACGTCGCCAGCGATGATTGCCGTGATGACCTGAGGAAAGCCTGAGTACGGGATGTGCATGAGGTCGATGTTGGCCTGCTGCTTGAACATTTCCATGGCCAGGTGCGCCGAGCTGCCTGCCCCCACCGACCCATAGTTCCACGCGCCGTTGTGTCGGCGGGCCTGGTTCACGAAGCTGGCCACCGTGGTCGCCGGGCTATCTGCAGGCACGGTCAGCACATTGGGGCTGGTGGCGACCAGCGAGACCGGGCGCAGGTCGGTAAAGGGGTCGTAGCCCAGCGTGGCCTTGTACAGCGTGGGCGCGGTGATCAGCGGGCCGTTGATCGTATAGACGAGTGTGTAGCCGTCTGGTGCGGCGCGCGCGACCTGGCGGGTGCCGATGTTGCCGCCGGCGCCGGGGCGATTGTCGATGATGATGGATTGCCCCAGCGACCTTGCCAGCGGCTCGGCCAGGGTGCGCGCCATGATGTCGGGCGAGGAACCCGCAGGAAAGGGCACCACGAGGGTGATGGGCCCGCGGGCGGGCCATTCGGTGGATTGCGCCTGCGCGCCCGATGTGAAGGCCAGCAGGCATGCCGCCAGGGTGAGGGCCAGACTCGTACCGGCCGTGCGCCGTTGGGCGAGGTAGCGACGCAAGGGAGCAAGCGCACGCATGATGGATAGGGACGACATGGGAGTTCCTGACGCTCTAGAGTTCGTTTTCTGCACGCGCATCGCGCGCCAATAGTGACGATACCGCGGTGATCGGGGCGACGCCATCGAAGAGCACGGCACAGACTGCTTCGGTGATCGGCATGTCGACCCCAAGCGCAGCGCTGCGGGCCAGTACCGCTTTCGCGCAGCGCACGCCCTCTGCGGTGATGCCGCGAGCCAGAATCTCGGCCAGCGGGACGCCCTGGCCGATATCCAGCCCCACGCGCCGATTGCGCGACAGATCGCCCGTGGCGGTCAGTACGAGGTCACCCAGGCCGGTGAGGCCGGCAAAGGTCTCGGGCTGTGCGCCCAGCGTGGCACCGAAGCGGGACATTTCGGCCAGGCCACGGGTAATCAGCGCGGCGCGCGCGTTCGTTCCCAGGTTCAGCCCGTCGCCGATGCCACAGGCCACCGCCATGATGTTTTTCAGGGCGCCGCCCACTTCCACGCCCACGATGTCGGCGCTGGCATAGACCCGCACCGCACCGCCGTGCAGAATGGCGGTGGTGTTTTCACAGACATCGGTGCGCAGGGAGGCGACGGTCAGGCCGACCGGCAGGCCAGCGGCGACTTCTCGCGCGAAGGAGGGGCCAGAGAGCACGCCGGTACCGATCTCGGGCACGTCTTGCAGCGCGCGTTGCACCAGTTCGTGCGGCAGTTCGGCAGTGTCGGGGTCAAAACCCTTGCAGGTCCAGACGAGGTGCGCATGCTGCAGTCCCGCAGCGGGCAGGCGCCGGGCAAGATCGGCGCAGGTGCTCGCCAGCCCTGCCATGGGCACCCCGAGGACGATGAGCGGCGTGCCCGAGCCGGCTTGCAGGTGCGCGAGCGTCGAATCCATGTCGGCGCTGTAGCGAAGCGACGCCGGCAGCGTCACGTCGGGCAGGTAACGCGCATTCATGCGCGTGGCCTGCATGGCCTCGATGTGTTCCGGATTGCGCCCCCACAGCACGGTATGGGCGCGCCGACTGGCAATAGCGGCCAGTGCGGTGCCCCAACTGCCAGCACCGATGACCGCCACACGATGATCAGTGGCGCGTTCTGGACGAGTGTTCTCCGGCATCAGTGGCTGTGACCTACGCAAGTTGGGAAATGCCCATCCTCGGGCGACAGATGGCGGCTGCCAGCAAATCGTCTGATGTGATCAGACGAGTGAGTCAGCCTGCCGGTCGATATTGTGGCATGGAACCCCTGCGGCACCGCAGCACGTTGCTGCAGCCGCCGCCCGCGGGCAGATCAAGCGGCATGATGGCAAACAGGCCCCACGCATGGCGACGCGTGAGGCCTGTCTGAAATATCTGGCTGCGATACCCGCCAGTGCTGCGCGGGTGTCGGCCAGGGGAGATTACTGGCGGGTGGTGCTGGCGGGCAGGATGATGCCGGGATCGGCGTCCTGGCCGTTGGCTTCACCCTGGCTTTGTGCCACTTCGGCCAGGCGCTGTTCGTACAGGGCCTGGAAGTTCACTTCAGCCAGATGCAGGGCCGGCAGCGAGGCGCGGGTGATGGCATCGGCGATGTTGGCGCGCAGGTAGGGGTAGAGCATTGTGGGGCAAACGATGCCCAGCAGCGCGTCCATCTGTTCCTGGGGAATGTTGGCCAGTTCGAAGATACCGGCCTGGGTGCATTCGACCAGGTACAGCACCTTGTCGTTGACGCGGGTGGTGACCGTCGCGGTCACGGTGGATTCGAACACCGTTTCGGCCAGGCGCTCTCCGCCTACGTTGATGCTGACCTCGACCTGGGGCTGTTCCTGCTCCAGGAACACGTGAGGGGCATTGGGCAATTCCAGGGACAGGTCCTTGACATACACGCGCTGCATGTTGAACGAAGGCGCCGTGTTTTCGGTCTGTGTCTGGGTGTCTTGATTTTGTTCGGCCATGAAATTCTTCTAAATAGGGGTGGAAAGAGGGATCAGGATGCCAGCAGGGGCGCAAGACCCCCTTCACGATCAAGGGCAGCCAGGTCATCGAAACCGCCGACATGGGTGTCGCCGATATAGATTTGCGGAACCGTGCGACGGCCCGTGCGCTCGATCATGACGTCGCGCTGGGCGGGATCCTGGTCGATGCGGATTTTCTTGATCTCGGTCACGCCACGCTGCTTGAGCAGCAGCTCGGCGCGCGAGCAGTAGGGACAAACAGCAGTGCTGTACATCACGACGTCAGCCATTATGTTTCCTCGAAAAATTCAGGGATCACTTCTTCGTGACCGGGAGCGCGGCTTGCGTCCAGGCGCACATGCCGCCGTCCAGCACGAACACTTCGCCCAGGCCCAGGGTGCGCAACTTGGCCGCGACCTTGTTGGACTCACGTCCCGAATCGCACACCACGATCAGCGGCTTGGCCTTGGGCAGGGTGGAACTCTTCTGGTCGAGCTCAGCGGCAGGCAGGCTGCGTGCCTGGGCAATGTGGCCGGCCTGGAAATGTTCGGCCGAGCGCACATCGACCCATACGGCCTGCTTGCGGTTGACCATCTGTATGGCCTCGGCGGTGGTCAGGCCGCCATTGCTGCGAGATCCCTTGAAATTGGGGACGAGCAGCAGAATGCCGGCGACGAGTGCCACACCGACGATGAGAAGATTATTGGGACTGATGAGAAATTGCAGAAGATCCACGGACGCGTCCAGGCGAAAAGTACGAAAATGGGCAGGCTTTAAAGGGCCTCGCGGCGGGGCCGCACGAAATTCAAGCCATCAATTATAAAATGAGCGCAGTCATCCACTTTAACCCGCGTTCTGATCGGACTCTGAAATGCACAAATTAGTACTGATGCGTCACGGCGAAAGCCAATGGAATCTGGATAACCGTTTCACCGGCTGGCACGATGTCGATCTGACCGATACGGGCCGTGAGCAGGCCCGTCGTGCGGGTGCGTTGCTCAAGGAAAAGGGCTTCGAGTTCGATCTGGCCTACACCTCGGTGCTCAAGCGGGCCATTCGTACACTGTGGATCGCCCTGGACGAAATGGATGCCATGTACACCCCTACCGGTGTGAGCTGGCGGCTCAACGAGCGGCACTATGGCGCGCTGCAGGGGCTGAACAAGGCGGAAACCGCGGCCAAGTACGGCGACGAGCAAGTGTTGATCTGGCGCCGGGCCTACGCAATTGCGCCGGAACCGCTGGACATCGACGATCCCCGTCACCCGCGTTTCGACAGCCGCTACGCCAAGGTGCCTGCCGACAAGCTGCCCGCCACCGAATGCCTGAAGGATACCGTCGCACGCGTGCTGCCGTTCTGGAACGAGTCGATCGCACCGGCCATCAAGTCCGGCCGTCGCGTGCTGATCGCCGCGCATGGCAACAGTCTGCGCGCGTTGATCAAGCACCTGGATAACGTGTCCGATGACGATATCGTCGGGTTGAACATCCCCACCGGTCAACCGCTGGTGTATGAGCTCGATGACGATCTCAAGCCGATTCGCCACTACTACCTGGGCGATCCGGCCGAGATCGAAGCGGCGATGGCTGCCGTGGCTGCGCAGGGCAAGGCGAAAAAAGACTGATGCGTTTCTCCCCGCTTGTCCTCTCGTTCCTGTTGGCTGCAGGTGGGCTCGCCCTGCCTGCACATGCCGCTGATCTCTCCGCTCAGCAGTCGGCTGCCGAAGAGCAGCAGGAAGCGCTGCGCCAGCGCATCGAATCGCTGCAGAAGGAGATCGACAAGCGCGAGTCGGACCGCCAGGAGGCGGCCGACGCCCTGCGGGCGTCGGAGACCGCCATTTCACGCCTGAACCGCCGATTGACCGAGCTGTCGAGCGAGCGCACCCAGGTGCAGGGCCAGCTCAACAGCCTGAATCAGGGCATCCGGGAGCAGGAAAGCGTGCTGGCCAAGCGTCGCGAGGAGCTGGCCGCCCAACTGCGGGCGCAATATGCGAGCGGGCTATCGCCCTGGACGGCGCTGTTGTCCGGCGACGATGCCCAGGAACTGGGGCGCAATCTGGGCTATCTGGACTACATCTCGCAGGCGCGCGCGCGCACCGTGTCGGCGCTGCAGGCCGATATCGATCGGCTGGCCCAACTTCAGGCCCAGGCCGACAACCGGTCCACCGAGCTCGCACGGGTGGCCGCCGAAATCGAGACCCGCAAAGGGGAGCTGGTGGGCCAGCAGAAGGAACGTGCAACCGTCCTGGCGCGGCTGGAAGGGCAGATTGCCGCCCAGCGCTCGGAGGCCACGCGGCTGGGTCGCGACGATCAGCGGCTGTCCCGGTTGCTCGATGGGCTGGAAGTGGCCATCGTGGAACAGGCCAAGCGGGCCGAGGAAGCGCGCAAGGCGGCCGCCGAGCAGGCGCGACTGCGCGCCGAAGAAATCCGGCGCAAGGCTCAGGCGGCACGCGAGGCCGAGCAGGCCCGCCAGGCCCAGGAAGCGGCACGCCTGGCGCAGGCACAGGAACGCGCCGAAGCAGCTCGCCGCCAGGCACAGGCCGCCCGCGAGGCCGACGAGAAACGACGTTCGGCCGAAAGTGCCCGTTTGTCCCAGCAGGCGCAGGATGCCGCGCGCGACGCCGCTCAGGCCCGCGAGCAGGCCGAAGCCGCCATTGCGAAGTCTCGCGCCGAACCCCGCGGCGGCCCGATCGAGGCCCGTGGCCCGCTGATTGCTTCCGAGGCCAGAGGGTCGCTGGCGCGTTCGGCGCC
>Ga0075364_10001456_pt1 | contig 12847 bp, 9 predicted proteins | sample EndMetdeltDD1764_FD_71517 | JGI IMG/M metagenome (GOLD analysis project Ga0075364, IMG submission 71517) | Populus endosphere microbial communities from Tennessee, USA - Endosphere MetaG P. deltoides DD176-4 | ecosystem: Host-associated > Plants > Roots > Endosphere | place: USA: Tennessee... | reverse complement strand
GTGCTGGGGTGCGGCGCAGGCACGCAGCCCTACACCATCGAGGCGATTCGCGCGGTGCTGCGCAAACGCGGCACCGCGCCACTAGTGATCGATGCCGATGCCTTGAATCTGATTGCCGCCGGGGCGCTTGCGCCCGAGTGGGGCCATGAAGGGCCTGTCGTGATGACCCCTCACCCTGCCGAGGCGGCACGGCTGCTGGCCTGCCCCACTGGCGTCATACAGAACGATCGTACAGGCGCTGCACAGCGCCTGGCGCAGCGCTTCGGCGCCTGGATCGTCCTGAAGGGTGCGGGAACCGTCATCAGTGACCCGCAGGGCAACATCTCGGTCAATACCTCCGGCAATCCCGGCCTGGCCACGGCAGGCACGGGTGATGTGCTTGCAGGCATGCTGGGCAGCCTGATTGCCCAGGGGATTGAGTTGGATCAGGCCGTGCGGGGCGGAGTCTGGCTGCACGGGGCGTCGGCCGATGCCTGCGTCCACGCGGGCACCGGGCCGATCGGCCTGACAGCGGGCGAATTGGCTGTGCGTGCGCGTTGGCTGAGAAACCATCCGGAGCAGGCTCATGCCCTCGAACAACGGCGCTTGCACGGCGAACCCGGACAGTCTCAAGAGCAAAAAAGCAACGAATAGGGGAAAACCCTAAACTTTCCTTGAAGCGATCTAGGGTTTTCCCTATAATGGTTATACCCGATAGCCAAACGCACCTGGAGAGCACTATGACCACCGCCACTTTCAATACCGCCCGCCTGACCGATTCGATGGAACGCGACATGCTTCGCGACGCCCTGGACGCCCAAAACACGCTGCGCCCTGTTGCTGCGCTGAAGACCGCTGGCCACGCCGTCATCAACACCGTGCGCGCCATTTTCGAATTCGCCAACGACGTCAGCAACGCCATGGACGACGCCCGCTCGCGCAGCGCTCGTTTCTCCGGCGCACAGTGGTAAGAACGACTGGGGCTGCCCGCCAGGCAGCCCACCGAGTACCGGTTGAATAGGCCCGTTCCCCACGGGAGCGAAAGCCGATCCGTACCAGCTGAGAGAAGCCTGCATCAATTGGATGCAGGCTTTTTTGTCTTCCGCGCGCAAGTAAGTACTGCCGATGCGACGGTGATGACGCGACACCGAGGCGACTGCCCGGTTACGCACCCGCTGACGATCCGCAAGAATGTCTCAGGCAAAGCCGACCTCGCCAGGCATCAATTGGCCTTGTTCAGAAGCGCCTTCAGCATGCCGAGTCGCTCTTTCGGGCTCAGCGTGCGCGTGGCATCGTCCTCGTCAACCTTGACGTCGGCCAATCCCATTTCTTCAATGAATCGCGATGGCTCGCGCACGAGGTCCTCACGTGCGCGGCGCCTTTTCTTGCACCAGCTCAGATGCAGGCTGCGCTGTGCACGCGTGATGCCCACATACATCAGACGACGTTCTTCCTGAATACGGCCCGCCAGTGACTCGGCCGCACGGGCCGGGTCGCCCTCTTCGTCGTCCTTACCCAGATGCGGCAGCAGCCCCTCTTCAACGCCCGCCAGAAACACATGGGGGTACTCCAACCCCTTGGAAGCGTGCAGGGTCGACAGTTTCACGGCATCCGGCTCGTCTTCCTCGCCCCGCTCCAGCATGGTCACCAGCGCCACATGCTGTACCAGCTCGAACAGTGACATCCCATCATCGGCCGCCTTGCTCTTGAGCCAGCTCACCAGTTCCATGACGTTCTGCCAGCGCGTCTGCGCCGGCTTCTCGTCAAGGGTGTCGTACAAATAGCGTTCATACTGAATGGTGCCCAGGATGTCATCGAGCAACACGTCGGCCGGCTCGGTCTGCACCGGCGCCATGTGCGCTGACTCGGTGACGAACAGTTCCTGGCGCACAGGCCGCGAGGGGTCGCTGACAGAACGCTCGCGCCCGGCGCGCCACTGCGCACGTTGAATGAACTCGGCGAACGTGCGCAAAGGCTCCAGTTGCCGGGGGGACAGAATGGCCTCCACCTCTTCGTCGAAGACGGCGTGAAACAGTGGTTTCTCATGCGTGGCGGCATACGTACCCAATGCCTGAAGCGTCGCCTGCCCGATGCCACGGCGCGGCGTGGTGGCTGCACGGATGAAGGCGGGATCGTCACTATCGTTGGCAATCAGGCGCATGTAGGACAGCACGTCACGGATCTCGGTCTTATCGAAGAAACTCTGACCACCCGAGATCGTGTAGGGGATCTTCAGCGTGCGCAACGCCTGCTCGATCACTCTCGCCTGGTGATTGCCGCGGTAAAGGATGGCGTAATCCTTCCACTGCCCCTGACGCTCGAAGCGAGCGGCTGAAATACGCATGCCCAATGTCTCGGCCTCGGCTTCGTCGCCGTCCATGGCGGTGACCGTGATGGGCTCGCCCACGCCCAGCTCGGACCACAACTTCTTTTCGAACAGCTTGGGGTTGCGACCGATCACATTGTTGGCGGCAGCCAGGATGCGTTGGGCGGAGCGATAGTTCTGTTCGAGCTTGATCAGCTTGAGATTCGGATAGTCCGTGGTCAGGCGCGCTAGGTTCTCCATCGTGGCACCGCGCCAGGCATAAATCGCCTGATCGTCGTCACCCACGGCCGTGAGCATGGCGCGGCTGCCGCTGAGCAACTGCACCAGCCGATACTGGCACACGTTTGTGTCCTGGTACTCATCGACCAGCAGATACCTCACGCGATTCTGCCAACGCGTGCGGACCTCTTCATTGGCCTCCAGGATTTCCGCCGGCAATCGGATCAGGTCGTCGAAGTCGACGGCCTGGTAAGCAGCCAGCGTGGCAGCATAGCTTCGATACAGGTGGGCCGCCTCGACTTCGCTGGGCGTGGCGGCTTCGTGTGCCGCCTGATCGGGGCCAATCAAACCATTTTTCCAAAGCGAAATCGTTTGCTGCACCGATCGAAGCCGACCTTTGTCGGTGGTGGCCAGCAACTCCTGGAAAATGGCCATCACATCATCGGAATCCAGAATCGAAAACTGAGGTTTGAGTTGCGCATGACGCGACTCTTCGCGCAGAAATCGAACCCCCAGCGCGTGGAAAGTGCTGATGGTCAGCCCCTTGGCCAACTTTTTGTCCACCAGCGTGGCCACCCGTTCACCCATTTCGCGTGCTGCCTTGTTGGTGAAGGTCAGCGCCACGACATTGCGCCCCATGTACCCGCACTCACGCAGCAAATAGGCAATCTTTTGCGTGATGACGCGCGTTTTTCCGCTGCCTGCGCCAGCCAGCACCAGGCAAGGCCCGTCGAGATAGAGCGTGGCCTCGCGCTGGGCGGGATTCATCCCCGCGCCGATGGGGGTATCAGATTTCAAGGGGATCGATCTCCAGTTGCCAACGCACCTTGGACACTTCTGGAAGCAGGGGCAGATGCTGCGACCAGAGCGATAGAAACACCTGCAGGGCCCGACGCTGCGTGCTTTCGAGCAGCAATTGCGCCCGGTCGATATTGGCCACGCGCACCACGCGCAACGGCACCGGATCGTAAAGGGTGACCGCGTTCGCGATGTCGGCACCGACGTGCCCGGCGCAGGCTCGTGCAGCCTGCAGGAAGGCGATCGCCACGCTCAATTCGCGGGCTTCAGCGGTGAGCAGGGCCTGAAATGCAAATGGCGGCAGGCCGGTTTCCTCGCGCTCGCGCAAGGCGTGGCGCGCAAAGCCACTGTAATCGTGACGGATGAGCGCCTGATAGACGGCCTGCTCCGGATAGCCCGTCTGCACCAGCACTTCGCCGCCCGCTGCGTGCCGCCCTGCGCGGCCGCCCACCTGCATCATCTGCGCGAACAGTCGCTCGGGTGCACGAAAATCGTGAGCAAACAGCATGGCGTCGGCGTTGAGCACACCGACGAGTCCCAGGCGCGAAAAGTCATGCCCTTTGGCCACCATTTGCGTGCCGACCAGAATATCGACTTCACCGGCATGCACGCTATCGAAAAGCACCTGCGCACTGCCCTTGCGGCGCGTGCTGTCGGCGTCGATGCGAAGGATACGCGCCTGCGGGAACAGTTCGGCAAGCCGCTCTTCCACGCGCTGCGTGCCGCGCCCCATGGGATGCAGGTCCTGGTCGCCACATTCAGGGCACGCCCGCGGCACCCGCGCCTGATAACCGCAATGATGACAATGCAGGGTGTTGCGCGTGCCTGCGCCACGATGCAGCACGGTGAACGCCGAACACCTGGGGCAATTCGATACCCAGCCACACGAGCCGCATTGCAGCACGGGGGAATAACCACGCCGGTTCAGGAACACCAGGGACTGCTGGCCGGCGTCGAGCCGCTGGCCGATGGCAGCAATCAGGTGGGGGCTCAACCCGTGCTCGAGCTTGAGCCTGCGGGTGTCGACCAGGCGAATGGCAGGCAGATGCGTCGTACGTGCGCGCGTGCTGAGCGTAAGGCGGGTGTAGTGGCCGCGCTCGGCGTTCAGCCACGTCTCCAGCGACGGTGTGGCCGAACCCAGAACGACGGGAATGTCTCGATCACGCGCACGCCACACGGCCAGATCCCGTGCCGAATAACGCAGGCCATCCTGCTGCTTGTAGGACGTGTCGTGTTCTTCATCGACGATGATGAGCCCGATATCGGGCATATCGGCAAAGATAGACATACGCGTGCCGACCAGCATGCGCGCCCGGCCCCGCAGCACATCGACCCAGGTCTGCAGGCGCTCGCCGTCGGCCAGCGCACTGTGCATGAGTGCCACCCCATCCGGCCCGATCGTCGTTTCCAGACGCCTGCGTATCGAGCCCTCGAGTTGAGGGGTAAGGTTGATTTCCGGCACCAGCAGCAATACCTGGCGGCCTTGCGCAAGCACATGTTCGGCCACGCGCAAATACACTTCGGTCTTGCCGCTGCCCGTCACGCCATGCAGCAGGATTGCGGCGAAACCCGACGTGGAGACAATGGCCTGAACCGCAGCCGCCTGCTCCGCATTCAGCACCGGCGGTGAATCAGGTTCGACGTCCACCCGAGCGCGCCGTCGCCGCTTGTCCAGACGTGCCACAGGCCCCCCCGCAGACCGTTCGCCGTTGTAGGCAGAGGGTTTGCGCAAGGGCGGCGGCAAAGCGGGCAGGATGACCTCCCCGAGAGGACGCTGATAGTAGCGTGCCCCGAACTTCGCCAACGCCAGCCAGGCGGCAGACGCCGGCGGCAGGTCGTCCAACACCTGAAGCACGGATTTGACCTGCGCGGGCTCATAGCCCGGCAGCTGCGGCGTATCCACCACCATGCCGATCATCGTTCGACGCCCGAACGCCACCATGACACGCTGACCGATGGTCGTTCCCGCAGGCGCGCGATAGTCGAAGGGACCTGGAATGGGCACGTCCAGCGCCACACTGATCCAGATCTCGGACAGCAGGTTCTCGCCGGCCTGCCCGGTCGAGGACGATGGAAGTAAGGGAGTTTCAGCGGTCAAGGCAGAGGGCTTTGGGGGTCTTGAAAGATGACACTACTTAAAGTGAATTCTGGATATAGCAGCTAAAGGATTGAGATCACGCCAGTTGAAAAAACCGGGAGCCTCGCCTGTGGATAACTTTGGGGAGAATTCCAGGAAAAGTAGACAATCTGCTTAGCACATCCATCCACGCCTGCGCTCCAGAATTCTAAATATTTTAAAATATCTTTATTATTCAATAAGATATAGCAAATACAGATGGTCGGACGTACGAATTTTGGGTTAACCCCGATTCCTTTGGAATTGTGCACAACTCGATTCAAGGCATTGACAATGGACGGTGAAAATGCCCTGCCGAGGCGCTACGCTTGATGAAAGGCAGCGCTGTATTGATGCACTTCATCGACCAGAATGCCGACCGCATCCGGCGGGGTGAAGCGGGAAATGCCATGGCCCAGGTTGAACACATGCCCGCCACCACCCACGGCACCAAAGCCATCGATCACCTTGCGCGCCTGACTGCGGATAGCGGCGTCGCCACCGAACAGCACCATGGGATCGAGATTGCCCTGAATAGCCACCGAATCGCCGACCGCGCGCCGCGCGCCTCCCAGGTTGACGGTCCAGTCCACACCCAGCGCGTCGGCTCCACATTGGGCAATTTCCGGAAGCCAGATGCCGCCGCCCTTGGTGAACACGATGACCGGCACCCGGCGACCGTCATGCTCGCGGGTCAGCCCGGCGACCACCTTGCGAGTGTAGGCAAGCGAAAAAGCCTGGAACTCACCGTCTGACAGCACACCCCCCCAGCTATCGAAAATCATGACCGCCTGTGCGCCGGCCTGAATCTGGGCGTTGAGATAACGGGTGGTTGCTTCAGCGTTGATCTCCAGCATGTGATGCACCAGATCGGGACGCTTGTAGAGCATGGTCTTGATGAGTCGATAATCGTCAGACCCCTGCCCTTCCACCATATAACAGCCGATCGTCCATGGGCTGCCGGCAAACCCGATCAGCGGAACCCGACCGCCCAGTTCCCGACGGATGGTGGTGACCGCATCGAAAACATACTGCAACTTCGACATATCCGGCACGGCCAGTCGTTTGAAATCGGCTTCTTCGCGTACCGGGTGGGCGAATTTGGGGCCCTCACCGATGGCGAAGTCCAGGCCCAGGCCCATGGCGTGCGGCACGGTCAGAATGTCCGAAAACAGAATGGCGGCGTCCAGATCGTAACGGGCGAGGGGCTGCAACGTCACCTCGCACGCATAGTCAGGATTCTGTGCCAGTTTCATGAACGAGCCCGCACGTGCCCGCGTGACGTTGTATTCGGGAAGGTAACGGCCCGCCTGACGCATCAGCCAGATAGGTGTGTAGGGAACCGGCTCACGCATCAGGGCGCGCAGAAAGACATCGTTTTGAAGCGGAGTGGCAGACACAACTATCCTTTGATTGCGACGAGCGATGATTTTACCGCCAGCCGCCTGTCCAGCCTAACGCCGTGCACGCCGCCCCTGCCGATACTCATCGGCATTGATGCCGTGCTTGCGCATGAGCGCCCAGAATGCTCGCCGGTGCTTGGCGCTTGCGCGGGCAGCGCCTGCCACATTACCGGCATGACGCATGAGCGCGTTGCGAAGAAACGCACACTCGAAGCGGTCGACGACGCGCTTTTTTGCACGACTGAAAGACCCATCGTCAACCTCGTGCGCGGAATGGTCGGCCTTGCCGCCTGCGGGCGCGCGTTCAGGCCAGGTCGAATCCGTCTGGGGCACCGGATGCCGGGCCGCGCCCGCTGAATAGGCCACCTGAGACTCTGCGATCGATGACCGGGCTGATGACTCGCCAAGATGCCGCGCTCGCAACTTGTGCTGATAGGTTCTGATGCAACGCGTGCTGCGCGCCCGAATTTCCTCTGCATCGGCTTGCACCACGATGAAATCGTCGGCACCCAGGCCCAGCAGATCGCCGATCGCTTCTGCGCGAAGCTCACGACACAGGCAGATCAAAGGGGCCGGCAGCGGCGTTCGCAACGACGCCATGGCGGTACGCGCCCACGCAAGCGTACTTGAATCGACCGCCATCACGCAGAGCTGATAGCGGTACAGGTCGCCCCGAATGTCCTCGAGCGCGAGGGGCGAAACGACCTGGTCATCAGCACCGTCCCCTAGCGGCAGCACCACGAAGCGCTGGCGTTTCAGCTGATGCGTTTGCGCCGAAAGCCAGGCCGCAAGCCATGGCGTGCGGTGTGCAGGCGTGAGCAACGCGCATTCGATTTCGACTGACATGCACACATTCCATTAAGTGATTGATGGCTGTGAGCATAAATATCGATGGGGTCACTCGCTAGACGCACATGCCGCAATGGGGCGCACCACAATAGAAAAAGCGGCCGAAGCCGCTTTTTCATCACGTGCAGCCTTTATCGCTGCGTCGTGGGTCATGCGTCGATCAGCGACGCACCTTGCTCATCACGCGTGCGGCATGCGCCTGAGCGGCCAACATGGCCAACTCGGCTTCCACCGCAGCAATGTCGGTCTTGTCCTTGGCATTGCGCAAGGCGTCTTCTGCCTTTTGACGCGCCGCTTCCGCCTTGGCTTCGTCCAGATCCGCAGCGCGAATGGCTGTATCGGCAAGCACTGTCACCGTACCGGGTTGAATCTCGAGAATGCCGCCGGCGACAAACACGACTTCTTCCGTGTTGTCGGTCAGCACAATCTTGAGGGTGCCCGGCCGAATGCGCGAGATCAGCGGGGTATGGCCAGGCAGAATGCCCAGCTCGCCCGCTTCGCCAGGCAGAGAAACGAACTTTGCTTCACCAGCAAAGATAGCTTCCTCGGCACTGACGACGTCTACATGTAGGCTGGCCATAACGATTCCTTATTGCAGTTTCTTGGCTTTCTCGAAGGCTTCGTCGATCGCACCGACCATGTAGAAGGCCTGTTCGGGCAGGCTGTCGCACTCACCCTCAACGATCATCTTGAAACCACGGATGGTTTCAGCCAACGGGACGTACTTGCCCGGCGCGCCGGTAAAGACTTCTGCCACGTGGAAAGGCTGCGACAGGAAACGCTGGATCTTGCGCGCACGTGCAACAGCTTGCTTGTCCTCGGGCGACAGTTCGTCCATGCCCAGAATCGCGATAATGTCGCGCAATTCCTTATAGCGCTGCAGCGTCTGCTGCACGCCACGCGCCACCGCGTAGTGCTCTTCACCCACGACTTGAGGATCGAGCTGACGGCTGGTGGAATCCAGCGGATCGACGGCGGGGTAGATACCCAGCGCAGCGATGTCACGCGAGAGCACGACGGTGGAGTCCAGGTGCAGGAAGGTCGTGGCAGGCGAGGGATCGGTCAAGTCATCGGCGGGAACGTACACGGCCTGGATCGAGGTGATCGAACCGGTTTTCGTCGACGTGATGCGCTCTTGCAATTTACCCATTTCTTCAGCCAGCGTGGGCTGATAGCCCACAGCCGAAGGCATACGACCCAGCAGTGCCGACACTTCGGTACCGGCCAGGGTGTAGCGATAGATGTTGTCCACGAAGAACAGAATGTCGCGACCTTCGTCACGGAACTTCTCGGCCATCGTCAGGCCGGACAGTGCCACGCGCAGACGGTTACCAGGAGGTTCGTTCATCTGACCGAACACCATCGCCACTTTCGACTCGGTGATGTTCTTCAGGTTGATGACGCCAGCTTCAGCCATTTCATGGTAGAAGTCGTTGCCTTCGCGGGTACGTTCACCGACACCTGCGAACACCGACAAACCGGCGTGCTGCTTGGCGATGTTGTTGATCAGCTCGAGCATGTTCACGGTCTTGCCCACACCGGCACCACCGAACAGACCGACCTTACCGCCCTTGGCAAACGGGCAGACCAGGTCAATCACCTTGATGCCGGTTTCCAGCAGTTCCACCGAAGGCGAGAGTTCGTCGAACTTGGGGGCGTCCTGGTGGATGCTGCGACGTTCTTCGGTGGGGATGGGACCGGCTTCGTCGATGGGACGACCCAGCACATCCATGATGCGACCCAGGGTGGCTTCACCCACGGGAACCGAGATGGGCGCGCCCGTGTCGGCCACGGCCATACCGCGGCGCAGGCCGTCGGAGGAGCCCATGGCGATGGTGCGCACGACGCCGTCACCCAGCTGTTGCTGGACTTCGAAGGTCAAACCCTTTTCTGCAAACGCCGAGCTGTCGTCCGCCAGGGTAAGGGCGGCGTAAATTTTGGGCATTTGATCGCGGGGGAACTGAATGTCCACCACGGCGCCGATACACTGAACGATGGTTCCGTTGCTCATGTCGAGTCCTTGCTTGATAACGTTCTAAGGGCTGGCTGCTAGCGTTGACGAGGTCAGACCGCCGCAGCTCCCCCCACGATTTCGGAAATTTCTTTGGTAATGGCGGCCTGGCGCGTCTTGTTGTAGACGAGTTGCAGATCACCGATGACTTTCTTGGCGTTGTCCGATGCGGCCTTCATGGCCACCATGCGGGCAGACTGCTCCGAAGCCATGTTCTCTGCAACGGCCTGGAACACCAGACCTTCCACGTAGCGTTGCAGAAGGTCGTCGATGACGGCTGCTGCATTGGGTTCGTAGATGTAATCCCAGCTGTAGTTGCTTTCGACTTTTTCCTCAGCTTCGGCAACGGTTTCGCCGAGCTGGTAGGGGTCGCCCAAGCCATTGGGCAACGGCAACAGACGCAGAAACACAGGCTCCTGGCGCATCGTGTTCACGAAGCGGGTGCTGGCCAGGTAAATGGCATCGATACGGCCGGCAAGGAAGTCATCCAACTGAACCTTGATGGCGCCCAGCAGGCGCTCGAGATTGGGCTTGTCGCCCAACTGAACTTCCTGCGATACCAGATTCGCATTCAGACGGCTCAACAGGCTGACGCCTTTGTTGCCGAATGCAGTGGTTTGCACCTTGACGCCGCGTTCCTGGAACTCCTTTAGCTTGCCGAGCACCACACGCGTGATGTTCGTGTTCAAGCCGCCGCACAGTCCCTTGTCGGTGGTCACCATGATCACGCCCACCGCCTTCATCGCCGAACGTTCGACGAGGTAGGGATGTGAGTAATCAGGATGCGCCTGCATCAGATGCGATGCGATTTCGCGCACCTTGGTGGCATATGGACGGCCAGCCCGCATCCGCTCCTGCGCTTTACGCATTTTGGATGCGGCGACCATTTCCATCGCCTTGGTGATCTTGCGCGTGTTTTGCACGCTCTTGATCTTGGTTCGGATTTCCTTGATTCCAGCCATTGCGCTTTCCTGTGATGACAGCAGGGTGAGGAACCGAAACGGCCCTCACCTTCGGTCGCAATACTTAAAACGCGCCGCTTTTCTTGAACTCTTGCAATGCTGCGGCGAGTTCGGCGTCGTCGTCCTTGGACAGTTCTTTCTTGTCTTCGACACGATCGATCAGACCGGCGTGCTTGGACTTCAGATGGTCCTTGAACGACTTCTCGAACGACAGGATCTGCTCGACGGCAACGTCGTCCAGGTAGCCGTTGTTCACGGCATACAGGGTGACGGCCAGTTCCCAGACCTGCAGGGGCTGATACTGAGGCTGCTTGAGCAGTTCGACCACGCGCTTGCCGCGCTCGAGCTGACGACGCGTCGAGTCGTCCAGATCGGAAGCGAACTGCGCAAACGCAGCCAGTTCACGATACTGGGCCAAGTCGGTACGAATACCGCCGGAGAGCTTCTTGACGACCTTGGTCTGCGCAGCGCCACCCACACGCGACACCGAAATACCGGCGTTGATAGCGGGACGCACACCGGCGTTGAACAGGTCGGTTTCCAGGAAGATCTGACCGTCGGTGATCGAAATCACGTTGGTCGGCACGAATGCGGACACGTCACCGGCTTGCGTTTCGATGATGGGCAGCGCGGTCAGCGAACCCGTCTTGCCTTTCACGGCGCCGTTGGTGAACTTCTCGACGTAGTCGGCGTTCACACGTGCGGCGCGCTCGAGCAGACGCGAGTGCAGATAGAACACGTCGCCAGGGTAGGCTTCACGGCCAGGCGGACGACGCAGCAGCAGCGACACCTGACGATAGGCCCAGGCTTGCTTGGTCAGATCGTCATAAATGATCAGGGCGTCTTCGCCACGATCACGGAAGTATTCGCCCATCGTGCAACCGGCGTAGGCGGACAGATACTGCATCGCAGCCGAGTCCGAAGCCGTGGCGGCCACGATGATGGTGTATTCAAGCGCATTGTGCTCTTCGAGCTTGCGCACGACGTTGTTGATCGTCGATGCCTTTTGACCGATCGCGACGTAGACGCAGGTCACGCCCTTGCCTTTCTGGCTGATGATGGCGTCGATGGCGACAGCGGTCTTGCCGGTCTGACGGTCACCGATGATCAGTTCGCGCTGACCGCGACCGATCGGCACCATCGAGTCGATAGCCTTGATGCCGGTCTGCAGAGGCTGGGACACCGATTCACGGGCGATCACACCAGGTGCGACCTTCTCGATGATGTCGGTCTGGGTGTTGCCCAGCGGGCCTTTGCCGTCGATGGGCGTACCGAGTGCGTCGACCACGCGGCCGCGCAGTTCGGGACCCACGGGCACTTCGAGAATGCGGCCGGTCGTCTTGACCTGGTCGCCTTCGGAAATGCCGGTGAAGTCACCCAGAATCACGGCGCCGACAGAGTCGCGCTCGAGGTTCAGGGCGAGACCGAAACGGTTACCGGGGAACTCGAGCATTTCGCCCTGCATGACATCGGACAGACCGTGGATGCGGGTGATACCGTCGGACACCGATACAACGGTGCCTTGCGTGCGGATATCGGTCGAAGCGCCCAGGCCCTCGATGCGGCTCTTGAGCAGTTCGCTGATCTCGGAGGGATTGAGTTGCATGTGGAGACTCCTGGAATCCTGTTGAGTGGCCGGCTTATGCGGCCAGCGTGTCGCGCATGCGAACCAATTGGGCTTGCACGGACGTATCTAGCACCTGATCGCCCACACTGACGCGCACACCGCCAATCAGCGACGGGTCGACAGTTACGTGGGGCTTGAGTTTCAAACCGAATTTCAATTCCAACGCGCTCACGAGCTCCTGCAACTGTGCGGCAGTAAGTTCGAAGGCACTGGTGATTTCGGCAGCCGCAGCGCCTTCGCTACGGTTTTTCAACGTAGCAAACTGTTCGGCGATGTAGGGCAGCAACGCGAGCCGATTATTTTCGGCAAGCAGTTGAATCAAATTTACGGCAGAGGCAGGCAAATCCTTGCCCGCCAGGCTCGAGAAGATGTCAGCGCGTCGGGCCCTGGACAGACCCGGCTCGGACATGGCCGCAGCGACCTCCGGATGGGAGGCAATCTGAGCCAGTCGGTTCACCAACTCCAGCCAGCCGGACGTACCGAAGGATGCATCGCCACTGGCAGCGGCATACAGCGCTTCGGCGTAGGGTCGGGCAACGGTGGAAAGTTCAGCCATG
>Ga0075364_10001455_pt1 | contig 12850 bp, 6 predicted proteins | sample EndMetdeltDD1764_FD_71517 | JGI IMG/M metagenome (GOLD analysis project Ga0075364, IMG submission 71517) | Populus endosphere microbial communities from Tennessee, USA - Endosphere MetaG P. deltoides DD176-4 | ecosystem: Host-associated > Plants > Roots > Endosphere | place: USA: Tennessee... | reverse complement strand
AGCGGCTCGTTGCCATTGCCGCACTTCGGCGAGTACACACACGACGGGCATCCGTCGCGGCACGCGCAGGCGGCGATCGCGTCGCGGGTGACCCGCAGCCACGTCGCGGCGACGGCGTAGCCACGCTCCGCGAATCCGGCGCCGCCGGGGTAGCCGTCGTAGACGAAGACCGTCAGGGTGCCGGTGTCGGGGTGAAGCGCAGTCGACACGCCGCCGATGTCCCACCGGTCGCAGGTCGCCAGCAGCGGGAGGAGTCCGATCGCCGCGTGCTCGGCGGCATGGGCCGACCCCGGCACGTCGTCGTGCTCCATGACCGCGGCGACGGCATCGGCCGCGAGCGTCCACCACACGGCCTTGGTCTGCAGCGATCGGGCGGGCAGGTCGAGCACTTCCTCGCCCAGTACGCCTCCGCCGGTGGTGCTTCGCTTGAGGTACGACACCACTTGGTTGACGACCTCGACGGAGCCGAACGACATCGTCGCGGCTCCCCACTCCTCGGTTCGTTCGGTGGCCACCACGGCGATCTCGGTCACTGACCGAGCCATGGTCGAGTAGTCGGGGTTGTCGCGGTGAACCATCGCGACACCGTGCTCGACGTCGTAGTCATCCACGATGTGCGCCTCGCCCTGATGGACGTAGACGGCACCTTCGTGCACGGTCGAGTCGGCCGACCCGCCGTCGACCGTGCCGATCAGGCGACCCGAGGCAGCGTCGACGATCTGCACGGGGGCTCCTCCGCTCGATCGGATGTCGGCAAGATCGCTCGCCCTTTCACGCTTCGTCCAGAACCAGCCGGTCTGCCGCTTGCGCAGCCAACCGGCCGCCTCCAGCGCGGCGACACCCTCGGCCGTGCGGGGCCCGAACAGGGGGAAGTCGTCCTCGGTCAACGGGATCTCCTGGGCGGCCGCCGCCAAGTGGGGGCCCAGCACATAGGGATTGTCGGGGTCGAATACCGAGGCCTCGACGGCTCTGCCCAACAAGGCCTCGGGGTGGTGCACGAGGTAGGTGTCGATGGGTTCGTCCCGCGCCACCAGGATGCCGATCGAGTCGCGTCCCGAACGGCCCGCTCGCCCGAACTGCTGCTGCAGGGCGGCTCGGGTGCCCGGGAAGCCCACCGTGATGACGGCGTCGAGGCCCGCGATGTCGATGCCTAGCTCGAGCGCGTTGGTGCTGGCCAGTCCGAGCAGGTCTCCGCTGCGCAATCGGTGCTCCAGCTCGCGGCGTTCCTCGGGCAGATATCCGCCGCGGTACGTCGCGACCCGCCTCACCAGCTCGGGATCCACCTCTGCGAGACGGCGCTGGGCCGTGGCGGCGACCGACTCGGCTCCCCGCCGCGACCGCACGAAGGCAAGCGTCCGCACTCGGCCGATGACCAGATCGGTCAGCAGCTCACCGGCTTCTGAGGTCGCCGACCGACGCACCACGCCGGGCGGGGCCGGGTCGGCCCCCGGGCTACTCGCCCCCGGGCTACTCGCCCCCGGGCTACTCGCCCCCGGGATACTCGCCCCCGGGATGATGGGCGGCTCCCATAACGCGATCGTCCGGGCCGCGTGCGGCGAGGCGTCATCGGTCACCGACACAACGTCCAGACCAGTGAGCCGGCGGGCGAACACGTCTGGCTCGGCGATGGTGGCCGATGAGAGGACAAACGTCGGGTGGGCGCCGTAGTAGGCACAGATGCGTCGGAGCCTGCGCAGCACATGGGCGACGTGTGCGCCGAAGACACCCCGATAGTGATGGCACTCGTCGACCACGACGTGGGTCAGCCCGCCGAGGACGCGGGTCCAGCGCGCGTGACCCGGCAGGATCGAGTGGTGCAGGGTGTCGGGGTTCGTGAGCAGGTAGTTCGCATGGTCACGGGCCCACGCGCGTTCTTCTCGCGAGTTGTCGCCGTCGACCGTCGCGGGCCTCGCGAAAGCCGTCGCCCCGGCCAGCCGGCGTAGTTGGTCGGCGGCGAGTGCCTTCGTCGGTGCGAGGTACAGGACGGTTGGCATCCGGTGGCCCCGCAGGGAGCTGCCCGTCCGACCGGCCGCGAGATCGGTCAGGGCGGGCACCTGGAACGTCAGCGATTTTCCGGATGCGGTACCGGTCGAGATGACGGTGTGCCGGCCGGCGCGGACATGGTGCAACGCCTCAGCCTGGTGGCCCCAGAGCGTGGTGATGCCATCGGCCTCGTACATAGCGCGGACCGCCGGATCGACCCACTCCGGCCACGGCTCGACGACGGCGGCCCGAGCGGGTAGCCGCTCGACGTGTGTCACCCTGTCGCCGTAACGCAGCACGAGATCGGCGGGGTCCACCTGCCGAGTCTCCCAGAGCGTCACCAATCGCCGTCCTGTGCCACGCTCGCCCACGGGCGGGGGCCGCTCTCCCGTGATTGAATGCACCCGGGAGACAGGGCTTGACCAAGGGGAGGCAGCGGCGATGGAGTTGGCACTGACGGCGCGCACTGACGGCGACTATCAGATCATCGAGGTCGGCGGCGAAATCGACGTCTATACAGCCCCGCGCCTGCGCGAGGCGATCGTGGCGGCCGTCGATGCCGGACACACCCGCCTGATCGTCGACGTGCGCAAGGTCGACTTCCTCGATTCGACCGGACTCGGCGTCCTGGTCGGCGCCCTCAAGCGGGTTCGCGCAGACGGCGGATCGCTCGACATCGTCTGCACGCAGGAGCGCATCCTGAAGATCTTCGAGATCACGGGCCTCGACAAGGTGTTCGGCCTGCATGGGTCCGTCGAAGAGGCCCGATCCGCCAACGCGTGATCCAAGTCACACATCCGGTCGGTCCAGGCATGTAACGTGCGTCACGCGAGCCGCGCCCCGGATCGCTGACGCAGTGCCTCACGACTGGAGGATCTTTGATGGCGAACGTGACGTTTGTGGCGGCTGCCGGCGACATCGACCTGTCCAACGACAACACGATCATCGTGAGTGTTGTCGCCGGTATCGGTGTCCTGGCCCTGATCATGGCGGCGGTCTTCCGCGCTGACGTCCTCAAAGCGTCCGAGGGCACCCAGAAGATGCAGGAGATCGGCCAAGCCGTCCAAGAAGGAGCCGCCGCCTACCTCGGACGGATGTTCAAGACACTGGCGGTGTTCGCGATCCTGGCGTTCGGGCTGCTGTTCCTGCTGCCGGGTGACACGGACATCAGAGTCGGACGTTCGGTGTTCTTCCTGCTGGGCGCTGGCTTCTCGGCGGCCATCGGCTACCTCGGCATGTGGCTCGCCACCCGTGCCAACGTCCGGGTGGCCGCTGCTGCGCAGACCGAGGGTCGTGAGCCGGCGATGCGCATCGCGTTCCGAACCGGTGGCCACGTCGGCATGCTGACCGTCGGTCTCGGCCTGCTCGGTGCGGCCGCCGTTGTCCTGATCTACCAGGGGCAGGCGCCGTCGGTCCTCGAGGGCTTCGGCTTCGGCGCCGCCCTGCTGGCGATGTTCATGCGCGTCGGCGGTGGCATCTTCACCAAGGCCGCAGACGTCGGTGCCGATCTGGTCGGCAAGGTTGAGCAGAACATCCCCGAGGACGATCCACGCAACGCCGCGACGATCGCCGACAACGTCGGTGACAACGTGGGCGACTGCGCTGGCATGGCGGCCGATCTGTTCGAGTCGTACGCCGTGACGCTGGTCGCGGCGCTGATCCTGGGATCTGTGGCGTTCGGCGAGCAGGGTCTGGTGTTCCCGCTGATGGTTCCGGCCATCGGCGCCGTGACCGCGATCGTCGGCGTCTACCTCACCCGCCCCCGAGCCAGCGAGGGCGGGCTCACCACGATCAACCGCTCTTTCTACCTCACGGCACTTATTTCGGCGGTCGCCTCGTCGGCCGCAGCGTGGTTGTACCTGCCGTCGTCCTTCGGCGAGCTCGACTTCGCCTCCTCCGACGAGCAGAACGAGCTGGTCACCCAGTTCTTCCAGTCGACCGACGTCTCGGCGCTCGACGGCGATCCCCGCATCATCGCGATTGTCGCCGTGCTGATCGGCATCGTCCTCGCGGCGGTCATCCTGGCGCTGACGGGCTACTTCACGGGCACCGAGACCCGTCCGGTCAAGGACGTCGGCAAGACGTCGCTGACCGGTGCCGCCACGGTCATCCTGTCCGGTCTCTCGGTCGGCTTCGAGTCCGCGGTCTATACGGCACTGGTCATCGGGGCCGCGGTGTTCGGGGCCTTCTTGCTCGGCAGCGGTTCGATCGTCGTGTCGCTGTTCGCGGTGGCCCTCGCCGGCTGCGGTTTGCTGACGACGGTCGGCGTCATCGTCGCGATGGACACCTTCGGTCCGGTCAGCGACAACGCGCAGGGCATCGCGGAGATGTCGGGCGACGTCGACGAGGAGGGCGCACAGATCCTCACCGAACTCGACGCGGTCGGCAACACCACCAAAGCCATCACCAAGGGCATCGCGATCGCGACGGCCGTGCTCGCCGCAACGGCACTGTTCGGCTCTTTCGCCGATGGCATCAAAGACTCGTTCTCCGACGTGCTGCGGTCGTTCGACGTCCAGAGCCAGGCCGGCGTCGCCGACTTCCAAGCGTTCGCGCAGGACATCACCTCCGGCGAGGTCGACTCGCTGCGCGGTGTGCTCAACGTCGGTGACCCGAGCCTCCTGGTGGGCCTCATCATCGGCTCCGCCGTGGTGTTCTTGTTCTCCGGGCTGGCAATCAACGCCGTCGGCCGGGCAGCCGGCGCCGTCGTCTACGAGGTGCGTCGCCAATTCCGCGAAATCCCTGGGATCATGGAGGGCACGGGACGACCCGAGTACGGCAAGGTCGTCGACATCTGCACACGCGACTCGCTGCGTGAGCTCGCGACACCGGGCATCCTGGCGATCTTCGCCCCGATCGCGGTCGGTTTCGGGCTGGGTGTCGGCCCCCTCGGCGCGTATCTGGCCGGCGCGATCGGCACGGGACTGCTGATGGCGGTCTTCCTGGCCAATGCCGGCGGCGCCTGGGACAACGCCAAGAAGCTTGTCGAGGACGGCAACCATGGGGGCAAGGGATCGCCGGCCCATGAGGCGACGATCATCGGCGACACGGTCGGCGACCCGTTCAAGGACACCGCCGGCCCGGCGATCAACCCGCTGCTCAAGGTCATGAACCTCGTCGCGCTGCTGATCGCCCCGCTGATCATCAAGTACTCGTACGGCGAGGACGCCAGCGAGGTGATCCGGTACTCGATCGCCGGTGTCGCCGCGGTCATCATCGCGATCGCGGTGTACGTGTCGAAGCGTCGCCCGATCACGTTGGAAGCCCAATTCGACACCCCCGAACCGACCCCCGAGCCCGCGAGTGGCGCAGATCGGACGGTTTGAGAGCGGCGCCTCTGTCCAGAGCGCACCGCTCGGGAACCGTTCTGCGCCACTCGGGGACGCGGCTGCATCGCTGAGCAGGTCTGAAAGGGTGGGGACATGCTCGCGTCCCACCACGTCCCCGCCCTCCGCTCGGCCCTGCAGCGGGCGGAGTTCACCGTCGACGCGGTCTACGCGCTGCTCGGCGACGATGCCCATCGGGCGCTCGGCCGCAACCAGAGCACTCCGGCGCTGAGGGCCACGCGGGGCGTCGGAGCCCTGTCGACGCTGGTGCGGCTCTTCGCCCTCCAGGTGCCCGTCGATCGCGACCGCGCGGAGGCCGCTTTGCCCGAGCTGGTCGGGCCGCTGGTCGCAGCAGGGATGCTCGCGGTGTCAGGCGGCGAGGTGCGGGCATTGGTCGATATCCGTCCCTACGGCGATGAGACCCATGACTGGTGGATCGTCTGCGACTCGACGTCCGGGCTGGACGGTCGACAGGCACCGATGGATCCGTCCTATGTCCTCGGCATCAGCGAGGCATCGTCGTCGCTGGCTCAGCTGACGATCCGCGAGCCGGTGGGCCGTGCCCTCGACCTCGGCACGGGTTGCGGTGTGCAGGCGCTGCACCTCGCCGGTCACTCTCGCGAGGTTGTCGCGACCGATGTCAACCCGCGGGCCCTGGCTATGGCACGGTTGACCGCCGAACTCAACGAGGCCGAGATCGACGTCCGCGACGGCAGCCTGTTCGAGCCCGTCGCGGGGGAGACCTTCGACCTGATCGCGACCAACCCGCCTTTTGTCATCTCGCCCCCGGGCAGCGAGGTGCTGGTCTACCGCGACTCCGGCATGCCCGGCGACAGCGTCGTGCGCCACCTCGTCGAGAACGCCGAGACTCATCTCAATGACGGGGGTTGGTGCCAGATCCTCGCCAACTGGGCGCACCACGACGACATCGACTGGCAGGACGACCTGGGACTGTGGCTGCACGATCGTCCGCTCGATGCGTGGATCCTGCAACGTGAACTGGTCGACCCGGCGTCCTATGTCGAGATGTGGCTCGCCGACGCCGGTCTGGCATCAGCCCCCGACTACGTGCAGCGGTACGACGCCTGGCTTGACTGGTTCGCGGCCGAGCGCATCGAGGCGATCGGCTTCGGCTGGCTCAGCCTGCGCAAGACAACACGGACGCCTGTCCACCGGCTCGAGGAATGGGCCGGCGAGATCGCGCAGCCGGTCGGTCCCACGGTCGCGGCGTGGGGTGAGCGGGTCGACGTCCTGCGGGGTGTCGGTGACACCGATCTGCTCGACCGTCGGTTCCGGCAGGCCGTCGACCTGGTTGAGGAGACGCGCGGAGCAGCCGGCGCGGACGATCCGGAGAGCATTGTGATCCGGCTGCAGCACGGCGTCCGGCGCATGCGGCAGGTTGACACCGTCGAGGCCGGCCTTGTTGGAGCCAGCGACGGCGATCTGACGTCGGGGCAGATCCTCGACGCCCTCGCCTCGTTGCTCGACCGCGAACCCGGCGAGGTGCGCGCGACCTACGCGCCGGTCGTGCGTGAACTCGTGGAGGAGGGTTTTCTCACGTAGGCCAGCAGATGCGGGCCCCTTGCCGGCACGGAATGCTCAAGACATGGCACCACCGACGCACGGGCTGATCGACGACTCCTCGTACAACCTGCGCGCAGCAGTGCTGGAGAGTTGGGACGCGTTCATCACCCTGGTCTCGGACGTTGACCTCTCGGCGTCGACTCGGCTCAAGGGGTGGGACGTCCGCGAGCTGGTCCTGCACCTCGGTACGTGGGATGGCACGTCCGCTCTGACCGAGGTGCTCGACAGCCTGCGGGCCGGCGATGCCACCACGTTGCTCGACCCGGAGGCGTCCAATACGAAGGTTGTCGAGGCACATCGCGACGCAAGCGACAACGACGTGCGCGCGGCTCTCGCCGCATCGCGCGACGCCGTCGCTGAGCTGCTCGACTCCGACACGGCTCGCGATCACCGAACGGAGCTCGTGGCCAGCCAGCTCGGCCCCATGCCGCTGCTGACGGTTGTCCACGCCGGTTGTTATGAGCTCGCCGTCCATGCGCTGGACGTCGCCGACGCGATCGAGGGCACCTGTCCGCCCCTTCTCCTGCGCCATGGCATCGCGGCACTGGCTGACTCGACCGGCTGCCTCGCAGCTCGTGAGGGCATCGATGTCGCGATCGGTATCAACGCTAAGGAGGCGCCGTGGTCGTTCACGGCGCAGGCTGACGGCGACTGGTCCACCACGAGGATCGTCGGCAGCGCGCACGGCCCGCGGGTCTCCGGCAGCGCCGAGGATCTGCTGGAGGCGTCCGCCGGGCGCGCCGATCCCGTGAAGCTGGTGACCCTGCGGCAGCTGAAGATCAAGCACATCGGCGGCCTCCTGGCCCTCGCGCCGATCATCGACCAGGTGCCCGGGCTGCCCGGAGGGCGTGGGCTGAAGGCCGCCGCCAAGACGCTAGGCGGGTTGTTCAACCACTGAGTGGCCGGTTTCACGACACCGTGAGCGCGAACCAGACGTGGTGGGGCTCGGGATCGCGACCCCAGCTGTCGACCAGTGCCTCCACGATGCGCAGCCCGTGGCCATGCGCCTGCACGGTGTCGGGGGGCGTCTGGACCGTCGGAGCCAGCGCCACTCCGTTGTCGTGCACTCGCGTGGTCAGGACGCCGTCGTGGAGCTCGACCTGGATTCGGCAACCACCGCCAGTGTGAATCAGCGCGTTGGTCGCGATCTCGGACAAACACAGGACCGCGTCGTCGGCGGTCTCCTCGTCAACACTCCACGTTGCGAGTGTCTGGCGCAGGAATCGCCGCGCTTCGGCGACGGCCGCCGGGTCTGCTGGGATGTTGTGCTCGGCGATGAGGGAGCCCTCGGGGAAGTTGTGCTCGGCTACCGAGAGTGCGAACGGCACGCGCAGCGCCTCGTGCAGACCGCGGCCGAGGCGAGCGGCGATATCGTCCAGCCGGTCCTTCTGCGAGACGTCGAATGATTGCGGAGTCGAGTAGTAGAGCACGAATCCGCCGAGGGGCTGACGGTCGACCACGATCGGCACGGCCGCCATGGCGACGAAGCCGGTGCCGACCTGGGCCGCCGCGTAGGCGGCATACCGGCGGTCGAGTTCGTCGATCGCGCCGAGAACGGTCCGGCCGCAGCCGAGGGCGTCGTTGAGCGGGACGGCCGCGAAGGCGTCGACGTGGCACCAGGTGTCGGCGGAGCCACGCGGGCGATCGCTCGCGGTGAAGAGGAGTCGACGTCCGCCGCCCTCGACCAGGGCGATGCCCACCCGCAGGACGTCCGGCAGATCGACCAGCTCGGCCAGCGCATGCTCGGCCCAACTGTCGACATCGTGCTGGAATGCCGGGGGATGGGTGTCCACGGCATCACCCTAAGGCAGGTGGAGCTGCGCGATCGCCGACCCACCACGCGAGTTCCGACCGAGGTGCAGCAGGCCGGGAATCCGGTGGTGTCGCGGATCAGCGGGGCGACGTCTGCGGAGAGGGTGCCTCGTCGAACCGGTCGGGGTGCCAGCGAGGCACCAGTTGACCGCCGACGGACACCAGGGCGATGCCGGTCGCGATCAACCCTCCGACAACGAAGCCGCCCCAGGCCCCGACCCCGTCGATGGCGGTTCCGATGATCGGCGAGCTGACCGCACCGCCGAGGGTGAAAGCCGTGCCCTGCCAGCCCATCGCCTCGCCTCGGCGCTCTTCGGGCACCAGTTTGGCGATCCACTCGGCGGCCGCCGTCATCGTCGGCGCGCACAGGAACCCCGTCGGGATGACGCAGATCGTCAACGACCACAGGTTGTCGGCGAGGCCGACCGGGATCGTCGTGAGACCGAGCGCGAGGAGGAGCCAGGTCGGCCTGATCGAGACGTGGAGCGCTCCGTACAGCAGGCCCCCGACCAACGACGACAGCCCCCAAGCAGCGAAGACGATACCCACGGCTCCGATGTCGTCGAGCTCGCGCAATTCGGCGATGATGCCGAGGTCGGTTGATATCAGGGCCGTCATGGTGCCGGCGGAGATGACAAAGAGGAACACGATGGGGACGGACACCCAGGAAGTTGTCGCCGAACCGCGGGTCGCCGCGGGGCGGTCGTCCGGCAATGACCGCGTGCGCGGATTGAGCCACAGGAAGATCAGCCCGGCCACCACCTCGCACGCGCCGATCGCGGCGAGAGCGACGTCGGCACCGGCCTGCGTGACCAGCAGCGCACCCACCGCCGGGCCGATGATGAAACTGGCCTCGGCGATGATGCTGTCGGTCGAGAACGCCGTGCGCCGCAGATCTTCGGGCACCATCACGCTCAGCGACAGCCGCACGATCGAGAAGATGGGGATCAGGAACAAGCCCATACCGAACGCCAACGGGATGAGCCACACGTACGTCGACAGGGCCGCCAGCGGATAGAGGACGGCGACGGCGACGATCGACGGGATGATCGCGCGGCGCATGCCCAGCCGGTCGATCAGCCGGCCACGCCATGGCGACCCGATGCCGGCGCCGATCGTCGAGGCGGCTGCTACGACCCCGGCCTGGGCGTAGGTGCCGTCGAGCTCGTCGACGATGAACAGCGTCAGGACGAGCGGCGCGGCAAGGGCTGGGATGCGGGCGAAGAACGCCGCGACGAACAGAGCGCGGACGGGTGGACGCTGCCAGAGATGCGCGTAACCCGAAAAGTCCACACGGCATCGTCTCACCGGCCGCTGACACTGATGTGCGCGCAACGGAACGGACCATGAACAACGACGCGGTGTAGTAGTGCGGTTCGGTGTTCCTTGACAGGACGCGTTAGCGTATGCGCGTCCGACCACATCAGGAGTTCTTGTGACCACGCTCGTCATCGTCGAGTCCCCCAACAAGGTCCGCAGCATCGCGGGCTACCTCGGGGACGGCTACGTCGTGGACTCCTCCGTCGGCCACATCCGCGACCTGCCACGCGGCGCCGACGAGGTCCCCGCGGCGTTCAAGGGCGAGACCTGGGCACGTCTGGGCGTCAACATCGATTCGGAGTTCGAGCCCATCTACGTGGTCTCCGCCGACAAGAAGTCGCAGATGACCAAGCTCAAGAAGCTGCTCAAGGACGCCGACGAACTCGTCCTGGCGACCGATGAGGACCGCGAGGGCGAGGCCATCGCCTGGCACCTGTTCGACGAGCTTAAGCCCAAGGTCCCGGTCAAGCGGATCGTCTTCAACGAGATCACCAAGGACGCGATCCAGTACGCCATCGCGCACCCCCGTGACATCGACATGGACCTCGTCGATGCGCAGGAAGCCCGCCGCATCCTCGACCGTCTGTACGGCTACGAGGTCAGCCCCGTGCTCTGGAAGAAGGTCATGAGCGGCCTGTCGGCGGGCCGGGTGCAATCCGTCGCCACCCGCCTGGTCGTCGAACGTGAACGTGAGCGGATGGCGTTCCGGGTTGCCTCCTACTGGGACCTCGAAGCGACGTTCGACGCCGGCGAGGGCTTCGACCCGCGCCAGTTCCCCGCCAAACTGTTCAGCGTCGACGGAAAGCGCATCGCCTCGGGCAGCAACTTCGACAACACCGGTGCGCTGACGTCCGACAAGGTCGCTCACCTCGACGAGGCCCAGGCCGGCGCGCTGGCCGCAGCGCTCACCGACCAGCCGTTCACGGTGCGCTCGGTGGAGGAGAAGCCCTACACGCGTCGCCCCTACGCACCGTTCCGCACCACGACGATGCAGCAGGAGGCGTCCCGCAAGTTCGGCTTCGGCGCGGCGCGGACGATGCAGGTCGCGCAGCGTCTGTACGAGGGCGGGCACATCACCTATATGCGTACCGACTCCACGACGCTGTCGCAGACGGCGCTCAACGGTGCCCGTGCTCAGGTGCTCGAACTGTACGGCGATGCCTACCTGCCCGAGAAGCCCCGCGTCTACGCGAGCAAGGTCAAGAACGCGCAGGAGGCCCACGAGGCCATCCGTCCCGCCGGCGAGAAGTTCAAGACACCCAAGGACACGGGACTGTCGGGCGACGAGCTCCGGCTCTACGAGCTGATCTGGAAGCGCACAATCGCCAGCCAGATGAACGACGCCAAGGGCAACTCGGTGTCGATCCGCATCGGCGCCACCGCCACCACCGGCGAGGACGTTGTCTTCTCCAGTTCGGGGCGCACGATCACGTTCTACGGCTTCCTGAAAGCGTACGTCGAGTCCAGCGACGACGCCGAGGCCGAGGGCGACGACCAGCAGACCAAGCTGCCCAACCTGACCGAGAAGCAGATCGTGACGGCCGCCGAGCTCGGCAAGGCGGGCCACGAGACGAAGCCGCCATCACGATTCACCGAGGCCTCGCTGATCAGCGAACTCGAGACCCGCGAGATCGGTCGCCCGTCGACGTACGCGTCGATCGTCGGCACGATCCAGAACCGTGGCTATGTGTACAAGAAGGGCACGGCGCTCGTCCCGGCCTGGATCGCGTTCAGCGTCATCCGGCTCATGGAGCAGCACTTCGGACGCCTCATCGAGTACACGTTCACCGCGCAGCTCGAAGACGTCCTCGATGAGGTCGCCAACGGCCGCGAGGAGCGACTCAACGTCCTGCAGGGATTCTGGACGGGTGAGGGTGACGGCAACACCGGTCTGAAGCGTCTGGTCGAGAACCTCCCCGACATCGACGCCCGCGGGCTTGCGACGTTCCCGCTCGGCGAGGGCATCGACCTGCGGGTGGGCCGCTACGGCCCGTACGTCGAAGGGCCGCCATTCACCGAAGGTGACGACGGCAAGCAGGTGCCGACACGGGCCAACGTGCCCGATGACCTGCCGCCCGACGAACTGACCCTCGACAAGGCCAAGGAGCTGCTGGCCACCCCGTCGGGCCTGGAGAAGGAGCTGGGCAACCACCCAGAGACCGGCCTGGCGATCACCGCCAAGAACGGTCGCTTCGGTCCGTACGTCACCGAGGCACTTCCCGACACGGCCAAGAAGGCTGACAAGCCACGTACCGCGAGCTTGTTCAAGGACATGGATCTCGACACCATCACCCTGGAGCAGGCGGTGCAGCTGCTGACCCTGCCGCGGGTGGTGTACGTCGAGGACGGTGTCGAGGTCACGGCTCAGAACGGTCGTTACGGCCCGTACCTCAAGAAGGGCACCGACTCGCGCTCGCTCGATCGTGAAGAACAGCTCCTCACCATCACCGAGGACGAGGTCCGGGCCATCTACGCCCAGCCCAAGACCTACGGCCGCAAAGCAGTCGCACCACTGAAGGAGCTCGGCAACGATCCCGTCAGCGGCTCGCCGGTGGTGGCGAAGGACGGCCGTTTCGGCATGTACGTGACCGACGGCGAATACAACGCGACGCTGCGCAAGGACGACTCGCTCGAGTCGCTGACGCCGGAGCGAGCCTTCGAGTTGCTGGCCGAGCGTCGTGCGAAGGGCCCGGCCAAGAAGGGCGGGAAGAAGACCACCGCCAAGAAGACCACCAAGAAGGCGGCCACGAAGAAGGCCCCGGTCAAGAAGGCAGCTGCCAAGAAGACCACCGCCAAGAAGACCGCCAAGAAGGCGACGACAAAGA
>Ga0075364_10001454_pt1 | contig 12852 bp, 11 predicted proteins | sample EndMetdeltDD1764_FD_71517 | JGI IMG/M metagenome (GOLD analysis project Ga0075364, IMG submission 71517) | Populus endosphere microbial communities from Tennessee, USA - Endosphere MetaG P. deltoides DD176-4 | ecosystem: Host-associated > Plants > Roots > Endosphere | place: USA: Tennessee... | reverse complement strand
ATATCCACCACCGCCACCACCACCGGGCGCCTATCCGCCGCCGCCGGGGGCATATCCACCACCGCCGCCGCAGCCGTACTCTCAACAGCCGCCCGGATTCCCGCCGCCTCCGAAGTCGAACTCCAAGAAGATCATTTTCATCGTCGTGGGCGTCATCGCCGCGTTGGTCATCGGCATCATCGGCGTCGTCGTGCTGTACCTCGCGTTCGGCCAGGGCACGGTCACTGCGACGGATGTCGAGATGGGCGATTGTCTTTCGGAGATTCCGGGCGACACCAAGGTGCTGACGGTGAAGACGATCGACTGTGCGGAACCGCACGCGGGAGAGGTCTTCGCGGTGCTGCAGATGCCCGGCGGCGACTTCCCTGGCCAGTCCGCCATCGACACCTACGCCGACAAGTGCAGTCCGGCTCTGGCCGGCTATTCGCCCTCCTCGATGACGGACGACTCCGTGCAGCTGTACGTCCTGTACCCGACGGCCGAAACGTGGGATCAGGGTGACAGAGCGGTGACCTGCATCGCGACCCTCGACCCGCCGCGGTCGGGCTCGATCAAGGGCTGACGCTGCCCCGGACGGCCTCACGGGACCTATCTGGTACCTGAGGTACCGTCTGGTCATGACTTCGGAGCAATTCGACGCCGTCATCGTGGGCGCCGGTTTCGGGGGGATCGGCGCTGCCATCCAGCTCAAGCGGATGGGTATCGAGAATTTCATCGTTCTCGACCGCGAGGAAGACCTCGGCGGGACCTGGCACGTCAACCACTACCCCGGACTGGCCGTCGACGTCCCGACGACCACCTACTCCTACTTCTTCGAGCCCAACCCCAACTGGTCGCGGCTGTTCTCGACAGGTGCGGAGATCAAGCAGTACGCGAACGATGTGGCGAGCAAGTACGCCGTCCGATCGCACATGAGGTTCAGCACCACCGTCGAAGGTGCTCGCTGGGACGAAGAGGCGAAGGTCTGGAAGGTGGCGCTGGCCGGCGGCGAGACGCTGTCCACTCGCTACTTGATCACCGCCACCGGCTTCCTGTCGCAGCCGCACACCCCCGATATCCCGGGCATCACCGGGTTCGACGGCAAGATCATCCACACCACGGCGTGGGACGACGACTACGACCTCACCGGTAAGCGAATTGCGATCATCGGCACCGGCGCCACGGCGGTGCAGCTCATCCCTGAACTCGCGCGCAGAGCCGCGGACCTGACCGTCTACCAGCGCACCGCGATCTGGGTGGTCCCCAAGCTCGACTTCCGGTTCTCCGAGCGGGCGAAGCGACTGTTCAGGCGAGTTCCATTGGCCCAGCGGGCCATTCGGGCCATCACCGACAACCTGTACGAGTTCTTCAACTATGTCGTTCTGCATCATCAGCTGCTCCTCGGCAGGCGTCTGACACTTGGCGCGTCAGACATCGCCAAGCTCCACCGATACCTGTCAGTCCGCGATCCCGAGCTGCGCGAGAAGCTGACCCCGGACTACGAATTCGGGTGCAAGCGCCCCACGTTCTCGAACAACTATTACCGAATGTTCACCAAGCCCCACGTGCACCTGCAGGCCAGCGGAATCGAACGTGTCGAGTCGGACGCCATCGTCGCCAACGACGGCACCCGGACACCCATCGACACCCTGGTTCTCGCCACCGGTTTCGACCTCTGGGAGGCCAACTTCCCTGCCATCGAAATCGTCGGCAGGGAGGGGCGCAACCTCGGAAAGTGGTGGCGCGACACCAGGTTCCAGGCATACCAGGGTGTCTCCGTGCCGTACTTCCCCAACTACCTCAGCCTGGCCAGCCCCTACGCGTTCCTCGGGTTGAACTTCTTCAATGCGATGGAATACCAAATGCGGCATATGGATCGGCTGTTCGGTGAAGTCAAGCGACGCGGTGCGACCACGTTCGAGATCACCGAGGACGCCAACACGCGTTATCTCGACCGTATGACGGAATTGATTCCGAATACGGTTTTCGCCGACGGGAATTGCGCGACGTCGCGGTCGTACTACTTCAACCCGAGCGGTGAACCCACCCTGTTGCGCCCGATGTCGACGCGTGCCGCCATCAAGGAGGCGTCCGACTTCCCGCTCTCCGACTATCACATCGCTTGACCCGAGAGGAACATCAGCTGTGCCGAAACAGAATTCGCGTGCGGTCCGATTCGCCGGCCTGGGAATCGCAGGCGTCGGACTGTCTCACTTCGTGAGGCCGCAGCTGTTCGAGTCGATCACCGTGTCGGCGTTCCCTCGCAACACCCGCCAGCACATCTACATCAATGGCGGCATCGAGACCGCGATCGGACTCGGACTGGCCGCACCCAAGACCCGTTGGCTGGCGGTCCTGGGCACCGTCGGCTATGGGGCCTATTTGGCGGGCAACGTCGCGCGTAATCGGTAGCGCCCCAGCAACGTCAAGTCCAGTAGTTGTCTGACTGTCGTCAAGCTGTGCGTCGACGGTTCGTAGCGCATCAGCCGGCCGAGGTCGATCACGAGAGACATCGAGGCGTGGACGGCGAAGCGCGCTTGTCCCGGTGTCCACTCCGGCCGAACAGCCACCACGAGCTCAACCCATGCCTCGACCGTCGAACGCTGCATGTTGCGCAGAATCTTCTGGTCCGACACGGACATGTTGAGCCGCTCGCTGTAATAGACGGACTCGAGTTCGGGGTTCTCGAATGAGCGCGCCACGTACGCGTCGATGACGGCGGTCAGTGCGTCTTCGGGGTCCTCGATCGTTGCGGTGATCGCCGAGGTGTCCGCCGACAACCGGTCGGCGGCCCTCCTGAACGCTGCCGCGAGGATGTCGCTCTTGCCGGAGAAGTACCGGTAGATCCCCGATGCCGGCATACCGACCGCGGCCGCGATGTCCTCCATCCCGGTGTCGCGATATCCGTTGAGGTTGAACAGCCGCATCGACTCGTCCAGCAGCGCTTCGTATCTCGACGAATCCGGCCCCGCCGAACTGTCGGACTGCACGGTCCCGTCAGCATCGCCGTCGCGCTCGATCGGAAGTTCGGCGGCGAGCACGGCGTCGGAGAGCTCGGCCAGCAGCGCCCGCACCTGGATGGCCGGCAATTTGGCCCGGTGATCGACGATGCTGCCGATGACCGAAAGGACCGCCGTGGACAGCGTCCAGCATTGCCGCGGCGTGAGCTCCGGGCGGAGCGTGCGCAGCGGTCGCTGAATACGGTCATGAACGCTGCGCATCTGCGCTATCAGGCTGGCCTGATCGTCGCCGCGCAGGTACCGCCCTTCCCACCGGTAAAGTCCACCGGACTCGCGGTTGGCCATCGCGGTGTCGATGAGCGACGCGACCAGGCGGTGCAACACGTCCTGCGGATCCTCGAGCGCTGCGTCGTCCGCAAATTGCGTGCAATCCACCAGCTGCTGACCGAGGCTCAGCACCGAATCCCGGAAGAGCTCGTACTTGCCCGTGTAATGGCGATACAGCGCGGCAGCTGAGATACCGACGCGCGAGGCAATGGCCTCCATGCTCACCCCGTGATAGCCGAGCGCGCTGAACGCCTCGGCCGAGGCGCGGGCGATCTGCGCTTTTCGGTCCTTGGGGCGGCGGCGAATCGTGTCGTCGCTCGCGGGCCGTGGGCGCGCCATGGCGACCACCATAACGGACCTTACGGGTACGTCGTCGTCCAAACGAGGTCGAAAAACCGGCCCTGAGCCGTTGCGACAGCCAGAATGATCATTAACATAATCGGTATGCTCGGCACGCTACGCAAGTTCTTGAGCTTCACGGTGACGGTCGGCGACCTGATCATGGCGGGGTTGGTCGTGGGCACGCCCTATCTGATCGTCGGCGTCATCTGGTCGAGCACGCACACCGCGCACTTGAGGACCATGGCTGGCCTGGACTTGGTGGTCTCTTACCTCGGATCGATTGTGTCCTGGCCCGTGCTGCTCTTCTCGGACGTCTGCATGACCTGAACGGGGGCCCATTGCATCACTATCACCATCGCGCGTTCTATGTCGGCGTCGCATGCGCCGTCGCGATCGGCGTCGGACTCCTCGCGCTCAACTTTCCCGTCTTCATCGACGCCTTCGACCAATACGGATTCCAGATCAAGTGCGGGACGGGATTCGTCACCGATATGAGCCAGGCGGCGGCCGCCGCCGGCGACAACACCTACATCGACCAGTGCGAGAAAGCGGTTCTCGTGCGCCGGTTGTGGACGATTCCGCCGGTGGTGGTCGCGTCGATCGTGCTCGCCCTGCTGGTTGCGGTCGCGGCGCTCGTCTGGGGCCGTGAGTCGGCATTCGGGAAAGATCCCGTCGCGTGAAATAACATCGTCGTGTGACCACGCCGGACGGTCGTGCGCTGCGCCGTCGGCTCGGCACCGTCGACGCCGTGACGATCGGCCTGGGCTCGATGCTCGGTGCGGGCATATTCGTCGCCCTGGCCCCCGCCGCGGCCGCAGCCGGGTCCGGCCTGCTGATCGGTCTCGGTATCGCCGCCGTCGTCGCGTATTGCAATGCCATGTCCTCGGCCCGACTGGCTGCCAAATATCCGCAGTCCGGCGGCACCTACGTGTACGGCAGAGAACGCCTCGGCGAGTTCTGGGGCTATACGGCGGGATGGAACTTCGTCGTCGGCAAGACGGCGTCTTGCGCCGCGATGGCGCTGACCGTCGGCTATTACGTGTGGCCGTCCTTCGCGCACGCCGTCGCGGTAGCGGCGGTCGTCATCTTGACCGCGGTGAACTATGCAGGCGTCCAGAAGTCCGCGCTGCTGACCCGCGTCATCGTCGCCGTGGTTCTCGCCGTGCTCGCGGCGGTCGTTGTCGTCGTCCTCGGGTTCGGCGATGCGGATGCCGGCCGGCTGGGCATCGGTGACGACACCTCGGCCGGGGGTGTACTGCAGGCCGCAGGGTTGTTGTTCTTCGCGTTCGCCGGCTATGCGCGAATCGCCACCCTGGGCGAGGAAGTGCGCGATCCCGCTCGCACCATCCCGCGGGCCATTCCGATCGCGTTGAGTATCGCGCTGGTGGTGTACGGCGTGGTCGCGGTCGCCGTGTTGTCTGAATTGGGCAGCGGCGCATTGGCTTCCGCAACAGCACCGCTCGCCGACGCGGTGGCCGCGGCAGGTTTTCCCAGGATGGAACCCGTGGTTCGGGTAGGCGCGGCGGTGGCAGCGCTCGGGTCGCTGCTGGCACTGGTGCTCGGTGTGTCCCGTACGACGCTGGCGATGGCGCGTGACCGTCACCTGCCCCCCGCGCTGAGCGCGGTGCACTCGCGGTTCGGCAGCCCACACCGCGCCGAGGTCGCCGTCGGGGTCGTGGTGGCGGTCGCTGCGGCGGTGGTGGATGTCCGCCAGGCGATCGGTTTCTCGTCGTTCGCGGTGCTGCTGTACTACGCGATCGCCAACGCGTCGGCGTGGACGCTCGGCGCCCGAGTCATCCCGGCAGTCGGGCTCGCAGGCTGCCTACTGCTCGCGTTCACGCTGCCGTTGTCATCCGTGCTCGCGGGTTCTGGTGTGGTCGTCGTCGGCATGGTTGCCTACGGTCTTAGGTCATGGCTCGCTTGACATGGACGCCTTCGTTGACATGGACGAAGGTCGACGCACGCGCCGACGACGACTTCGTCGTCGCGCCTGACGAACGGCTCGACTGGTTCCGCACGATCGGCATCGGCGCACAACACGTCGTGGCGATGTTCGGCGCCACCTTCCTGGTGCCCGTGCTCACCGGCTTCCCGCCGGCGACCACTCTGCTGTTCTCGGGCATCGGCACCCTGCTGTTCCTGCTGATCACGGGCAACCGCCTGCCGAGCTATCTCGGATCCAGCTTCTCGGTGATCGCACCCGTCACCGCGGCGGTGGCGTCGAACGGCACCGGTAGCGCGTTGGGCGGTCTGGTCGCTGTCGGCCTGACGCTCATCGTCATCGGCGCGGTGGTCCATCTCGTTGGTACGCACTGGATCGACATGACACTGCCGCCGGTGGTCACCGGTGCGATCGTCGCTCTTATCGGCTTCAACCTCGCACCCGCCGCGAAGTCCAACTTCGAGAAGGGCCCGTTCGTCGGCATTGTGACTCTGGTGCTGTTGGTCGCGACGCTGGCCTTTTTCCGCGGCATCATCGGACGACTGGCAATCTTCATCGCGGTGTTCGCCGGGTACGTACTGGCGCTGATTCTCGGCGAGGTCGACACCTCCGGCATCAAGGCAGCGGCGTGGTTCGGCCTACCTGAGTTCCAAACTCCGACATTCACGTTGGCGGTGCTGCCCATGTTCCTGCCCGCCGTGATCGCGTTGGTCGCGGAGAACATCGGGCACGTGAAATCGGTGGGCCAGATGACCGGCACGGACGTCGACCCGGTGACAGGCCGCGCCTTGGCCGCCGACGGGATCGCCACGACACTGGCCGGTTTCGGAGGTGGTTCGGCGACCACCACGTACGCCGAGAACATCGGTGTCATGGCGGCCACCCGGGTCTATTCGACGGCGGCGTATTGGGTCGCCGCAGCGGTGGCCATACTGCTGTCCCTGTGCCCGAAGGTGGGTGCCGCGATCTCAGCCATCCCCGCCGGGGTGCTCGGGGGCGCCACTGTCGTCCTCTATGGCTTGGTCGGCGTTCTAGGTGTGCGGATCTGGCTGACCAACGGAGTCGATTTCTCAAAGCCCCTCAACCAGATGACCGCCGCCATCCCGCTGATCATCGGCATCGCCGACTTCACCTGGCATGCAGGCAGTTTGACGTTCACCGGTATCGCATTGGGATCGATTGCCGCGCTTGTCGTGTATCACGGGATGCGGCTGCTCGGCCTGAGTCGGACTAGGGAGCGCTCCGATGCCGCTGATCCCACGCCGGAACTCCGTTGACGCCTTCCACCGACTGCGCGTAGGTGCCGACCGCGAATGCCGCGGCCGATCCCATCTTCGTCAATGCATCGCGATCGATGTTGTCGATGGTGTCGCGGGGTGTTCGGTAGTTGGGGTCGTAGGCCACGCCGACGCGGCCGCCCCAAAGTCGGGCCTGCACCTCGGTTTTCACCTGGTTGGCTCCGGTCGTCAGTCCCCCGACCGGAACGCCCGCCGACAGGAACGAGTAATAGTCGGTGTAACGCGTCAACGGCATGTCGGCGGGCCGAACACCGGCGCTGTTGAGGTACCCGGCCAGCGTCCGTTCAATACCGCCCGATCCGTCGGGTACATCCCCCAACGGGATCTCGGGGTTGGGCTGACCGGACTGATCGCCGTCGTAGGTGAAGTACCCGGCGTTCGGTGAACCGATCATGTCGAGGTTCAGGTACAGCGCGATCTCGTCGAGCTGGCCTCCTGGCAGTCCCCGGATGTACTTGGTCGCCCCCTGCAACGAGTTCTCCTCCGACCCCCACAGGGCGAACCGCACGGCATTGCGGATCTGCGGCGCCGACCCGAGCGCCACCGCGGTCTCGAGCACCGCGGCGACTCCGGACCCATCGTCGTTGATGCCGGGGCTGCGAGCAGAGCTGTCCAGGTGCGCGCCGACCATCACCACGTTCTTGGTGTCGCCGGACTTCGTCTGCGCCAGGACGTTTCGCACCTTCTTCATGACCGGCTTGTTGTCGAGGACCAGCTTCACCGAGGCGGTGGTCCGGCGCAGCGCCGCATTGGCGTCGTTGCCGATGATGCCGACGGGGACGGTGAGCTTCTGGTAGTAACCCGGCGTGAAGAGGCCGGCCGGGCTCCCGTTCGGCCCGGGAACGCTGACGACGAGCAGTCCGACCGCGCCCCTGTCGACGGCGGCGTTCTCTTTATCCACGATCGAACATCCGGTGTCGTCGACGACAGCGATCGCGCCTTTCATCGACACCGAGCCATAGTCGGCGGCCCGGCAGCCCGCGGGCGAGTTCTGCGGGCGCAGCGTCTCAGCGTTCAGGCCGCCGCGCGCGGTGGTGATGAGGAGCGAGGCCTGGTCCACCGTGAAGTTTCGGCCGCCGATCGTGAGTTGCGGATTTCCACCCTCAGTGCGGGCGAGGACCTCGAATTCCGGAGTCTGGACGTCAAAACCCTTGTCCCGCAGAATGCCTGCGACGTAGTCGAGGCTTGCGTCGTATCCAGGAGTGCCGTTGGCCCGGCTGCCACCGTTGGCGTCGGCGATCTTCTGCAGTTCGGTCAGGTGTGTGTACATGCCGTCGGCGCTGAGCTTGCCCGCCAGTTCGGCCGCCAGGTCCGGCGACGGCTTGGCGGAGTCCGAAGATGAGCACGAGGTCAGCACCGTGAGCGCCGCGATGGCGGCGGCCCACCTCATCGAGCATCGAATCATGATTCGAGGACGTGGCGCGTGCGGTCGTCGCGGATCGGCACGCCGTTGCGTCCCCCTTGATCCTGTGCGTAGAGCCCGATGGAGTACGCCACTCCGCGGCCGTTGATCTCCAGTGCGGTCTCGTTGATGTTCTTGATGGTGTCGGATTCCTTGTGATAGTTCGGGTCGAATGGCGCCCCGGCCTCGCCGCCCCACCGCTCGGCCTGCTCGTCGGTCATCTTCTCCTCGGCGCCGGTGAACAGACCACCCGCGGGGATGCCCGCCAATGTGAAGCTGCTGAAGTCTGAACGACCTTCGAATTGGATGTCCTCGGGGTTCTTGCCCGCACCCTTGAGGAAGGCGACGAGCGTGCGCTCGATGCCGGCCGACCCCTCGGGTATACGTGGCGCCTCCATGTTCGGGTCGGGCGCTTCGGACTGATCCCCGTCGATGGTGAAGTAGCCGGGGTTGGGCGAGGCGATCATGTCATAGTTCAGGTAGAGCGCGAGATCCTTGAGTTCGTCGTCGTCAAGCGATGCCACGTAATCGTTCGATCCGAGTAGTCCGAGTTCCTCGGCACCCCAGAACCCGAACCGCACCGCATATTTGACATCCGGCGAACTGCCCAGTTGCAACGCCGTCTCCAGTACCGCCGCCACTCCGGAGCCGTTGTCGTTGATACCCGGGCCCTCCTCAACGCTGTCGAGGTGCGCACCCGCCATCACGACATCGGAGGTGGCACCGGTTTTCGTCTGGGCGATGACGTTGCGAGTGCGCTCAACGCGAACGCCGGCATTGAGCTTGATGGTGGCCGGCCCTGGCGCCGCGCGCAGCCGCTCGCCGGACGCCTTCGTGATTGCGATGACGGGAATCTTCACCTCGGTATCCTCGCCGAGCGTGCCGCCGATCTCATCGCCGTCGACGTTGTCGGCGACGATCAGCGCGACCGCTCCGCGTTCGGCAGCGGCGGCCTGCTTGGCACCGAACTGACACTTCCCGCGGTCGACCAGCACGACGGCGCCCTGGACCGGCAGGCCGTCGTAGTCGGACGCGGTGCAGCCCGGCGAATCGTCGACGGGAGCAGGGACCAGCTCACCGGAGACGCCGCCCGGACCGGTCCCGATGGTGAACTTCAGCGGGGCGGCCTTGATGGAGGCGCCTCCGACGGTCAGAGCCGGCTCGTCGGCGTAGGGCAGGCGCACCTCGAACTCAGGGGTTTCCACATCGAAGCCCTTGTCTCGCAGGGCATTCGCTACATAGTCGACGCTAGCGTCATAGCCGGGAGTTCCCAGCGCCCGGTTACCGCCGTGCTGGTCGGCGATCTCTTGAAGTTTGTTGAGGTGAGCCATCATGGCGTCCTTCGTCACCGCCTGCGACACCTTATCGGCGAAGTCGGTGGCAGCCGTGGTGGGGCCCGCCGGGGCCGGCGGCGGCTCGGACGGCTGCGGACGCGTATCGCGGCCGCAGCCGGAGAGCACCATGACGGCCGCGATCGACAGCGCGGCGATTCTCGAAAAAGTTTTGTGGCCCATCGCCGACCACGTTAGCCGTCAACACCGCCGAAGCGGCCGGACATGCGTCTTGTCAGTGGAAATCGTGACTGTCGTTGCTTCCGTTCGGGCGGCGGGCATGGCGACCGGTCGGTTCGGGATCGGCGAGGTGCAGCGGCGGCGGCAGGCGCCGAGGCGCCGGGACGGGTTCGCGCACAACGTGCCCGTTCGTGACCGCATGGCCGTTCGTGACCGCATGCCCGTTCGTGACCGCATGCCCGTTCGTGACCGCATGCCCGTTCGCGGCCGCGTCGGCGTTCGCGGCGACCTCCTCGAGCCGCTTCGGCGCAAGAGCAGGTTCACGCACCGCGTGACCATTCAGGACAACACCTTCGCACCGTTCGGGAACCGAGATGTCGTCATCGTCGTCATCATCGGTGTCGTCTTGGCGGCCGAAAAGCCCGGTGAGCGCGGGTATCCGATTCTGCAATCGCCCGACGAGCGCCTTCACACGGTTCGGCGAGACGAATGCCAGATAGAGCACGAACATCGATGCCGAGAAGAATCCGACTTCGAGGAACATGCTGATCGACAGGTGCAGGACCACGCCGAGCGCCAGTACCCACGGCCGCCATCTCTGCTTCCAGACCAGCACGCCGATGGCCAGCTCTATTGCCAGGGTCCCCCACGTCAAGGCATTGGCGATCATCAGGTTGTTGAGCACCCACGCAGGGGGCTGAACGATCAGCAGGTCTCGCTGCCGAAGCGAGTACGCCACTGCTGTGCCGTTCTGCCATGTCTCGCCGGCCAGCTTCGCCACCACGGTGGACAGGTAGATGATCGTGAGCTGGATCTGGAGAAGGCGCAGAGGCCATGGCCTGAAGTCCTGTGCCGACAAGAACGAACCTGTCCGTCGGCGCTGGTCGAGTGAGAGGGCCGCCCCACACGGAGCCAGCGCGAGGAATAACGCCTCGATGCGGATGACCGTGTCGCCCGAGTTGAAGAGGAGTGGATTCCGGCGCTCAAACGAAAGGATCAAGATGAACACCAGAACGGCGGCCAATCTACTGTGCCAACCGACCATCAGGGCAACGGAAGCACCGAGCAGGACGCACCAGCCGATGAAGATGGCGTTGTCACTCGGGTAGGTGTTGAAGACGCCCCAGGTGAACTCCCGAGACGGCGGTCTCGGCATCACGCCCTTGGTGCCGAAGGCCGTGTGAAGGTCGGACGCCAGAAGCAGTGTCCAGCAGACGACGAGGGCACCGAACGCGATTCTCACCACGCCCAACGTGTATGCGGCCTGGGGTTGGAACCAGAAATTCCGCCAGCCGGTGATCAGACCTTCTCCCCTGCTGCGAATTTCGGATGCGAGGTTCATGGTGCCGGCCTGGGTGCAGGCGGGTTGAGCTTCTTGTCGAAGATGATCTGGATGTCTTGTTTTGGATCCCCTTTTCCGGGCAGCGGCACGGACTCGACCGTTGCGATCATGAAGACACGCGCAGGCCGCTCACCGGGCTTGGTGAGATGACGGATGACCCATGAGGCCAGACCGGGCCGAAACTGCTTGTGCTTGATCACTTCTTCCTTGATCTTGCGCCAGTAGAGTCCTGGCATCGAGTCGTCGTCTTGCGGTCGCCACACGCGGTCTTCGCCGTTACTCATGACGACATGTACTTCGAGCTGGATGAACACCCTCGGCGGATTGGGGGAGAACATCCCCCAGTGTTGGTCCAATCCCGTAGCACGGGCGATGGGTGTGACGACTGGCGCCACAGCGCTTTTGACCGTCGAACTGGGAATAGACGACAAGACCGAGATGACCAGAATCGCTCCGACGAGGATGCTGATAATGACTTCACTCAGACGCGACTGATTCTTGGGATACTTTTTTCGTCGGCTGTTACCCGTGGATCGTGTGGCATTGGGCGATGCAGACGCATCCGTGGTGTCCATGGTCTACTGCACCCACCATCTGCTGCCGTCACCGCCGGGCTGTTGCGGGAAGATCAACTCGACGAATCCGCGGATGACATTGACGACGAAGTCGATGACAAACCGGATGAGGTCGCCGATGAATTGGAAGAGCAGCGCAAAGAAACCCCTCGGCGCATAACTGCCGCCGTCGGTCGAGTCGGTCGCACCGTCGACTGTGTCGGTGAGTCCGTCTGTAACACCGTCGACTGTGTCCGTCAGCCCATCGGTGACACCGTCGACTGTGTCAGTCAAACCATCGGTAACACCGTCGACTGTGTCCGTCACTCCGTCGGTGAGTCCATCGACCGTGTCGGTGAGCCCGGTGGTCACTCCACCCACGGTGTCAGTAACCCCGTCGGTCACTCCGGCAAGCGTGTCCGCCGTATCGGTAACTCCATCAACGGTATCCGTGACCCCATCGGTCACGTCGCCGACCGTACTCGTTACCCCGTCAGTCACCCCGGCCAGCGTGTCCGTCGTATCGGTAGCGCCGGCCAGCGTGTCCGTCACACCGTCGGTCACGTCACCGACCGTGTTCGTCACCCCATCGGTCACGTCACCGACCGTGTTCGTCACCCCATCAGTCACGTCACCGAGCGTGCTCGTCACCCCATCGGTCACCCCACCGACCGTGTCGGTCACCCCGGTTGTGTCCATCGCATCAGTAGCCCCGGCAAGCGTGTCCGTCACCCCATCGGTCACGTCACCGACCGTGTTCGTCACCCCATCAATCACGTCACCGAGCGTGCTCGTCACCCCATCGGTCACCCCACCGACCGTGTCGGTCACCCCGGTTGTGTCCGTCGCATCAGTAGCCCCGGCAAGCGTGTCCGTCACGCCATCAGTCACGTCACCGACCGTGTTCGTCACACCGTCGGTCACGTCACCGACGGTGCTCGTCACCCCATCAGTCACCCCACCGACGGTGTCGGTCACCCCGGTTGTGTCCGTCGTATCAGTAGCCCCGGCAAGCGTGTCCGTCACCCCATCAGTCACGTCACCGACCGTGTTCGTCACACCGTCGGTCACGTCACCGACCGTGCTCGTCACCCCATCGGTCACCCCACCGACGGTGTCGGTCACCCCGGTTGTGTCCGTCGTATCAGTAGCCCCGGCAAGCGTGTCCGTCACCCCATCGGTCACGTCACCGACC
>Ga0075364_10001452_pt1 | contig 12866 bp, 14 predicted proteins | sample EndMetdeltDD1764_FD_71517 | JGI IMG/M metagenome (GOLD analysis project Ga0075364, IMG submission 71517) | Populus endosphere microbial communities from Tennessee, USA - Endosphere MetaG P. deltoides DD176-4 | ecosystem: Host-associated > Plants > Roots > Endosphere | place: USA: Tennessee... | reverse complement strand
TCAGGCACAGAACAGGTTTCAGACCGCCGACGTATGCGGCGACGAGCGCACGCTCGACGAATCCGGTGCGCGGCGGAGGGTCGGCCAGTGCGGCGACGATCAACAGTTGTTCGGCGTTGGCGACCACGACACGTTCGTACGGATCGGTGTCGTCGGCAGTACGGCGAAGCACGGTCCGGCGCTCGGACACCCGAACGATGCGAGCCAACGTGTCCACCTTGCCGGACAGGTCTCCCACGATGTCGACATCGTCTCCGACGACGATGGGTGTGCGACCCAGTTCGCGTGCGCGCATGGTGACGACCGGCCGGGACGGGTCCCCTCCGAGAACGCATCCCCACCGGCCGCGGTCCACGGACACGACCATTCCCGACTGGGCATCGGCATGGTCGGGCCGCGTCTTCGTCCGGGGGCGTGAGCTCTTGCCCGGGCGGATGCGGACGTCCGACTCGTCGTAGCGGCGACTCAGGACGAAACACCTTCGGTGGTCGGCCGTGTCCCTCGCCCCGCGAGCGGCGAGTCTCCCAGCATCGAGGCCCACAGATTTTCGAAACCTGGGAGGGTTTTCGCGGTAGTTCCGATGTCGTCGACTTCCACTCCGGGGACCACCAGTCCGAGAATTGCTCCTGCCGTTGCCATCCGGTGGTCCGCGTACGCTCGCCACACCCCGCCGTGCAGGGCCGCGGGTGCGATGTCCAGACCGTCGTCGGTCTCGGTCGCGTTCCCGCCCAGTCGGCGGATCTCCGCGACAAGTGCTGCGAGACGGTCGGTTTCGTGTCCGCGCAGGTGAGCGATTCCGCGTAGGTGCGATGGGCCGTCCGCAAGCGCGGCGAGAGCCGCCACCGTGGGTGTGAGCTCGCCGACGTCGTGCAGGTCGATGTCGACTCCGGTCGATGTCGCCCCGCCTCGCACCTCGAGGGTTCCGTTCTCGAGGGTTACCGTGGCGCCCATGGATTCGAGAATTCCTCGGATGGCATCACCCGGTTGCGTCGTCGACGACGGCCAGTTCGGAACCCGTACGACACCTCCGGTCACCGCCGCCGCGGCCAGGAACGGTGTCGCGTTCGACAGGTCGGGTTCGACCACCCACGACACGGCGTCGACCGGGCCGGGATGCACGCGCCAGGTGTCCGCGTCGCCGCTGTCGGCCGGAGTGCTCACCTGCACACCTGCGCGCCGGAGCATCTCGACCGTCATGTCGATGTGCGGCATCGACGGTACGGGCTTTCCAGTGTGGTGAATGGTGATGCCGTCGTCGAACGCGGCTGCGCTGAGCATCAGCCCGGACACGAACTGCGAAGAACCCGAGGCGTCGATGTCGACGGCCCCGCCCCGCAGAGTGCCGGACCCGGTGACGGTGAACGGCAGCGAATCCCCGGCCACGTCGGCTCCCAGGTGGCGTAGCGCGCCCAGAATGGTGTCCAGCGGCCGGGTCCGTGCCTGCTCGTCACCGTCGAAACGCACCACACCGTCCGCCAGGGCAGCAAGAGGCGGAACGAACCGCATCACCGTTCCGGCGAGCCCGCAATCGATCGATCCGCCGCGCAGGGAGCCGGGAGTGACCGTCAGAGACGTCGGATCGGCAGGGTCGATCGTGATACCGACTCCGAGTTGCTGCAACGCGGCGATCATCAGGTCGGTGTCACGGCTGCGCAGGGCCGCTGTGACCGTCGACTGTCCGCCTGCCAGTGCGGAGATGATCAACGCGCGATTGGTGATGGACTTGGAACCGGGCAGCGTGACGGTCGCGTCGACGGGGGCTGTGGAGAGCGGTGCGGTCCAGTTGGTCACCACACCATCTTTGCGCATCGGCGCTCAGCTGGTGGCGACGGGCGCCGTCACGGCCCGCGCGAGCCGGACGAGGTCCTTCGGGTCGAGCTCGATCTCGAACCCTCGTCTGCCTCCGCTGCAGAGAATTCGGTCCCAGGCCAGGGCAGATTCGTCGACGACGGTCGCGAGCGCTCGTTTCTGGCCGAGTGGGGAGACGCCGCCGAAGACGTACCCGGTCGATTTCTCCGCCTCCGCTCGGTCTGCCAGCACGATCTTTCTGGTACCGAGGGCCGAGGCTGCGGCTTTGAGGGAGAGTGTCGCCGTGACGGGCAGAACCGCCACCGCGAGTGTGTTGTCGGAACGCCTGAGCACCAACGTCTTGAAGATCTGGTCGGCGACGACACCGAGACGTTCGGTGAGGACGTCCGCCGCTTCCGTGCCGAACGATTCCGACCTCGGGTCGTGGTCGTAGGCGTGCACCGAGTGCTCGACCTTCTCCGCGATCAACAGAGCGACGGCAGGTGTGGAGGCGGCGGGCCGGTGCGCTGAGGGCATCGGATCACTGTAGCCAGACCGGCGCCTGGAATGACCGGGGTGAAGCCGGTGTTGAAGAGCCAAGAGGTACGTAAGGCAAGAGGAAGGGATCTGCTGTGGCAGTGACGACGACCGAGCGCCCGCTCCGGTCCGCTCCGAGTTCGAGTGCGATCTACGTGAAGGCGCTGCCTTCTCCCGCTGTAACCTGGTCGGATATGGCTACCGAAGGGATCAGCGTGGAGGAAGTCGAGCGCCCAGCTCAGGCGGAGGCCGAGGCACCGGTGGAGTCGGCGGCGGACCTGACCGAGCGGTTCGAGCGCGACGCACTGCCGATGCTGGATCAGCTCTACGGCGCGGCACTGCGGATGACGCGGAACCCGGCCGACGCCGAGGACCTGGTCCAGGAGACGTACATCAAGGCGTACTCCGCATTCCGCTCGTTTCGTGAGGGAACGAACCTCAAGGCGTGGCTGTACCGGATCCTGACCAACACGTACATCAACTCGTACCGAAAGAAGCAGCGCCAACCCGCGCAGTACCCGACGGACGAGATCACGGATTGGCAGCTGGCCGCGACGGCCGAGCACACCTCGACGGGACTGCGTTCCGCCGAGGTCGAAGCTCTCGATGCGCTGCCCGACGACGACATCAAGGCCGCGCTTCAGTCGCTGCCCGAGGAATTTCGTATGGCGGTGTACTACGCCGATGTCGAAGGTTTTCCGTACAAGGAGATCGCCGACATCATGGGCACGCCCATCGGCACCGTCATGTCCCGGCTGCACCGAGGACGTAAACAGCTCCGAGGCCTGCTGTCGGACGTGGCACGTGAACGTGGTTTCAATCGCAACGGTGCGGTCGACGCGCACGAGCAGGAGGTCTCGAAGTGACATCGGATGCGAACGACGAAGCCGAACAGAATCGGCAGTTCGAGGCGTTGGACTGCTCCGCGGTCATCGCCGACGTGTGGCTGATGCTCGACAACGAGTGCGACGAAGGCAGCCGGGCTCGGCTTCAACGTCACATCGACGAGTGCGGATCATGCTTCGCCGCGTACGGCATCGAAGAGAAGGTCAAGAGTCTGATCAGCCGCAAGTGCGGTGGTGACCAGGCGCCTGCCGGCCTGCGGGAGCGCCTGAGTATCGAGATAAGGCGAACCGTGCTGATCAAGCACACCGAGCAGGAGTGACGACGCCGGGGTAGATCCGGCCGAGGTACGACGAAGGCCGGGAAGCATCGCGCTTCCCGGCCTTCGTCGTGTGATGAGGCAAATCGTCAGCTGTTCGGACGTTTGCCGTGGTTTGCCTTGTTGTTCTTGCGACTGCGCTTCTTGCGCCCACGCTTACCCATGATGAGCTCCTCTCTACTGGTTCACTACAGTCTTTCACGAGTGGTCGGCCGCCCTGTCACGGGTGCCGGAACCACAGGCGAAACCGCCCGTGAACGAGAGGATGCCAAATGGCCGAGGACGTGCGCGCGGAAATGGTGTCGACCGTGTTCCAGATCGTGGTCACCGAGGGGGACGAGGTGGCGGTCGGGGACACTCTCGTCGTTCTCGAATCGATGAAGATGGAAATTCCGGTGCTCGCCGAGTCAGCCGGCGTGGTCAGCACCATTGCCGTCACCGTGGGCGACGTCATCAAGCAGGGCGACCTGATCGCTGTGGTCTCCTAGACTCTCACCGCCTCGCACCCGCCCACAATCGCGACGGAGCCGTCACCGTGTCGACACTGAGCGACCTGCTCGCCGAACACACCGATCTGACCGGAGAAGCTGTCGATCACCTGCAACGGGTGGTCGGGGAGTGGCAGCTCCTCGCGGATCTGTCGTTCGCGGACCTTCTTCTCTGGGTCGGAACCGACGACGTGGATGCGAGCCCGGACGCCAAGATCCTGTGCGTCGCGCAGTGCCGACCGACGACCGCACCGACGGTGTTCACCGAGGACATGGTCGGCGCCGTCGTCTCGGAGTCCCAGCACCCGACGGTCATGGACTCGCTGGTCACCCGCGACATCGTCAGCAGTGGTTCCAACACCGACAGCGTGCCGGTGCGGTGCGGCGACCACGTCATCGCGATCCTCACTCGCGACGCCAACCCGACGCGGCAGCGGACGGCAGGCGCGCTCGAGGTCGCATACCGGGGCTGCGCCGACGATCTGTGCCGGATGATCAGCGAGGGGACATTTCCCAGCCCCGTGGAACGCACCGACGTCAACTCCTCACCACGTGCAGGCGACGGCTTCATCAGGGTCGACACCGACGGCCGCGTCGTCTATGCGAGTCCGAACGCACTGTCCGCCTATCACCGGATGGGCTTGGCGACCGACCTCTCCGGGACGGATCTGGCGTCGGTGACGCGGTCGTTGATCACCGATCCGTTCGATTCCCAGGAGATCGCCGACCACATTCGTGCGTCGCTGTCGGGAAGCGAGGGATACCGGATGGAAGCCGACGCGCGCGGTGCGACGGTGTTGATCAGAACTCTGTCGCTTCGGCCGCGTGGTGAGTCGGTGGGGGCCATCGTGCTGGTGCGGGACGTGACCGAGGTCAAGCGCCGAGACCGTGCGCTGCTCAGCAAGGACGCGACCATCCGCGAGATCCATCACCGGGTGAAGAACAATCTGCAGACCGTCGCCGCTCTGCTTCGCCTGCAGTCACGGCGATTGGAGAACGAGGAAGCGCGCGTGGCGTTGTCGGAGTCGGTTCGACGGGTGACGTCCATCGCGCTGGTGCACGAAATGCTGTCCATGTCGGTGGACGAGGAAATCGACCTCGACGAGATCGTCGACCGGCTGGTCCCGATCATGCTCGACGTCGCCACGGTCAACCCGCGCGTCCGCGTCGCGCGGGAAGGCAAGTTGGGCGTCTTCTCCGCCGAGCGGGCCACACCACTGGTGATGGTGTTGACCGAACTGGTGCAGAACGCCATGGAACACGGATTCGACGCCGGCACCGCGGGTGTCGTCCGCATCTCGGCCGACCGATCCGCGCGGTGGCTCGACGTCGTCATCCACGACGACGGGCGTGGTTTGCCCACAGGGTTCTCGTTGGAGAAGTCCGAGGGTCTGGGCCTGCAGATCGTCCGTACGTTGGTGTCCGTCGAACTGGGTGGCTCCCTCGGGCTCCATCCATCGCCTCGCGGGGGCACGGACGCCTCCCTCCGCGTCCCGCTCGGGCGTCGCTCGCCCCGAACCTGAACAGCCGAGCGCCGGACGTCTGGGCGTCGGACAGCAAAAAACCCGGGCTCCGACGTGGAGTCACCGGGTTCTGCTGTGCCCGGGCGAACCGGGGTGAGGGACTGGCCCTCACCGGTTCACCGGGAGTTATACGGAGCTACGAGCCCGCGTACGTGCATTGCGACGCTTCAGCGCGCGACGCTCGTCTTCGCTCATACCGCCCCACACGCCGGCATCCTGGCCGGACTCGAGTGCCCAGGACAGGCACTCAGCGGTGACAGGGCACCGCGTGCAGACGACCTTGGCATCGGCGATCTGCGCGAGTGCCGGGCCACTGTTTCCCACGGGGAAAAATAGTTCCGGATCTTCGTCGCGACAGATTGCCTTGTGGCGCCAGTCCATCCTCTGCTCCTTACCGGGCGCCGCAGCGCCGTGTTGATTGTTGTTACCGCGATCTGTGTCGTTGCGTTTTCGACTGATGTTCACTCGTGCGTATCCAATGTTTCCGCACTGTTGCTTGTGAATGCTTTCACGAACTTAGGGGAAGTCAAGAGATAGCCGCGCGTCCGTGGTCAAGCTCACTCTGTTAGGCTGCCTTAAGCCTCCTGCGCTCCTTTGTACCCGCTCGAGGGGCAATGTGCAGAGGTTTTCCCAGCAAAAACGCTATGACGCTGCCCACGGGGCCCGGTCTGGGTGCGTCGAAAACCGGTTGAAAACTACCCATTCGGGCAGTATCAGGACCTGTTCTCCGCGATGACCTCGAGCGCCGACGGTGTCGAGTGAAATTCGGCCTCGGTGCGCAATCCGAGGAAGTCTCCGTCCATTTGCAACCCGATGGGTTCGCTGGACGTGATCTTGATGCGTGGAACGTCGTCGACTCGAAAGAGCTTGCGTGACTTGGGTTCCGCGCCTGCCGACAGGAGTTGGCGCGATACGTTCAGGCTCGGCAGGACGCGCGTCGTCCGCATCGCGAAGAGTCCGAGTCCGGTGTCGAACGAGGTGCCCGGATTGGTGTGCACCGGACGCTCGTTCAGATAGGTCCACGGACTCGAGTTGGAAACGAAAGCGTAATGCACGCCCGTTACCGGATCGTGATCTGGAATTTCGACGGTGAGTTTCGGATCACGTCGTTTGTTGCGAAAGAAGGCGCTGACAGCGGCGCGAACGTACCGAGTCGCGGAGACGGGTCCGCCGTCCTTTCGGCCCGCGTCGATCGCCTGGCACACGTCGGCGTCGAGACCCAGACCGGCGTTGAACGTGAACCACCTGTTGTCGCAGTGGCCGAGACCGATGGTGCGGCGCGATCGCGCGGCAAGAAGGTCGATCAGCTGATTGGTGGCGGCAACCGGGTCGGCGTGGATTCCGAGTGAGCGTGCGAAGACGTTGGCGCTTCCGCCGGGGACCACGGCCAGAGCCGGGATGGGACCGATCGTGACGGCGCGCATCGATGTGGGCAGTGGGACCCCGAGCAGCCCGTTGATCACCTCGTTCACGGTGCCGTCTCCACCGTGGACGATGACCAGACCGACACCGTCCTCGCGGGCCTGGCGTGCCAGTTCCGCAGCATGATCGCGGTGGGTCGTGTGTGCCGTGGTGACGCGCACCCGACTCGACAGCGCGTGGGCCAGAAGGTCGCGGGCCGCCGGCGTTGTCGACGTTGCATTCGGGTTCACGATCAGCAGCGCGCGCACGGGGCGTCAGCCTATCCGGTTCTCGGCGTCGGTCCGGTATCGGTGTCGCGCCGGTATCGGTCACGGGGTGCCGTCGGGACAGAACCCTGTCGGGCAGGATCGGTGTTCTAGGCTTTACCGGTGTCCACGCCATCCCTGCCCTCGGTGCCTCCACCTGCGTTCAGGGCCGCAGGAGTTCTCGTCGCGGTGGAAGGAGCGGTTGCCCTCGTCGCAGCGGTAATCCTTCTCGTTCGCGCGATGAACGGCGTGGAGGACCAGGTTGCGAACGGGTACGGAACGGCTGGTTGGTTCGCGGTGATCGGCGTTGCCGTCGGCACGGCGGGAGTCGCTCTCATTCTCGGTCAGCGGTGGGGACGGGCAATCGCCCTCGTCGTTCAACTGTTGCTGTTGCCGGTCGTGTGGTCCTTGCTGACCGATTCTCACCAGCCCCTGTACGGTGTGCTGCTCGGTGCGGGCGCCCTGGCGATACTCGCGCTGCTGTTCAGCCCGCCGTCGTCGAGGTGGATGGCAGCGCAGTACGTCGATGCCGACGACGAGACGCTCTAGCTGCGGGCGGATGCGCGCGCTGCGAGTGCCCTGAGTGGTTCGCCTCCGAGGCGGAACGCTGTCCATTCGCTCTGTGCCACCGCTCCGAGAGATTCGTAGAAGCCGATCGACGGCGTGTTCCAATCCAGCACAGACCAGCCGAGTCTGGTGTACCCGTGCGTCACGCACTCGGCAGCGAGTGCAGCGAGCAGGTCGGATCCGATTCCCGACCCCCTGAGCTCCGGCTGCACGTACAGGTCTTCGAGGTAGATGCCGTTCACGCCGTCCCACGTCGAGAAACTGAGGAACCACATCGCGAACCCGACGACCTGACCGTCGACGTCAGCGACGTGTGCGAACACCGACGGATCGGCACCGAACAGGGCCGAGCGGATCTGATCCGGACGCACGGTGCACTGCTCCCGCAGCTTCTCGTACTCGGCCAGTTCGTGGATCAGGCCGGTGATGGCGTCGACGTCTCGGTCGGTGGCCCGCCGAATCACGATGCAACTCCGGTCCGAACCGACGGATGGATGTTGTGCACCACGACCTGCCGGAACGAGTGCTCGAACCCGAGGACCGAATACGCGGCAGGGGAGAGGGCGAACCTCTTGCCCTCGGAGACCGGCAGTTCCAGCCAGCGAGTCAGCAGAGCCCTCGAGAAATGTCCGTGTCCGACGAGGACCACGTCGCGTTCGCCCAGGGCCGGAAGAATCACCGACAGCACCAGGTCCGCGCGTGCGCCGACCTGCTCGACGGACTCGCCACCCGGACACGGATGGGTCCACACGGTCCAGTGCGGCACCGTCCGTTGGATCTCGGCGGAGGTCTTTCCTTCGTAGTCTCCGTAGTCCCACTCGGACAGTGCGTCCCACTCCCGTTCGACGGTCAGCCCCGCGAGCTGCGCGGTCCGCAGCGCCCGCGTTCGTGGACTGCTGACGATCAACGGGTCACGCAGGCCGAGCTCGCCGACGAGTTCGCCTGCCGCGGCCGCTTGGCGTTCTCCGACGTCGGTCAGTGGAACGTCCGTCGTGCCGGTGTGCCGTCCCGAGGTGGCCCATTCGGTCTGGCCGTGGCGCAACAGAACTACACGTCCGGAAGCAGTAGTCCCGGAATCAGGGGTCGAGGTGGGGGTGGCGCTCATGGAAGCAATGATGCCGTGTCGGGTGTCACAGGCCTGCAGGTGGTTACCCGTACAAAACGGATTGAGTCGGACGGGCCGTCGGTGGATACTGTTCCGGTCGCGCGACGCACTCGGTTGCTCGCGCATGGGGGCTGCCCGGGGATGCATCGAACTTCTCGGGGACGGATGGTCCACCGACGGAACGGACACACCGCGCACGTTGTCGTGCGTGTTCAGGCAGATGGTGGGCAGTGTTCCTGCTCACCGAGACACGAAGGACGATCGACCATGACGCAGCCAGGGGTAAGTCCGAATCCGGTGAAGCCGGACAAGCTCGACTCCGCCGTCCTCAAGATCGCGGGTGTCGTCGTTCTCGGCGCCATCATGTCCATTCTCGACGTCACCGTGGTGAGCGTCGCGCTTCCCACGTTCATGGACGTGTTCGACGCGACGTACGCGACTGTCGCCTGGACGATGACGGGATACACGCTGGCGCTGGCGACGGTGATTCCGCTGACCGGCTGGGCGGCGGACAGGTTCGGTACCAAGCGCCTGTACATCACCGCTCTCGTGCTGTTCGTGCTCGGCTCGGTGCTCTGCAGCTTCGCGTGGGACATCACCACGCTCATCGCTTTCCGTGTGCTTCAGGGACTGGGCGGCGGCATGCTGATGCCGCTCGGCATGACGATCATGACCAGGGCAGCAGGTCCGGAGCGGATCGGTCGCGTCATGGCCGTGCTGGGCGTGCCGATGCTTCTCGGACCCATCAGCGGCCCGATCCTCGGCGGATGGCTGCTGGAGGCTGCGAGCTGGCACTGGATCTTCCTGATCAACGTTCCGATCGGCGCGGTCGCGCTGATCGCAGCAATCGTCATCTTCCCGAAGGACGATCCGACGCCGTCGGAATCGTTCGACTTCGTCGGCATGCTGATGCTCTCTCCCGGCCTCGCACTGTTCCTGTTCGGAGTGTCCTCGATTCCCGAGACCGAGACGGTGTGGGCTGTTCGCGTGCTGGTGCCGGCGATCGTCGGTTTCGTGTTGATCGTCCTGTTCGTCTTCCATGCCCTTCGCACCGAGCATCCGTTGATCGACCTCAGGTTGTTCGCCAACCGGGCGCTCACCGTGGCGGTCCTGACGACCGTCCTGTTCATGGTTGCGTTCATGGGCGCGGGTCTGCTGTTCCCGAGCTACTTCCTGCAGATCCGCGGGGAGACGACTCTGGCTGCAGGTCTGTTGCTGGCGCCCCAGGGAATCGGCGCGATGTTGACGATGCCCATCGCGGGCACCCTCGCGGACCGCATGGGCCCCGGCAAGATCGTGCTCGCGGGCATGGTGTTCATCACCGCGGGCATGGCTGTCTTCACACAGGTCGGTGCCGACACCTCGTACGTGATTCTGCTCGGTGCGCTGTTCGTCATGGGCATGGGTCTCGGTGCGACGATGATGCCGATCATGACCGCTGCTCTGCAGACGCTCACCGATCACAACGTCGCGCGAGGATCGACGTTGATGAACATCGTGCAGCAGACGGCGGGCTCGATCGGTACGGCGGTCATGTCCGTGGTGCTGACCAATCAGTTGAAGGACGTCGCGAAGGCGACGTCTCCGGTCGAGGCTCTCGACATCTCGGCGGGAGCGTTCGGCTCCACGTTCATGGTCGCGCTCGTGCTCATCGTGCTGACCTTCGTGCCGGCGTTCTTCCTGCCCCGGAAGAAGATCACTCCGGCAGAGGGTGCGGACAGCGCCAAACCGGTTATGCTGCACTGATTTCGGTGACGGGCGCGTCGGACCGGGACTGTTCCTGGCCCCTTCCCGACGCGCCCACGACCCGCTCGCTCTGGCCGATCGCCCCGATGTAGGCAAGGATCGGGGGCGTGACGACAGTACTGGCGGTAGCGAATCAAAAGGGCGGCGTCGCGAAAACCACCACGGTGGCTTCACTTGCGGCGGCGCTTCATGCACTGGACCGGCGGGTTCTGGTGGTCGATCTCGACCCGCAGGGGTGCCTGACGTTCTCCCTCGGGCACAACCCGGACAAACTCGAGACGTCCGTGCACGAGGTCCTGACGGGGGATACCCCGGTGGCCGAGGCGCTGCTCGAGACCGACGAGGGTATCGACCTGCTTCCGGCAACGATCGATCTCGCGGGCGCCGAGGCACTGTTGCTCATGCGTGCGGGCCGTGAATACGCGCTGAAGCGAGCGCTGGCGCCGATTCTCGACGACTACGACGTCGTGATCATCGACTGCCCGCCGTCGTTGGGTGTGTTGACACTCAACGGGTTGACGGCCGCCCGGTCGGTACTGGTGCCGCTGCAATGCGAAACACTTGCTCACCGCGGCGTCGGGCAGCTGCTGCGGACGGTCTCGGAAGTTCAGCAGATCACCAATTCCGAACTGTCGCTCCTCGGCGCGCTCCCCACGTTGTTCGACGCACGCACCACGCACAGCCGCGACGTTCTCGGTGATGTCTCCGACCGCTACTCCCTTCCGGTTCTCGATCCGCCCATTCCTCGGACGGTGCGTTTCGCGGAGGCGTCGGCGTCGGGGGCGACGGTGTTGTCGGGTCGAAAGAGCAAGGGTGCGCAGGCGTATCGAGACCTGGCGGGGAACCTGTTGGAGCACTGGGAGAACGGATCCCCGCTCCGCACCTATTCGCCCGAGGACTGACCCTCCGTGCCGGAGAGTGCAACCAGGTCGGTACCGCGTTGTTCGATGAGTACGTCGCCGACGACGGCGAGTCCGACCGGGCCGGAGTAGTCACCGCGGTCGACCGGGATCGTTCGTTCGGCGGTACCCGTCGACGGATCGATGACCGCTGTGCCGTCCTGGACCGGCAACAGCAGGCGTCCGGCCATCAGTGTGCCGGGGCCGAGCGCGCCGGGCACGGTCCACTGCGGTGACAGATCGCTCAGATCCAGTGCGACAGTGCTGGATCCGGTCCACCAGCTGAAGACGTTCGCGGCCTTGACGACCGTCGGATACAGATCGGCCGGTACCTCGGGCACCGTCCCGTCCGGAAGATCGAATTCGGTGAGAGGCTGAGCATTGCCGTCGAACAAGGCGACCTTCGCTGGTTCACCGGAATGCGGTGGGATCGACAACGCCACCCGATCCCCCGAGGCGATGAGGACGCGCGCTCCCTCCACTGGGCCGTCGGCGCTGGTCAACGACGCGACGACGCTGGAGCCGTACTCCTGAGGTTCGGTGGCGTCCTTCGGTGCCGGGTTCATGGTGGTCAGCCGTGCACCAGATTCCTCGGGGCACTGCTCGAGTACCGCTACGCGGGAACTGTTCGACGCGGTGGACAGCAGGGTGCAGCCGGTGCGAGGTTGGGTGCCGGGGTTCTGCGGGGCGTCGACCCGTCCGTACTCGAGGGTCCGTACGAGGTCCGACCGCCAGAGTTCCATGCGCGTGTCACCCAGGGATGTGACGTAGGTTCCGTCGTCGCTGAGACGGACTTCGGAATCTGCGTCGCTGGATCGCTGAGCTTTGCGTGATCCCGTCGCCCCGTCCAGTTCGGTGACCTGTGCGCATCCGCGGTCGTCGGCGAACACGGCGACGGCGGTGTTCCATGCACTTGTCACTGCGCAGAGCGGAACGTCCCTGCGGTAGCTCCACGCTGTCTCACCGGTGGACGGATCCAGACCGTCCACTCCGCCGTCGTCACCGCTCACCACGGCGCTGCCGGTGACCACCGGTGTCGACGTGAGCGGGCTCTGCGCTCGCCACACTTCGGTCAACGACGCGGGCACGGTGAGTGCGGTGGTGGCCTGCGGCAGTGGAGTGGGCGCGGTCTCGGACGTCGTGCCGTGTGCGTCGCTTCGGAACCAGATGACCCCGGCAGCGAGCACCGCGACAACCAGAATGGTTGCCGCGGCGACGAGATCCGAGCGTCGACGACGTTCGGGTGCAAGCACAGAAGAAGGCTACTCGGCTGCCGGTGCTGACGCGGGCGACGACTCGGGGGTGGAGCTCGCCTGTCCGGACGAGGCGGGCGAGCGGCGGCGGCGACGCCGACGCTTGGGTGCTGCGCCGTCACCGGACGGGG